>Ga0209931_1000738_pt1 | contig 19017 bp, 22 predicted proteins | sample SalPonR1_B_D1_MG_FD_185697 | JGI IMG/M metagenome (GOLD analysis project Ga0209931, IMG submission 185697) | Salt pond soil microbial communities from South San Francisco under conditions of wetland restoration - Salt Pond MetaG R1_B_D1_MG... ...
TTTTGGTCATGGTATATTTCTTTTACACAATAAATATACACCATATGGGTGAATCCCAAAAGCCTAATAACTCTTTGATTTAAAGAGTTGTTAGGCTATTTATTAACATTGTTTGCGATTTTTAGGTTTTAAGCTAAATGATTAACTATGTTTTTGTTTGCTTTTTTTTCGTTTCAATCCTAGTTTGTTGTGGATTTGGTTTTTAAGCATCCGATGGTTGTTCATATTTATCTGATTCAATCAGTTTCAATCCTAGTTTGTTGTGGATTTGGTTTTTAAGTATGTAATCGGTATTTTCATTTATGATAGGAATATAGTTTCAATCCTAGTTTGTTGTGGATTTGGTTTTTAAGGTAATGCTTATAAATGGCTATCAAAAAAACTAAATAGTTTCAATCCTAGTTTGTTGTGGATTTGGTTTTTAAGTAAAAAACTTCTACGCCTCACAATCCAAGAGCAAGTTTCAATCCTAGTTTGTTGTGGATTTGGTTTTTAAGAGCTTGTCTAACTCTTTCATATTCGATTTCGTTTTCGTTTCAATCCTAGTTTGTTGTGGATTTGGTTTTTAAGTCCGATATATAGACTGGGATGAAGCAACAAGCGAGTTTCAATCCTAGTTTGTTGTGGATTTGGTTTTTAAGAGTTTCTATTGCAACTCTATTAGTTGTTTGGTCATTGTTTCAATCCTAGTTTGTTGTGGATTTGGTTTTTAAGAACTAATGCTTTTTACGGTTATTGTTTTCATAATTGTTTCAATCCTAGTTTGTTGTGGATTTGGTTTTTAAGTTGTATATTTTTTTTTCATAGCTATATAAATTTATGTTTCAATCCTAGTTTGTTGTGGATTTGGTTTTTAAGTATCAATAAACTTGAACAAGGAGCTAAAGCCGTTGAGTTTCAATCCTAGTTTGTTGTGGATTTGGTTTTTAAGTTTACGCTCTAGGGTCATTCCCTCTGTAACTAGACGTTTCAATCCTAGTTTGTTGTGGATTTGGTTTTTAAGGGTATATTGTTGTCCCATTCGCAATTTGAATTATTGTTTCAATCCTAGTTTGTTGTGGATTTGGTTTTTAAGAGGAATATATGTCTTATATTTGTATTGTCAATAAGGCAGTTTCAATCCTAGTTTGTTGTGGATTTGGTTTTTAAGATTAGACAAAACATTAAAAGAAATGCCATTTGCACTGTTTCAATCCTAGTTTGTTGTGGATTTGGTTTTTAAGTATATTAAAAGATTGGTTTTGGCTTACAAGGTCAAAGTTTCAATCCTAGTTTGTTGTGGATTTGGTTTTTAAGAAAAACGTACGATGATTTATTATTAGATTATTGGGGTTTCAATCCTAGTTTGTTGTGGATTTGGTTTTTAAGAAGGGAGACTATTACAGACCCTTAGAAACAACTAAGTTTCAATCCTAGTTTGTTGTGGATTTGGTTTTTAAGCAAAAAGACAAAAACCTAAAATCTGAAAAGGAAAGATGTTTCAATCCTAGTTTGTTGTGGATTTGGTTTTTAAGAATTATTAATACAAATAATGCCTTATTTTTATGAGGTTTCAATCCTAGTTTGTTGTGGATTTGGTTTTTAAGTTTCTATACCTATGGAATGGCTTATATTGAAATTAGTTTCAATCCTAGTTTGTTGTGGATTTGGTTTTTAAGTTCAGCCAAAGAATGGTCAACGGTTGTGTTAAGGCTGTTTCAATCCTAGTTTGTTGTGGATTTGGTTTTTAAGTATCGTTGCATTGCCGTTGTCTAAGATTTGTTTAACGTTTCAATCCTAGTTTGTTGTGGATTTGGTTTTTAAGAAAATTGCTATTGAATGATTCATTGCAGATTCTATGTTTCAATCCTAGTTTGTTGTGGATTTGGTTTTTAAGTTTTTGGAGCGGTATTGTGTTTATGGTCGTGACGCCCGTTTCAATCCTAGTTTGTTGTGGATTTGGTTTTTAAGGATGCTTTACACCATGCTCTACGCACAGATCGTATAGTTTCAATCCTAGTTTGTTGTGGATTTGGTTTTTAAGATTTCCTCCTGATTAACTAGAGAAGTAAATTGAGCGTTTCAATCCTAGTTTGTTGTGGATTTGGTTTTTAAGCCGATTTTTTGCTCAAACCCCATTTTTATTATACTTAGAGCAACACTTCCATTTTTTAAAATCATATTTTTCAGTATGTCAAAGAACATATTTTTGTTATTTTTTGGTTTTTTCCGTATTCTAAATTCTTTGCTATTGTTGGCATAACATGATGTTTTTATAAAGTCTAAAATAAATTCATACCCGGAACGGCTTATTTTATACATATATTTCTATATGTGCAATTTAAACATCTTTTCTTATATGATGTTGGTTTGGGGAATTTATTTTTGCTTATAATGTCAGTCATAGCCTTCATGCTATCCTTTATTTTTTCTTTATCAATAGTTTTGATTTCTACTTCTACAAGTTTATGTTTGCTTCGGGTGTAAACTAAAAACCCTTTATGGACTTTAACTTTGAAATTTTTCTCAATTAGTACCGCATAGCAATACAATTGCTGTTTATAGGTTTCGTAAACCTTGTCTTTCCATTGGGCAAATTTGTAGTCTAAAGGGGCAAAACTACCATCATTTAATTCTAATACTTCATCTACCTTTCCTCTTAGTCCATCAATTGCAAGGTATTGATCTAAAAATTTCTCTTTAACACCGATTTTTTTCCTTAAATAGGCTTTGTTTTGCTCAAGTTTTTTATCATGCAACTCACGTCCACGTTGAACTTTATAAAATTTATCCTCTTGTTGTGGTATGCGTAAAACATATTCAAAATAGGTATATCTCGGGCAGTATAAATATTCAATAATTTGTGAGGGATAATAACTGAGCATTAGAAAAATAGGGATTTTATTTCATCGGTAACTAATTTGTCGTCAAAGGCTTGACCTAGCATGCTACATTCTTTGAGCTGTTCTTTATTCATCCTAAAAATATAAACTTTGTCGGTATCTTCATTGATGACTTTTTCGATTTGAAGTTCGAGAGTATCTTTTTCATTAGCATTCATCGTACCAAGAAAACAAGAATACTGCACACGGTATAACCCCGCTTTTAAGCAGGCTTTTGAAACAAAATTTCGAGCCCCGTCATTTTTGATGTCGTATAAAACCCAGATGATCATTTGTTTGTTTTTTGATGTTTCAATGTTCAAATGTTAGAATGTTAGAATGTTAGAATGGTAGAATGTTAAAATGTACTTTTTATGATTTCACTTTTCCATTCAACTAATCATTCTTTCATTCAACCATTCCGCCATTCCGCCATTCCGCCATTCCGCCATTCCGCCATTCAGCCATTCTTTCATTCAGCCATTCAACCATTCATTCATTAAGCCATTCCGCCATTCATTCAGCCATTACGCCAATCCGCCATTCCGCCATTCATTCAGCCATTACGCCATTCAGTCATTCATTCATTAAGCCATTCATTCAGCCATTCACCCATTCAGTCATTCTTTCATTCCACCATTCCTTTACCCATATAACTTTGCTCTCATAGTTTTATTGCTTTTGGAAACTACTCCTAATATTTCTAAATATTCTTGATGTAATCTTTTAATTTCAGTAATTTCTTTGATGAATACCTCTTCAAGCACTTCTAGCCAGAAAACAGTTTCATCAGCTTCTTCCTCTGTTATCTTCATTTTAGAATACATAGCTTTGTCAGAAATGGCTCGACTTGCAGCTCTATAATTCGCGCCTACAGACGAACTGCTTTTGACAATTTGATAGGTAATGACTTGTAAATGCTTTGAATTATCAAATTTTTTGGTCAAAAAAATGATATCAATTGCAGCTTCCTTAGTGCGTCGTTTCATGTTTTCGATGAATTCAATTTTGCTTAGATTTTTCATTTTTCTGTATTTAATATTTGAATTTTTCAATTTTAGAATGGTAGAATGTAAGAATGTTAGAATGGTAGAATGGTAGAATGTTGGAATGTTAGAATGTTAGAATGACAGAATGTACTTTCTGTTTAATTTCATTCTTTCATTCATTCATTCATTCATTCATTCAGCCATTCACCCATTCAGTCATTCTTTCATTCCGTCATTCATTCATCCATTCAGTCATTCATCCATTCATTTAGCCATTCAGCCATTCATTCAGCCATTCAGCCATTCATTCATTCAGCCATTCAGCCATTCAGCCATTCATTCATTCAGCCATGCAGCCATTCAGTCGTAAGAAAATGTTAGAATGTTAAAATGTCAGAATGTTAGAATGGTAGAATGTTGGAATGTCAGAATGTTGGAATGTTAGAATGAATTTTTTGTTTGATTTCACTCTTTCATTCAGTCATTCAGTCATTCAGTCATTCAGCCATTCATTCATTCATTCATTCATTCCGCCATTCATTCATTCATTCATTCATTCATTCCGCCATTCATTCATTCAGTCATTCATTCATTCAGCCATTCATCCATTCAGCCATTCACCCATTCAGTCATTCTTTCATTCAGCCATTCTTCCATTCAGCCATTCACCCATTCAGTCATTCTTTCATTCAGCCATTCTTCCATTCAGCCATTCATTCACCCTTCATTCATTCATTCAGCCATTCACCCATTCAGTCATTCTTTCATTCAGCCATTCTTTCATTCCTTCCGCTATTCATTCCTTCAGACAATCAAACCATTAAACAGTCTTAGGACGCTTCCAAGATTTAGCCTTTTTAATAAGTTCATCTTTATAATTTTCCCAGTTATATAAAGTTTCGGGATGAAAATCTGCACCGTTTGGCCATTCAATGGTTTGAATTTCAGGGTTGACTCTTATTTTTTTAAAAAGTTCAGGATTTCTTAAAGGTTCAAAATAAGCACCATAAAGTACAGGTTCAAGGTCTATGATTTTTACCAAATTATCATTAAACACAACTCTTATTTGATAAGGATTCAAAGCCTCTGCATTTTTAATTTTAATATCTGTATAAGTCATAGTGTTTATTTTAAAGGTTCTATAGAAAACACTTGAGCACCACTTTGTATAAGTTCCCAATTGTCTTGTAATTCATGAAGATGCATCTCTGCCCATGCTAAAACCAATCGTTCTTGCTTTCGAGGAAGTTGACCAGCTATCACCTCAACTTCATCATCTATGCTTACAGAAATATTTTCACCTTGATAGTAGGCATGAAAATGGGGTCGATTATGCTTACTAATGGCTTCATTAAACATTCTAATGATGATACCGTAAAATCTCGATAGCTCAGGCATAAATTCTAATTGTCTTGTTAAAGATAAGGAAAATTTAGATTTCAAAGATGGAATTTTTGAGTTATAGAGTCTTTGAATGTTAGAATGGGAGAATTTTTCAATGTTAGAATGGTAGAATGTTGGAATGTCAGAATGGTAGAGTGTTAAAATGTTAGAATGGTAGAATGTCAGAATGTTAGAATGAATTTTTTGTTTGATTTCACTCTTTCATTCAACCATTCAGTCGTAAGAAAATGTTAGAATGTTAAAATGTCAGAATGTTAGAATGTTAGAATGGTAGAGTGTAAGAATGTTAGAATGAATTTTTTGTTTGATTTCACTCTTTCATTCAACCATTCAGTCATTCAGCCATTCATTCATTCATTCATTAAGCCATTCATTCATTCATTAAGCCATTCATTCATTCAGTCATTCATTCATTCAGCCATTCACCCATTCAGCCATTCATTCATTCAGTCGTAAGAAAATGTTAGAATATTAAAATGTCAGAATGTTAGAATGTTTGAATGTAAGAATGTTGGAATGTCAGAATGTTGGAATGTTAGAATGAATTTTTTGTTTGATTTCACTCTTTCATTCAGTCATTCAGTCATTCAGCCATTCATTCATTCATTCAGCCATTCATTCATTCATTCAGCCATTCATTCATTCATTCATTCCGCCATTCATTCATTCATTCATTCCGCCATTCATTCATTCAGTCATTCATTCATTCATTCAGCCATTCATCCATTCAGCCATTCACCCATTCATCCATCTGTCATTCAACCATTCAGCCATTCTTTCATTCATCCATTCAGTCATTCAGCCATTCATTCATTCAGCCATTCAGCCATTCAAAGCTTCACCCATGCAGTCATTCTACCTTTCAGTCAGTCAGACATATAATCACGTATCACAAAATTTTTAAAACAACTCAAAATCCGTTTTACTCCAGTTTTTTGAATTATAATATTCCATTATGAATTGGTTTATTTCTTCAATATCTGTTTCCTGCTCATTGTAAGACTCATTTCCTTCTAAACCATACCACGTTCTCATTTCTGAATATTCAGGGTGTCTTTTATTTTTTATAGTTTCTAAAAAATCAGCATAACCCCAAGGACCACCTACATCTTCGGGAGGACATTTGCCTAATGCTTTTATGCAAATAGGAACACCTTCATAAACTTTCAAATCTTTTTTAGTTACTTTAAGGAAAGTAATACGGTGCCACCAATCATCACCAAAATCATACCAATACCAGAAAGGTTTAGACTCGTTTTTTTCTATAAATATATTTTTCAGTTTTCCCTTTGTGGCGTCTATCTTTGGCATATCTCCAAAATCTATATCAAAGTCGTCAGGGATACCCACACGAATTTCAGGTTTCCCTTTTTTATCAGAAAATTCAAAAAAGTGTGCATTTAGCCAACCCATAGACTCCTGTATTAAAAAATGAACCTGAAGCATATTGACATTATGAGGAATTAAAAGCGTTCGTTCGCATTTATGAGGCAAGTCCTGTAAGGCGATTTTTAGTTTGATGGGTGTATTCATTATAAATTATTTAGTGTACCAAAGATAAATATTTAAGTATCTACTCCAATAAAAACGCAATTTTTAAGATTGAATACTATTCTATTAGTTCTGTCTTTCTGCCAATCTATATTATTTAATCGACTTAGTTGTTTAGCTAATACTTTTAACATTATGATTTGCAATGCTTTATATGTTTATTTGCGTTAAAACCATAAATCTTTGTGATCACTGTTTCTCTGCGGTGGGATAAATAACCGCAAAGACGCCAAGTTCGCAGAGCAAATGAATTGATACTAATACTAAGCAAGTGCCTAAGTCAATTATTTAATTAATTATCAATCACCAATTTTCAAACTCATTCAGTCAATCAATGCATTCGCAAACCGATGTGCTTCTAATTGCATGGCATTCATTCGGGTTTGTAATCTGCCTTTATATCTTATTTTATCGCTATCGATATAATCTAAAAACGGGCCTACAAAAAAGGCTTTGCCATCTTCGTTAAGTGAAATACCACCTTTAAAAGTATCGAAATAGCTTTTGTTGATTTTCTTTCCTGTAAACAATCTAAATATAAAGCGTTCTGCATGAATGCGATAGGGTTCGATATAATCGTAAACCAAACTTTTGGAATTGTAATCGTCTCTGTGCATAAAACCGATGTAAGGGTCTATTCCTGCTAACATTAAAGCCCGCTCAGTTCGGCTATACAAAATACCATAACCGTAATTTAGCATGGCATTAAACTCGTCTTTAGCGGGCCTAAAACTTCTACCTTTGAAAGCAAAATCTTGAGGCATACATTTGGACAAGGCATCGAAATATTGTCTGCCGGCAGAACCTTCCCAACCTCGGAAAGATTCTGCCACGTCATTGACATTTTCAGCTTGTTTGTCTTCAATTTTACGGCGAAATTCTAAAATATTTTCAATAGCTTGGTCAAGTTCTGTATGTAATTTTTTGCGGTGTTTTTTTAAATCGTTTAAAAAATCAGTTTGATTTTCAAGCTTTTGACAAAGCCAGGTTTTTACCCATTTTAAACCGACTTCATCCATAGAGGCTTTGAGTTGTTGCTTTCTGATTTTAGTAGTGCTGCCCAGTTTGCTGTGCCAAAATCGACCCATAGGATGACCATTGTTTTCAACAATCACGATATCGATATTGTGTTTAAGCGCCAAAGCTATGGCATCTGTAGATAATGCTGCACCTTTTGAAATGACAAAAGACGTGATTTTATGTGCTGCAATATGATTGATTTTTACAGGTTTAGTTTTGTCTTCACGTATTTTAATTTCAAACATTTCGTCTTTGACGTGAAGGTAAGTGCCGTAGGTGTTTATAAATATTTGCATTTTTTTAATGTTAGAATGTTAGAATATTAGAATGTTAAAATGATAGAATGTTAAAATGATAGAATGTTAGAATGTTAGAATGTTGGAATGTCAGAATGTTGGAATGTCAGAATGTTGGAATGTTAGAATGTATTTTTCGTTTGATTTCACTCTTTCATTCAACCATTCAGCCATTCAGCCAGTCAGTCATTCACCCATTCATCCATTCAGCAATTCAGTCATTCAGCCATTCATTCATTCATTCATTCATTCATTCAGCCATTCATCCATTCATTCATTCATTCAGTCATTCACCCATTCAGTCCTAATTAATGTCTGAATGTTAAAATGGTAGAATGTCTGAATGTAATTTCTGCTTAATTTTATTCTCTCATACCGCCATTCAGTCCTAATTAATGTCAGAATGTTAAAATGGTAGAATGTTAGAATGTTAGAATGTTAGAATGTTAGAATGTTAGAATGATTGATTGTTAGAATGTCAGAATGTACTTTCTGTTTAATTTCATTCTTTCATTCACCCTTCATTCATTCATTCAGCCATTCATTCATTCAGCCATTCAGCCATTCATTCATCCATTCACCCATTCAGTCCTAATCAATGTCAGAATGTTAAAATGATAGAATGTCTGAATGTAATTTCTGCTTAATTTTATTCTCTCATACCGCCATTCAGTCCTAATTAATGTCAGAATGTTAAAATGGTAGAATGTTAGAATGTTAGAATGATTGATTGTTAGAATGTCAGAATGTATTTTTTGTTTGATTTCACTCTTTCATTCAACCATTCAGCCATTCAGCCAGTCAGTCATTCACCCATTCATCCATTCAGCAATTCAGTCATTCCGCCATTCCGCCATTCAGCCATTCATTCATTCATTCATTCTTTCATTCTTTCATTCAGTCATTCAGTCATTCAGTCATTCATCCATTCATCCATTCATTCAGCCATTCAGCCATTCATTCATTCTTTCATACAGCCATTCATCCATTCATTCATCCATTTATTCATTCAGCCATTGATAATAGTACCAAACCCCCTTGATACCGATTTCCCTAAACCAATATCATCCGGTAAGTTTGCATTGATCACAAAACTTCCGGTAAATGCCAGCATGGACTTATCTTTAAATTTGGTTTGCTTTTGAATCACATTAACTTTTGCCATCAGACGTTGATTTACAGTCAATTCAACTTCGGTGTTTCTAAAAAAACTTAAGACATGCCCAACCAAAATGCTCCTCAACATGTCGTCTTTTTCAGCTTCATTATTTAATTGACTGTATTTTTCGTAATTCTTTTGATTGAGGGCCAACCACAAGGTTTTGAATTGATATTCGTGTAAAGCTTCAGAAAACCCAATGTCGTGATTGGTGCTGCTGATGTTTTTAGATTGAATGGTGTAGGTTTTACCATCGATATTTAGTGCATTTATTTTTAAAAACAACTGGGTTAACAATTTTCCGCCTTCATTAATCCCGACCAACATCGGGGTTTTATCAATGACTTTGTATTGTACCAAAGGATACCGATACCGCAAACTTCCATCCTCGTAATGGTTGCTCAGCAAAGGCGAGTGTTCTTTAAACAAATTCCCAAAATAGCCACGTAATTTATGAGCATCTCTTGTCCTCAGTTCGATCTCAGGAAATTGAACTTTGCAGATGTGGAGGTTTTGGGATGAGGTTGATGGCATGTTTAAACTGCTAGGGGATTAATGATTTCTATATTTTTAAGATGTTTAAAGTCTTTAGTATTGGCTGTTATTAGTGGTAATTCATAATATGATGCCGTGGCAGCTATGATAGCATCACCTATACTCATAGATTTAAATTGTCTAAAACTAATTGCTGCTTCAATAATTTCTGAATCAATAGGAATTAACTCACTTTTTTTAAAAAATGTTTCAAAATATATTTGATCTTTTTCATTAAGACCGTGGTATCCTAAAACTTCTAATTTAGTAATTATTAAAACTGCTATAGCTTTAGATTTTAACCATTCCTTTAAGTCGTAGTGAGAAGTTAATCCCGAATAGATTACAATATTTGAATCTAAAATTATAGTTTTACTCACGACCGTAAAGTTTTTTATCTTTTCTGATTTCTTTTTGCCATTTTAATGGATTTTGAATGCTTGTTACCCCGCCAGAAGCTTCCATATCTTTCATTAATTTATACAGCTCTTTTCCATTTGGCTTTTTCTCAGCGGCTTCTTTTTCTAAAGGTTTATTGATGTTTAAACCCAAACGCTTTGCAAAAGCCTCTACTTGCTCTAAAAGCTTTTTGTCCTTTCCTGAAATAGTGATTTGCATGGTGTTTTGTTTTTTGATGTTACTAAGATAGGGAAAAATTAGGTTTTTGTGTTGTAATGTTAGAATGGTAGAATGTTAGAATGTGAATGCACTGTTTTTATTTTTAAAATCTCTATTGTATCCTGTTTGTAAATTATATCTAACATTAATATCATTAAAAGGAACTAACAATATTCTATCTTCATATTCATTAACTGTTTCTAAATCCTCACATAAATATTTAGGTACAGATACAATATTTTGTTGGAATTTTAGTTTCCAATCTTTATTGAATATTTCTGTACCAATTTCACCAGTTATTTTTTGAAGGTATTTTTCTAAAATTTCAGTGGCTTCATTATCAACTTCTATAAATACAGGTGAATATCTATCTGACTCTTCAATAATACGAAATGCTGAGACAGGCAACGTTTTTTTGTCATCTGAATCATAATTTAAATTTTTCATCGATTCAAAAAATCTACGAGAAACAGCAAATGAACTTTTCTCTGATATTCCATCAAAATATGTTGTGATTAATTCTAAGTATTCATTTTCATTAAAAACATCTTTCAATTCAAGAGCTTTTCTTGCTTGAATGTAGGTCAACCGACCATAAACCATAATTGTAGCCTTTTTATCGAAGTCAACTATGTAGAGCGGAGAATGATGCTTTTTCAAATTATTATTTCTATTAATTCTCCCAGCTACTTGTATAATTGAATCGATAGGACCGATATCTCTAAAACCCATATCAAAATCTAAATCTACACCGGCTTCAACAACTTGTGTTGCTATCAAAATAGGAGCTATTAAACTTCTTATATCGGATTTGATATTATTTATTCGTTCTAAACGATGTGAAGGAATAATGTTAGTTGATAGATAATAGATAGGGTTTTTTAAGCCCATTTCTTCTAAGTAAGCTTTGATATCATTATACAGTTCAATTGAATTCTTTACAGTATTACATACTATCAAACAAGATTTTTCTTTAGACCATTTATTAGAAAAAATAGTCGAAATAAACTCTTCACTATTGTTTTCATTTTCAGATTTAAGTTCATAAACAAGCGAGTGGATAGCAGTCCTTTTAAAAAGAGAAAACACTTCTTCATAATTATTTAGTAATTCTCTGGGTTGAACCATTTCGTTTTGAGAATTCAAAATTTCTTTTTGAGCCAATTCAAAAATTTTAGGACGAGTTGCTGTCATTAAAATAATTCTGGACTTTAAAAATTTTGAAAGATAGAATAGAGCAGCTCCTAATAATGGCATTTGATCTAAACGCAAGGTTTGGACTTCATCAAGAACTATGATGGCATTGGCAAAATGATTGAATTTTTTAAGTAATTTGTTTCTGTTACTAATTAAGGTTTCAAAAAACTGAACAAATGAAGTAATAATAATATCTGCTTGCCATGTATCTAAAGCCATTAGCTTTTGGTTGTAGTTTTGTTCTGCTCCGTCGTCATTTTGTTCCTGTTTAGAGTTACCAAAAATATCAGCATACTGGTAATGACCTAAAATTTTTACATCTTGGTTTTTTAAAGTTTCGTTATATTCATTTAAGGCTTGTTCTATGATATTTATAAATGGTAGAGCATAAATAATCCTTGATTCTATCCCTTTTTCTTTTTTGATTTTACTTTTTAACTTCAAGGAGAAGTCAAGTACAGTCATGGTTTTACCAATTCCTGTTGGGGCAGTTAAGGTGAAAATGTAATAATCTAGGATATCTTTATCATTTAAATTTGAAATGACTACAGACCTACAATAATTCCTTAGTTCATTATTGCTAAACTTTTTTAGGTCTTTATTTTTAAACTCAGGTTTACCAAAACGTTGGTCAACAGAATCGGAATTTATATTTCTTAATGTATAAAGATTGGTATCAGATGCATCTAATTTGTCGCTTTCAACTAGTAAGGAAAATAAATAGTTAATCAAAAAATAATCTTGAATACAAGCTTCTTTTACACTCCAATATTTAAAGCCTTTTCTTACTTTTCTTTCTTCTGGATAGAATAGTAATTCTTTTAAGTTAAAAAAACCTATATCTCTTTCAATTAAAGACGCTATAGGCTTTAAGTCTTCTTTCTGTTTACTAAAAATATGCTCTAGTTCTCTGCCAAGTTTTAATGATATATCTTGTAAATCAATAAGTGAACTATGGTGTAAAAAGATTATATATATTGTCAAAAGTGCCTTTCTTATATTTTCTTTTTCCAAGTGATTAAAAGTAATTAAACCACCTAATTGTGAATGTCTTTTTAAAAGATTATCAATTGGTTTTTGATTTAATAGATAATTTTGAAAATAAGAGGTGTATTTGCCTAAATCATGAAAAGTGACCACGATATCTAAAAGCTGTTTTAATTCCTCATAGGTATAACCTAATGATAAATTCTCATCTAAATGATAAAACGCTTTTTCCTTTACACCTTGAATATGTTTGATTAATTCTTTTGAACCAAAAGTTAATCCATCATTGTTTTTTTTACTGTGTGAGAAATAGGTCATGAATCCATAAATTGAATATTTAAATTTTCCTGCTCTTCGTTCAACTGATAGTAATATGTATTTATTTTAACCCTCAACGGATGTGGAGTAGTAGAAAACAAAAGTTGATTCATTTTGCGAACTTCTCTGTTATTGTTTTCAACAAAATCCCCTGGTAGCATATCCTCCTCTACAAAATTGTAGCTATCGTATTCTTCTTTATCGAATTTTAATTCATCTACTAGTTTTGTAGGTATAGCTGAATGGATTCTTATAAATTCTTTTGTTTCCTTTTTTTCAATCTTATCAGGTTTAAATAGATACACATCTGTTATTCTAGCAGAAAAATTTGCAGTTCCTAAGCTGATATTATAAACAGGTTCTTTGGTTAACAAGTGTTGTTTTATGTTATCAAAGATTTCAGGTTTTTCATGATTTGATTTTATGAAAATTTGATAAACAACATCTCCTTTAGTAAGATTTAAAGGTGAAACAATTTCAAACGGTGTTTGTATTCTTCCACCTTCTCCACGGAAGTCAGAAGACCAATTTTTAGCTAAATCACCATTGCTTTTGATACTTAGAAAATTTAATCTATGAAAACTTTTTTTCAAAGGGCTTAAAACCCGAATACCAAATTGTAAATTTTCTGATGCTAAATCTTCGTAATAAGAATTTTTTGGCAAACCCAAAGTAGCAGCAACAATTCCCATCAAGGTAGTTCGTGGTGGTATTGAAAAACTAAATGCAGTATTATTGGCGTAATATTTTCTAAAATGTGCCATTTTTCCATTAATCTTAAAACTTAAAATCTCCATAACAGTAAGGTTTTTGTTCTATTTCTGTTACAGTGTAAATTCAAAATCAGCTGATGTTTTTACAATAACTTCTTTAATTTTTTGATCTCCATTTTTATCTTTTTCTATCATTTTTTTCAAGGCACTTAAATCAAGGTTCAGGTCTTTAAATTTTCTTACTTGTTTACTGCTTTTGCCTTCAACAGGACTAGCTTCAACAAAATTTCTTAAGTCGCCAAATTGTCCGTTTGATACTCCTTCATTATAAACAATCTCGATATAAAGTTTTGGATATTGATTCACTTTAGAACGGGTTGGTGATGCTGGTATGCTTTCCCAAATAGCATTTCTAAACACTTTAACGTCTTCATCTGTTAATCCAGTTGTCTTTGCAGCTGGCACATTGATTGTTCCATTGAACCCAAGAAGACTGTAATGTACCCTGTAATCTTTTCCAAAGGTGCTGCTATCGTCATTCATAATGGTTACAATGGAGCTTGAATCCATCAACTCTACTTGATTAAAAGAATAGCCCCAATTAAGTTGGATTGGACCAGTATATGGGTTATTAAATCCTGAAATTGCGAAAGCACTACCAAATAAACGTATGTCAATGAATTTATCTCTAACTATATAATCTAATATCTCAAGGTTTATTTTTTTGATATCACTAAGTTTATCGTAAAACTTTCCTAAATACTTATCCTTTTTAACTTTGTTTTTTTCTGCTGTTGTTGAAGCTGTCATTACTCCCCAAATAATATCAAAAAAATCAATATTTTTTTCGTCAGCTTTTGTTAAGCAAGACGCAGTTAAATCCAATAAAGTTTTTTTAAAAACTTGATTCCTTTGAAAAATTTTTTCAATTAAATTATTATCAGAAACAGTATTTTTTACTATTGCTTGTATTCTTTGTTTCATATCTACTTTTCGGTTTTCGACCATATCGACAAAGATTTCTGAACCAAGATCTTTAAGATAATCTCTAATAAATCGTTTTACTCTTGTGTCTGTTACAAGGTTAGTATTTGTGTCATAATCCATTCTTGGTTTATTTTCTTGGTCTGGATCGCCATTAGGGTTGGATTGAATGGCTTCATAAATAAATAAAAAATCTGACGAGTTTGTAATACTTGATTTCATAATTAAAAGATCTTAAGGTTTTTATATAGTTTGTTCATTATTTTCAACTTCTTCTTGTTCTTCACTTTCTTGAAAAGTAAAACGGAATGAATATCCTGTTAGCACAAAAAATAATGCTTCTTTAGAATCCATTTTCCAAGCATTAAAATTATAAAGCTCACCAAACTGCCCATTTAAAAACTTCAAATTTGCAATTTGATTATGTTGTTTGGCTTTATTTATTAAATCAATTCGTAGTCTTTTGATAGATTCCTTATCCAAACCATTAAAGTTAACAAGGTGAATGACAGTTTTTTTAATTTTTTTATCAAGCTGTATTTTTTCAACTTTATTGAGCATTCTCCCTAAGTAGAACATGGCCTGTTGGTCTTGGTTTAAAGCCATTTCATTAAAAAAGTCTTGTATGGCTTGATCATACTTGTTTCCTATTTGACTTTTAGTAATATTGTTTTCTTTCATATCGATAAGGTTTAATTTTTTTAAGAATTGAATGAATGCGTGGTATTTAAACACACTATCTCTGATTGACCATTTTAAATAATCTTGAGCAGATTTATTTCCGTTTTGAGAGTAGTCCTTTACATTAGTATAGCTTTTATAGCGCCCATAATAATGACAAAGTGTAAGCTCTGTGAAATAATCAAAAAGTATATTTTTATTAGTTTTTCTGTTCTCAAGTATAGATTTGAAAAGTTCGAGGGCTTTATTTTTCTTTTCTTTATCTTTTCTCAAGGGAATAATTTTAAAAACAGAATTGAAATTCAATTTGCTTGCAAACTTTTCTTTATTATCATAGTCATATTCTGCCATAATTGAGTTCCAATCTAAAAAACGTGCTTCTTTAAATTTCAAATTAATATGATCAAAAGTTTCAATAATTTTATTGAAATGAAAACTACTTACGTCTTTTATAACTTCTGTTGACTTAAAGAAATTACCATCCGATTCGAATGCGAAAAAATTCATCCAAAAGATTTCTTTTTCAAGTTCATCTTCTATATCTAAAGATAATTTTTCCAGTTTTTTCAAATTGAATAGTAAATCAGATTTTTTACTAATTGAAGATAGTGTCATTTCTAAATTAACTTCGCTATGACTTAAAAATTGAGGCACAACTACATGATCAATATTAGCAATTTTAACCTTGTATCCTTTGTGTAAAAGAAAATCTGAGGCATAATCCAATTTTTCTTGATTTTCAGCACTTACCTGATAGTTGACAGCAAATTTCTTTTTATTAAATAGTGATGCATAGTTTTTTGTTTCAGTTACAAACATTTTATTTAAGCTATAGCGTTCACTCAGATTCAAAGACTCTACGTCATTTAATTCTTGTCCACTAGCATAACAAAGTTTACTATTTATTCTCTTTTTATCTTTTGTCTTTTTATCACCAAAAAATGTAAATTCAAGAAACTCTTTATAATCTTCAATGTTTGTAAAAAGTTCAGGCTCATTTATCTTAAATTCTTTTGATTTTAAAAGCGTTGTAAGAAATACTATGTTTTCATTTTTTCCTAATTCAAATTTCTCATTAATTACTTTGATGTTAGCTTCACCTTTTTCGCTAACAATTTGTTTTTTGAATGCATCTTTTAACTCAAACAATTTTTCAAGTAAATGTTTAAAACTTTCAGTTAGTAGTTCAGGTTTTGTTTTTTCAATAGCTTCAATTAATTCTCCATTTACATTGTCATTACTGATTTTTCCAAAAAAAGATTGATAAATTCTGCCAAGTCTTAAACTACTTCCAGAACTTCGAATAGCCTTACTATTTCTTCCTTTAATGATAATTGACAGAGACTCTTCAACATCGGATTCATCGTATGCCCTTAAATTTTCTTCACTAATGATAACCTCTTTAGCATCCAAATCAAAAATAATCGGAAGCGTGTAGTTTTTTATGTCATTACCGTGCTTGTCTTTGGTTTCTACTTTCGGGTATTCCAAAAACCGGTCCCACTTACTCTTCCCTTGAGCCTGCCATTCCCCAATTTTCAGTAATGTTTTTAACATAATAATTAGTTTACTCTCCAAATTTACCAAAAAAACTCTTAAAATCGTTAAACCCCATTACCAAATTCAAAACCCCTTAAAACCTTCACAAAACCAATTTTTATACTATAAGAAAGGACATAATTCTTTACTTTTGAAACATGTCCAAACCCCTCTTAGAATTCAACAACAAAGGCATCTACTGCTCACAAGCCGAGGTTTATATAGATCCATGGAAACCAGTCAAAAAAGCTATTATAACACACGGCCATGCTGACCATTCCAAGTATGGACATCAAAAATATATTACACATCATCTTAATATTCCAATTATCAAACACCGATTGGGAAAAATCAACGTCAGTGGAGTAGAGTGGAAGGAAAGTTTTACAATCAATAATGTCAAGTTTAGTTTGCATCCAGCAGGTCATATCATTGGGAGCTCGCAAGTACGGGTAGAATACAAAGGTGAAGTTTGGGTCGTATCCGGGGATTATAAAACTGAAGACGATGGGATCTCAGGAGCCTTTGAGCCTGTAAAATGCCATAGTTTTATCACCGAATGTACATTTGGTTTACCGGTTTTTAAATGGCAACCCCAACAAGAGGTGTTTAACGATATCAATGCCTGGTGGGAAGAAAACAGAGACCATAAAATGACATCGGTCATTATGGTATATTCACTTGGTAAAGCCCAACGGGTATTAAAATATCTAAATCCCGATATTGGAAAAATCTATACCCATGGCGCCATTGAAAACATGACCGAAGTTTTGAGGCAAAATTTCGAGTTCCCTGATACCCATAAAATCACCAGAGAAATCTCAAAATCTGAGTTAAAAGGAAATATGGTGATAGCCCCACCAAGCGCACACGGCACAACCTGGATGCGCAAAATGGTGCCCTATGTCACGGCATCGGCAAGTGGCTGGATGAGTACACGAGGCGCAAGGCGTCGACGAGCCATAGATAAGGGCTTTGTGCTCAGTGACCACGCTGATTGGGATGGTTTAATTTCTGCAATAAAAGCTACAGAATGCGAAAAAGTAATTTGCACACATGGTTATACTGATATTTTTTCAAGATATTTAAAAACTCAAGGCTATGATGCGAGAACCGAAGACACGCAATATGAAGAGGAGGAGGGTTGATTTGAAGATTTGATAATTTGAAGGTTTGATAGTGTGTTAATGAGATAATTTGATAATTTGTAGATTTGAAAATCATTAGAATTTACTGAGCCGGTCATTTCGATACACTCACTATCGTGAGCACTCAATGACCTCGATAGAGTTGGTGACTGAGTGATTTTTTTGATGTGATGAATTATATCGAAGCCCGCCGGCTGAGTGATTCAGCAACAGCTGAATTGTATCGAAGTCCGGCGGCTGAGTGATTTTTTCGGCAGAAAAAATTGTATCGAAACCCGGCGGCTGAGTAATTTTTTCGGTAGAAAAAATTGTATCGAAACCCGGTGGCTGAGTGATTTTTTCGGTAGAAAAAATTGTATCGAAGCCACCATTCTGAAAATAAAGTAATATGGCAAAAGGGTATATGTACATATTAGAATGTAGTGATGGTACTTATTATACAGGAAGTACTAAAGATTTAAAAAGAAGAGTAAAACAACATAAAGAAGGAAAAGGTGCAAATCATACGGCAAAACGATTGCCTATTAAACTATTGTATTACGAAGTGTATGATAGAATCGATGAAGCTTTTTACCGTGAAAAACAAATTCAGGGCTGGAGTAGGAAGAAAAAAGAAGCATTAATGAATGGAGCATCTAATTTGTTACCACAATTAGCCAAAAAAGTATTCATTAAGAAAACTGAAAAATAAAACCTATGAAAGAATATATAATGATAATCAAGCCGGTGACTTCGATACATTTGGCTAACGCCAAACACTCAGCCACCTCGATAGGTAATAGATGGTTATAATTCTGAATTGAATAAAATCCGCCGGCTGAGTGATTTTTTCGGTAGAAAAAATTGTATCAAAACCCGGTGGCTGAGTGATTTTTTCGGTAGAAAAAATTATATCGAAGCCACATTTTTAAAACTGAAACTCATAACCTCATAACCTCATAACCTCATAAACTAAAAACCTTGAAAGACTTCGCCCAACTCATACAAAAAATAGATAGCACCAATAAAACCAACGCTA
>Ga0209931_1000740_pt1 | contig 19007 bp, 16 predicted proteins | sample SalPonR1_B_D1_MG_FD_185697 | JGI IMG/M metagenome (GOLD analysis project Ga0209931, IMG submission 185697) | Salt pond soil microbial communities from South San Francisco under conditions of wetland restoration - Salt Pond MetaG R1_B_D1_MG... ...
GGATTAAAATCACTCATATTGAAGATGATTAATTTTGATCTACAAACATCTGAACCAATAAACGACTCAACGGTAAACGGCAAGCGGTAAACCAAAAGCCATTTACGGCGCCAATCGCGTGCGCTTCCAGGCCTGCTTTTCTTTTTGATACAAAATTCGATCGTGCAGTCGATTCGGTTGCCCTAACCAGAATTCGATGATTTGAGGGCGAATCAAGTAGCCACCCCAATTTTCAGGTCTTTCCAAAACGTCCTGATCTTGAAATTGGTCCTCCGCCTCAAGCAGCTTTTCCTCAAGGTATGTAGCATCGGGGATGGGTGTACTTTGAGGGGAGACCATAGCTCCAATTTGGGAGCCTTTGGGCCGGGATTTAAAATATGCGGTAGATTCCTCAGACGAAATTTTTTCTGCCACCCCCTCAACGCGAATTTGTCGCTCCATTTCTGGCCACCAAATCGTAGCCGCCACTTTGGGATTTACTTCGATGTGCTTGCCTTTTTGGCTGTTGTAATTGGTGTAAAAAACAAAACCCTCTTCACGTATTTCTTTAACCAGGACCAAACGGACAGCGGGCTGCCCATCGGCATCTACTGTACCTAGAGACATAGCGTTGGGTTCTTTTAAACCATCGTGATTCAGAGCTTCACGAAACCAAGCCTGTATTAGTGGCCAGGGTATGTCGGGCAAGGGCTCTTCCAGTCGAACATTGTTATAATGGGCGCGCAAATCGGATAAATCCATACTTAATCGTTTAGGTTATTGTACCAACGCATAAAATAGAATTTTAGTTGATAACTAAGCCAGTACATAATGGGTACCACTATTAAGGTTAGAAAGGTAGCAAAGGTTAAACCGTAAATAACGGTTTTAGCCATGGGCCCCCAGAAGGCTGCATTATCGCCGCCTACATAAATCTGAGGGTCAAACTCAGAGACTAAAGTAAAGAAGTTGATATTTAAACCGATAGCTAGCGGCATTAATCCAATAATCGTGGTTATCGCTGTTAGCAAAACCGGCCGTAAACGCACACCCCCTGCCTCAATGATAGCTTCTTTTACTTTTTCCAGGGGAAGCCCATTATTGGGAAGGCCTAAGGCCATCCGTTTCCGGCGTATGGTTAGATTGATATAGTCAATCAGTACAATGGCATTATTAACCACAATACCTGCGAGAGAAATAATTCCTACACCCGTCATGACGATTACCACATTGTCCCCAGAGATCACAAGTCCCAAAAACACCCCAATCGTGCTCAGTAGAACAGATCCCAGAATGATAAAGGGAGAAATAACTGAATTAAACTGAGCAACAATAATCACGAAAATCAGGAATACCACAATCAATAGGGCTCGACTCAAAAATTCCGAGGTTTCAGCCTGGTCGGCTTGCTCTCCGGTGAATTTATAGGTAAATCCATCCGGCCAGTCAAACCGTTCGAGTTCCTGTCCCATTTCTTCTACGATTTCATTGGCATTATATCCATCCAGTACATTGGAAAAAATAGTGATCATTCGCTGTTGGTCTTTCCGCTTTATCGCAGAGTAAGTGGAACTATATTCGACATTAGCAACGGCTGAAATCGGAACCTGTGTAATTTGGCCACTCGCCGGATCCCGGAAGGTGATGCGCTGATTCATCACATCAGTAATGTCTTTGCGATATTGTTCTTGTAGCCTGATGAAAATCGGATATTCGTCCTCGTCCAGTTTGTATTTGGACACCTCTTTCCCAAAAACAGCTGTTCGAATAGCATCACTAATCGCAAAAGTGGACAAGCCATATCGGCGTGCCTCCGCTCGCTTTATGTTCACTTGCAACTCGGGTTTGCCTAACTTTACATCCGCCTTGAGTTCTTCAATGCCGGGGATTTGTTGTGCCTCTATATATCCAATGATGTCTTGAGAAAGCTGAGTCAGGTTTTCGATATCATCCCCCTGAATTTCTAAGTTAATCGGTTTTCCAGTAGGGGGACCGTTTTGATTTTGATCCACTACGATCCGAACGCCGGGAAAGCCCTGCATGGCTTGACGGATTTTTTCCATAACTTCGACAGTGCTGACACCGCCGCGCTCCTCAAATTTTACAAATTCGACGGTAAGCCGTGCTTTATTCGGTGTGGCGCCGGGTTCTGGAGGCCCGGAAGGATCTGCTGTGTTTTCTCCAATTTGTACCAAAACGGAGGCTATAATGTCCTCGTACGGTTCGATCACTTTTTGAATGCGTTTCTCTATATCCCGAACCATCTCATCCGTGCGCTCAATATCCGTTCCTAAAGGCAATTCGATAAAGGCGTTGACATAAACGGGGTCCGGACTGGGAAAAAATTCAATTTTGGGTTGCCGGGCGCCGACGAGAAGAATGGCCACGACCAGAAGCACATTTGTACCTCCAAAAATCAAGTACGGTCGGTACCCCGTCAAAGCCAGACGCACAAAGTTATCGTAAAAATTCTCCAATTTTGGCAATAGGCGGTTTTGGAAATAAAACGCTGAGGGTCTTAACGCAAAGAAATTGAGTAGACTGATAACGGCTGCGATACCCAACGCATTCCGTAGCCAGATGATGCCCGCAAAGTAAAAAATCCAGGCAAAAACCATCATTCCAGCGGCACCCAGAAGAACATTCCTGCGCCGGCGTTTTCTTCTAACCGGACTATCTGCTTTTTTATCCACCTTCATGAAGCTGGATGTAAACACAGGGTTGATAATTAGGGCTACGACAAGCGAGGAAGTTAAAACCACGATGAGGGTGATGGGCAAGAATTTCATAAACTCACCCGATACACCCGGCCAAAACAGTAATGGAACAAAAGCAGCTAAAGTGGTTGCAGTGGAAGCGATGATAGGAATGGCAACCTCGCCCGCACCGTATTTAGAGGCTTCAAGCGGACTATACCCATCTTGGACATATCTGTAGATATTCTCCACCACTACGATCGCATTATCTACCAATAAACCCAAGGCCAGAATGAGAGAGAATAGAACCACGATATTTAATGTAAGTCCCATTAAGAATAAGACAAGGATTCCTAAAAGCATAGATAATGGAATGGCAAGTCCAACGAAACTGGCGTTTCTCAAACCCAAAAAGAATAAGAGGACCAAAACAACCAAAATCACACCGGAAATGATGCTATTTTCCAGATTTGAGACCTGGTTGCGCGTATTGACAGACTGATCGTTGAAAATCTGGACACTTAATTCATCCGGAAATTGATCTTGCTTCGCTTCAGCTATGATTTCTTTGATGAGATCAGACGCCTCCAACAAGTTTTCTCCCTGACGCTTAATGACATCTAATGACACTACGGGAAAGCCGTCAGCGCGGGAAATACTCGTTCGGTCTTTATACCCAAATTCGATATCTGCAATATCCCGCAAATAAATCGGGTTTTGATTTTCACTTTTAACAATGATGCCTTCCAGCTCCTCAGCATCCTCAAATTCACCAACCACTCTTATGGCACGCCTAAATTTGTCTTGGACCAACTCCCCGCCGGACATGGTAACATTCTCTGCTTTAATCGCATTTTCAATATCCGTAAAATTGAGCTCTAAGCTCTGCATTTTATATGGATCCACGTTGACTTTCATTTCGCGTTCCAGGGCCCCTTTGATCTCCGCATCTGAGATTTGGGACAGCCGTTCAACCTCATCCTCCAGGTATTCAGCATATTGTTTAAGCGCATCAAGTGAAAAGTCACCGGATAGATTGATGGTCATAATGGGAATTTCCGAAAGGTTGACATCGAGGACATTGGGTTCCTCTGTGACGTCATTGGGAAATTCCACTTTGGCTCTATCGACAGCATCTTTTACTTTTCGAACCGCATTTTCGATATCAATATCGGATTCGAATTCAGCCACAATGATTGAAAAGTCCTGAATGGAGGTACTATTCAGCTCCTTCAGATCTGAGATAGTCCCTACTTCTTTTTCCAGCGGCCGGGTAATTAGGTTTTCTATGTCCACCGCTGAATTTCCAAAATAGGGTGTATTGACATAAACGGTTGGGAAGCTAATCTCAGGAAATTGCTCCTTTGGCATATCCTGATAAGACTGTACTCCGAAGATGAGAATCATCAGCGTTATGATGAAAATGCTGGTCCCATTATCGACAGAAAAAGAAGTAGGGAGAAACTCCCGTAGTCCTTTTCTTTTATTTTCACTGGATGAAGACATAGTAGTAGCGTTCTATTAATTTAAAAAGACTTATTTCAGGGGACTAAAGGGTTCTCCGTCCCGCAAATTGCGCGCTCCTTCAAGCAAAAGGATTTGACCTTCTTCCAGGCCCTCTTTCACAACCACTTGACCTCTGTAAACGCGTCCGGTAGTAATACTCTGCTTTACAGCAACAGTCTGTCCATCTGACCTCCGCCCTTTTACAAACACAAATTTATCACCGCCGATTTCCTGTTGGACCATATTGATAGGGACTTGGAGTACTTGGGGTTCACTGTAGTCATTGATTTCTGCCGTTACCAGCATATTCGGTCGAATTAATCCATCAGAATCCGCGGTGAGCAGAGCTTCTGCAGTAAACGTCCGATTGCGGGGGTTTATTCGGCTACCTACGAGGCTGACAATGGCCCATCTTTGTTCGTCAATATTTGGGAAATTGAGAATAATCGTATCCCCCTCATTTACTTTACCGAGGTAGTTTTCAGGGACCTCCATGACCACTTTCAATCTTCGGTGATCAATAATCACGGCTATTGGTAAGCCGGGTGACGCAAATTCACCGGACTTGAGGCGCAGCTCGTCTACGACACCGGATTTGGGCGCCCGAATTTTTGTTTTCGCCAGATTGACTTCAAGCGTCTGTAGACGTTTTTCTAAATTCTCTTTGTTATTTTTAGCCTGTAAGTATTGAACTTCAGAACCAATTTCTTTTTCCCAAAGCTGCTTTTGGCGTTTGAACAAATCGATGGCCAGTGAGAGTTGAGATTCCACTTCATTTTTTTGTGCCTGGAGAGTAGCGTCATCAATTTGGGCGATGATTTGGCCCTCTCTTACGTGATCACCTTCATTCACGAGCATGGACGTTATGCGCCCTCCTAATTCCGAGGTGGCCGAAACCTCATCGCGTGATTGAACTGTCCCCTGAACTTCAACGAAATGGTTGAAGTCGAAGCGAACCAGAGTATCCAGGCGGACAGTGGGCAGAGCTCGAGTTTGGCTGGTGTCCAACTTTTGAATGCGCTTTTCCAATTCTTTAAGCACTTCCTCAAGCTCTTTCAGTTCAGAGCGTTTTTCTTTTTGAACTTCTTTCAATCCCGCCAGATCTTCAGGCCATTCTCCAGAGGAGGGTTCATTGCTACACGCTATAAAACCGCTTAGAGCCAAGAGTACAATCAAAGAGCGCCATTCAATCATTTTATATTGTTTTATTATCATGAGTTTATATTTTTCCTAAAGCTTTTTGTAATTCTGTGTATGCATCCAGCAGGTCATAAACTGCATTGATGTGGTTAGATTGCGCGGTATAAAAATCCGACTCAGCTTGTCTCAGCTCCACACTGCTACCAACGCCTTCATCAAATTTTATTTGGGTCGTCTCATATATTTCCTCGGCCAAATCCAGGTTCATTTGAGCATTGACAGACTGTGTTTGAGCATTGTTGTAATTGATCCGAGCATTTCGGACCTCCATTTCAATCGATCGCTCCAATTGGTTAATTTCCTTTATCGTTTTTTCCTGAGTGATTTTCGCGCGCTGAATTTTTGCCCGGCGATCGAAACCATCGAATAAAGAAAAATTCATATTAACCCCCACAATAGTGGCAGGTAACCAGCCCGCTTCGGAGTCATCAAACAAATCATTACGTTGAAGGGTGCGTGAGGCGCTGGCAAAACCCGTTAGAGTCGGCAAATATCCGGCCCGCAGACGACTGATATCCACTTGGCTCAATTCCAAACCTTTATTAGCTATTTGATATTCCATTCGCTCATTGTAGTTGACGGGCTCTTCAACTTCGACTTCTTCCACCAAGGCAGAGGAGAAAATACTATTCAGGTCTCCTTCTACTTCGATCTCCTCTTCAATGGGGTAGCCCATTTGAAACTTGAGCAAATTTGCTGCAATCAAGGCATTGCCCTCGACCGACTGCCGCCGTGCTTCTAAGGTGGAAAGAGAAAGACGAATTCGATCCACGTCAAGCTTTTCAATAAAACCTGCTTCAAAATTAGCCTCGGCATCGCTTAGATTGGCTTCCAGGTTTTCAATGTTTTGTTCCAGTATACCTACATTTTCTTGCGCCACGAGTACATTGAGAAATGCTTTGGTTACATTATATCGCACTTCGGTTTCACTCTGAACTAATTCTCGCTTGCGCAGCTCTTTATAGAGTCTTTGCGCTTTCAAGCCTACAAAGAAACCTCCGTCAAATAATAGGGCACTGAGCTCAAGTGCACCTTCTAACCGGTTGTTGGTTCCAAACTGAACTTCGGCGAATTCGCCCGGCATACCACCAAAAAATTGCGCCGGAACCAGTGAAACCGGGATATCTACAAAGTGCTGATACTGGACAGAGCCATTTAATTTAGGGATCCCTCGTGACCAATATTCCAGAATTTGGGCATCGGCATCTTCGATTTCTAATTTGTCGATGTCGAGTTGATTGTTGCGATCTATACCGTACTCAACGGCTTCTTCCAAAGTGAAATTCGTGGGATTTTGAGCGTCCAGCGAAAGGACCACGACCCAAAAACACAAAATTAGGTTACCATATCTCATGATTCGATTTCTTTTTTATGCTCTATATGTAATGTCTCTTTATACTTACGCCATTTATCGACTCCCTTTGGTGTAGTGATTCCGTTTAGATGATAGGATATAAGTTGCATCAACAACTGATCCCGTTGGTATTGGTCTAAAGGAAAGTATACCTCGTTCACAGCAACGGAAGCCTTATGGACAAAAAAGCGGGAAATGATTTCAGCATCTACGTTTTCTCGGTACATACCCGTTTTTTTCCCCCACTCTATATTTTTTTTCAAAAATTCGTAAATGAAATTCATTTGGCGCCCTTCAATTTCTTTCCAGAGCGGGCCATAGTATTTGTGAAGATCATAGTGGGTCACCGGACTGATGCGGCGCATCTTTTTCATAAGATAAATAGTGGTTTGCACCATTTGGTCAATGGCATCCAAGCATTGCTGACCGATCTCAATCATAGCCTCCTGCTCCTCTTTCATATCGAATTCCATAACCTTTTCAACGAGTTCATTTTTACTCTCAACCTCTTGATAAATGGTTTTTTTGGAAACGCCGAGCTCAGTAGCAATGTCTGACATTGTCACTGAACGAATGCCATAACGCATAAACAAATCTCGAGTCTTTTCTATGATCACTATACTTTGGATTTCTACTGCAAATGTGCGCTTTTAACACGAAGGAAACTATTTTGTTGTTAAAAGTTTCCTTGGTTTTCGATAAAAGGTGCTTTTCTTTCGACGATTGTTTTTCAAGTTCGTTTCACGAGGGTATAATAGGCACCCGGAATCCGCAGGAGAATTTGTAAAGCAATATTTAGAGCAAGCGTAAGTCAATTGAATGCGGGGTAAAAAGAAAAGAGCTGTCATAGGGTTTTCAAAAAAGCCGTAAGATCTTGTGAGATCCATGTGGTATAAATGAGTTTGAACATGTTATTTCTTAGAGGGTACAGCAAAACGCTCCATTTTTTTGTACATACATTCAAAATGCCAAAAGGGTCACTGACAGGTCCCAAAACCTTCTTTGCAGATTTTTATCTTTGTACCCCGGGATTTAATTTTTGTAGGAGGAAATCACCTGCAGTCATCTGCCGATCAAAATTGGAGCAATATCAAAACCTCAGACGCTGTTTTTGTATTTAATGAGAAATAAAGGAAAGATGAAGCCTCTTCGCTTTTTTACGATTAGTATCATCATTGGCATCCTGGTCTGGGGGCAGCAATGCAGCTCTTCGGATAAGCGCAATAGCCCTGATGAGACAGACGCAAGCCTATCTTCAGAAGAACAGGAAATAGCATTGGGAAAGAGAGTTTATAAGAATCATTGTGTGGCTTGTCATGGAATGAACGGCAAAATGGGATTCAATGGAGCTAAAGATTTGACCGAATCAGAATTGACCCTGGAAGAGCGAAAGGTCCTCATTGCCTATGGTCGCGGATCGATGATGGCATTCAAAAGCATATTGTCGGCGGAAGAAATTGAGGCTGCGGCAAACTACTCCATGACTTTTAACCAACCGGATGAGTAAACCTATTCATATACTTGGAATGATGTCAGGGAGCTCCTTGGATGGGATGGATTTGGGCTTAATCCGCTTTCATGAGGAAGGCGCTTCGGATATACCTCAATTTGATTGGGTAGCCACCGACCATTTTGCTTATTCGGATTTGTGGGTTGAAAAACTGAGGGGGATTCACGATCTCTCGGTAGCAGACTGGATGAAATTGGATGTTGAGTATTGTCGGTACGTGGCACAAGAGTTAAGGTTTTTTAAGAAATGGGTTGATAAGACCGACCTTATTGGATGGCACGGGCATACTAGCGCCCATCATCCCGATGAAGGCTGGACTTTGGCTCTTGGAAATGGTCAAACGCTGGCTGCGACTTTAGGGAAACCTGTTGTGGCTGAGTTTCGACGAAAGGATGTGGCACAGGGTGGTCAGGGAGCTCCTCTGGCACCTATTGTCGATGCTCACTTTTTCCCTGAAGTTGATGTGGCGATAAATCTGGGTGGTATTGCGAATATGACTCTATTGAGCCAGGGTCAAGCAGCTTTTGACGTGTCAGCTTGCAATCAGGTACTAAACCATCTCGCCCAAATCTTGGGAGCCGAAATGGACATGGACGGTCAATGGGCAGCATCCGGAACCGTTCAAGCTGAGATTTTAAACTCACTCAATTCATGGTCATACCTGCGTTCATCTGCACCAAAATCTTTGGATAATAAAAGCATTACGCAATTCTACGGAAGGGTCTTTTCCAAGTTTGAAGCCAACCCCAAAGATCTGTTGGCGACAGTAGTAGAGCATATTACAGACGCTATTCACATGCATCTCGATTGCAACAAGAAACAACAAATTCTGTTAAGTGGGGGAGGCGCTCGAAATCTCTTTTTAGTTCAGCGTTTACGTGAAAAGGCACCACAGCACGATTGGGTCTTGGCTCCGGGGCTTTGGCTGGATTATAAAGAGGCTTTTTTAATGGCATATATGGCCTATCGGTTTATAAATGATAAAAATAATGTATTTTCAAGTTGGACAGGAGGAGTCCGGGATCACCTGGGCGGAACGCTTTATAACCCCTAATGTATGAAACCCCACGTTTCAAATAAAATCATTGCTGTGACTGATGCACTTGGCCTTATGGGGCCCGCGGTGATTCGGGAGTTACTGTCGTTTAACTATTCCGTTCGCGCACTAATACAACCTCATGCGAACCTACCATCTGAATGGACGGATCACTCCCATTTGGAGATTCTTTTTGGCGATATTCTTGACCCCATGAAATTAGAGCAACTTATGGATGGGGTTGAGGCCGTTGTAAATACAAGTCAGTTATTTTCACTTCAGCAAAAAAACAAGGTTAAAATGCGCTCTCTTCACATTGAGGGTGCTTCTAATGTTATAAATACGGCCCTAAGGTGCTCCGTGAAAAAACTAATCCATTTAAGTTCGACTGAGGTGTTGGGCCATGGGGATCAGCGAGAAGGAGATGGGCCTAGGATGAGCTGGGGCGAAGGTGGTAAACACAGTTTTTACGGACGTAGCCTTTTCCAAAGTGAACTGCAGGCTTGGCGAGGACAAGCAGAGGGTCTCCCAATCGTTATTTTACGACCCTCGTTTATCCTGCGCGCCTGCCCACTGAAAAATCCTATAGCCGATTGGTTAGAGCAAGTGGTGCAGGGACTTTCTTTTTTCCCTACCGGAAGCGCTGGGTGGGTAGATGCAGCAGATGTAGCTCAGGCGGTTCGCTTGAGTTTAGACGATGCTGTCTCAGACCAGGCCTGGGTGATTAGCGCAGGCAATTTTTCGTATAAATCAATCATTGATCATCTTACTCATGCCTGTGGTTCCCGCCCTCCAATTAAACCCTGCTGGGATGCGCTCAGTCCGTTTATTTCTACTTGGAACCGCGTGCGGTCATGGTGGTCTGCAGATAAATCCTGGATTAGTGGAGATAGTTTATACCTGAGTAGCATTAATTCTCAATATGATGGCACAGGTGCAGCCCGGGATCTCGGGTTTAGCTATCGCCCTCTACGCGAGAGCGTTGTAGATTTGGCGAATACCCTGGAACGGCCAGGCTGGGAAATGTATCCACAGCTCTTACCTCACCAATAATTCCTTTGGGTCTTTTATCTTTACCCTATGAATATTGGATATGATGCTAAACGCGCATTTTTAAACCGGACAGGATTGGGCAATTATAGCAGGGATTTGATTGATCTGATGGCCGAGAAAGCTGTCATACCTACCTTATTTTCCCCTACAAAGTCAAGCGAGACAAACTGGACGCCACCAAAAAAAGCATCAATAATAGTTCCTACTCGGAATTCTTTTTTATGGAGGACTTATGGTATGTACCATCAGGCTCGTGAGCTTCCTTTGGATTTGTATCATGGCCTCAGTCACGAAATTCCTCTGTCAATCAAAAAGTTTCCCTGCCCTTCTTTGGTTACCATGCATGACCTAATCTATAAACGCTATCCGCAGTATTTTGGGTGGTGGGATCGCCAGATTTATAACTTAAAATGGAGGTGGTCAGTCCATGCGGCAGATCACATCGTTGCTATTTCTAAATCCACTGCAGATGACCTGGTGAAATTCTTTCGAGTTCCATCTGATAAAATAACTGTAATATATAATTGCGTATCAGCGCAGTTCCAGCCGGAAGAATCGCCCGAAAGCGTTCTTTCCCCCGGTATTCCTGAGAAAGAATTTGCCTTATTCTTGGGGCAACATAACGAACGCAAGAATCTTGACCTATTGATTCGTGCGTATGAAACCGCAGCTAAAGATCTGCCACCACTGGTTGTTATCGGGGCCGGGAATGGCCTCACGTTTTCAAATTCTGTAGCACAAGAACGAATTACTCCACTTTCAGGACCTTTTTCAGGCTCTGTGCTGGCTGCCATTGTTCGTCGTGCTCGCATGGTAGTATATCCTTCTCGTTTCGAGGGGTTTGGCTTACCAATTCTGGAAGCTATGCAGTCGGGAACACCCGTAATTAGCTGCCGTAACTCATCCTTGCCCGAAGTGGGGGGAGATGCTATACTATATACTTCAGCGGACGATGAAAACGAACTCGTCGATCATATGCAGCGGGTATGGAAAGATGAAAGCTTATACCGTGATCTGCGTCAGGCCGGTTTGGATCGTGCGCAACTATTTAGTCGTGAGCGACACCAGAGCAAGATGTTAGAATTATATGAGAAGCTTATTCCGTAAGAGATTGTTGAGCTTGTGGAGCCTGTTCAACTAGTTTGCGGAAAGTTACTAAAACCTTAAGGTTTACATCTGTGGGCTCGTCATTCGTTTCAGCGGGATACCACGGCTTCAGCTTTTTCATTACATCCATGGCCGCCTCATCTAGAGGTTCTCCCAGACTGCGATCGATTCCGATATTCTTTATTGCGCCCTTATCCGTGATCGTGAAAGAAACAATCACAATACCCTCAATCCCCTTATTTTGCGCCTCTTGAGGATAAACGACATTGGACTGTATATCTTTGATCAAACCATTATTTCCCTTAGGGTACATCGGCATTTTATCCGGTTTTTCCTGCGGCTCACTGACATCAAACAGACCTCGAACTTCTCGGTAGTCCATTTGTGTGAGTTGCTCGGTTGTAGGCGGCTTTATGCTGCTGCAGGCGGCTAGAAATAAAAACGAAAAGAAAAAAATCGAGAACCGTACCATAGTTTGTCATTTAAGTTATGCAAAGGAACGATATATTTTTCGATTCGATTGTTTGATCCCATTATTTTTTGGCTCGGGGGGACTTTCTTACTTTTTGATCTTTAGATATAAAAGGAATCGGCCAGAGGGAAGAGACTTTTGCGAAAAATTTGTTTTTGGAAAGCCTTAGAGTATAGAGTTGTAGAAACAATCGCGAGATTTATTTCATGTTTTTTTGGAAAGAGTTTGCGGGTTTGTGAAATTAGGTATATATTTGCAGCCGCTTACGAAGAAATCGCCGAAAGGAGATGGAAAGTAAGAAAGTTATTTGACAAGATTGGGAAGAGTAAAGCGAGTAAATTAGGATAGGAAGCAAATAAGGGCGCATGGAGGATGCCTAGGCTTCTGGTGGCGACGAAGGACGTGGTAAGCTGCGAAAAGCTACGGGGAGATGCACACGATCAGTGATCCGTAGATGTCCGAATGGGGCAACCCAACAATTATGGATTCGTCCATAAGGCGAACCTGGGGAACTGAAACATCTCAGTACCTGGAGGAAGAGAAAACAATAGTGATTCTGCGAGTAGTGGCGAGCGAAAGCGGAAGAGCCCAAACCGTATATTTTCGAATATGCGGGGTTGTAGGACTTGCGATATCTTGTTTATTATGAAATGGAAAGGTTCTGGAAAGGCCTGCCAAAGGAGGTGAAAGCCCTGTACATGTAAGTAATAGATAAGTAGCGAGGATCCTGAGTAGCACGGGACCGGAGAAATCCTGTGTGAATCGGCCGGCACCATCCGGCAAGGCTAAATACACCCAGAAGACCGATAGTGAACGAGTACCGTGAGGGAAAGGTGAAAAGGACCCCGAGCAGGGGAGTGAAAAGACCCTGAAACCATGCGCTTACAAGCGGTCGGAGTCTTCGATTTATCGAGGATGACGGCGTGCCTTTTGCATAATGAGCCTACGAGTTACTCCTATATAGCAAGTTTAAGGTATTAAATACTGGAGGCGTAGCGAAAGCGAGTCTGAATAGGGCGATGAGCTATATGGGGTAGACGCGAAACCGTGTGATCTACCCATGGGCAGGTTGAAGCTTCGATAGTATCGAAGTGGAGGACCGAACCGGTAAACGTTGAAAAGTTTTCGGATGACCTGTGGGTAGGGGTGAAAGGCCAATCAAACACGGAGATATCTCGTACTCCCCGAAATGCATTTAGGTGCAGCGTTAATGAGATTGTATCATGGAGGTAGAGCTACCAATAGGGCTAGGGGGCTTCACGGCCTACCAACCCCTGATGAACTCCGAATGCCATGATATGTAGTTAACAGTGAGGCGTTGGGTGCGAAGGTCCAACGCCGAGAGGGGAACAACCCAGACCATCAGTTAAGGTCCCAAAATTAGTATTAAGTTGCAGAAACGAGGTGAGGATGCATAGACAGCTAGGATGTTGGCTTGGAAGCAGCCATTCATTTAAAGAGTGCGTAACAGCTCACTGGTCGAGCGTTCTTGCGCGGAAGATAATCGGGCATAAAATACTATACCGAAGCTATGGATTGTCCACTTTTAGTAGTGGATAGTGGTAGGGGAGCATTCCAATGGCGCAGAAGGTTACATGTGAGTGTAATTGGAGCGATTGGAAACGAAAATGTAGGCATGAGTAACGATAAATGCGGTAAGAAACCGCATCGCCGGAAGACTAAGGGTTCCTGTATCTATGCTAGACAGAGCAGGGTTAGTCGGGACCTAAGGCGTACCCGAGAGGGGAAGTCGATGGAAAACCGGTTAATATTCCGGTACCTATTATAGACACGATGAGGAGACGAAGAGGCGTAAGATCCGCCACCTGACGGAATAGGTGGTTGAAGCTTTTAGGCTATGATCTGTACAGGTAAGTCCGTACGGAGAGCTGATGAGCGATAGTACACTGAGTCCTACGGGATGAGGTGATAGTGATCCCAAGCGTACTTCCAAGAAAATCCTCTAAGGCATAATCTATATATAGCCCGTACCATAAACCGACACAGGTAGTCAAGGAGAGAATCCTAAGGCGCTCGAGAGACTCGTGGCTAAGGAACTAGGCAAAATAGCCTCGTAACTTCGGGAGAAGAGGCGCTCTTATAGCGATATAAGAGCCGCAGTGAAGAGGCCCAAGCGACTGTTTACCAAAAACACAGGACTCTGCGAATTAGCAATAAGACGTATAGGGTCTGACACCTGCCCGGTGCTGGAAGGTTAAGGAAGGGAGTTATCCACTTGTGGAGAAGCTCTTGACTGAAGCCCCAGTAAACGGCGGCCGTAACTATAACGGTCCTAAGGTAGCGAAATTCCTTGTCGGGTAAGTTCCGACCTGCACGAATGGTGTAACGATTTGGGCACTGTCTCGGCCACGAGCTTGGTGAAATTGAAGTATCGGTGAAGATGCCGATTACCCGCAACGGGACGAAAAGACCCCGTGAACCTTTACTACAACTTCACATTGTGCTAGGGTATAAGATGTGCAGGATAGGTGGGAGACAATGAAGCTATTGCGCCAGTGATAGTGGAGTCGTCCTTGAAATACCACCCTTCTTATACTTTGGTACTAACCCCACGTAGGTGGGGGACATTGTGTGGTGGGTAGTTTGACTGGGGTGGTCGCCTCCTAAAGAGTAACGGAGGCTTGCAAAGGTACCCTCAGCATGGTTGGTAATCATGCAAAGAGCATATAAGTAAAAGGGTGCTTGACTGAGAGATTGACGGATCGATCAGGGACGAAAGTCGGCTTAAGTGACCCGGTGGTTCCGCATGGAAGGGCCATCGCTCAAAGGATAAAAGGTACTCCGGGGATAACAGGCTGATCTCCCCCAAGAGCTCATATCGACGGGGAGGTTTGGCACCTCGATGTCGGCTCGTCACATCCTGGGGCTGGAGAAGGTCCCAAGGGTTGGGCTGTTCGCCCATTAAAGTGGCACGCGAGCTGGGTTCAGAACGTCGCAAGACAGTTCGGTCTCTATCTGTTGCGGGCGCGGGAATATTGAAAGGAACTGACACTAGTACGAGAGGACCGTGTTGGACATACCACTAGTGTACCAGTTGTACTGCCAAGTGCACCGCTGGGTAGCTATGTATGGCTCGGATAAGCGCTGAAAGCATCTAAGCGCGAAGCCGTCCTTAAGATGAGTATTCCATAAGGGGCGTGGAAGATGACCACGTAGATAGGCTATAGGTGGAAGTGCAGTGATGTATGGAGCCGAGTAGTACTAATCCCCCGAACGCTTCCTTTTTTTACAATTTACTCCCTTTACAAATCCCGATCTTGTCATTTTTTTAAAAAGACATAAGTAGTGAGGATACGAGTCGAAACGATTCGGTCCGTTCGAAGCTACACGATTGAACAGGCGGTCTTAGCGAAGGGGATCCACCTCTTACCATTCCGAACAGAGAAGTTAAGCCCTTCAGCGCCGATGTTACTGCGTCAGAGCACGTGGGAGAGTAGGTCGCCGCCGCTCTTTAAAACAAAAAAGCCCAATACCGAAAGGTGTTGGGTTTTTTTTTTACCCTCGACTTTTCTTTGGCTCGGCTCCGTTAGCCACTTCGCACCACATCCATCACATCTCAACCTTTTCGGGCAGCAGGCGGGCCAATCCGTATTCCAAATTATTAAATCAAACATCTCACCCGGAAGAAGTTTCTAATGTGCATTATTCGCTACAGTAAGTGTGTAATGCGGGAGGAGTATATTCGCACGGCCCCCGCTAAAGCAGGACAAGCTGTGCGAATCTACTCTTATCGAGCACATGATTGAATCCTATAAAACTACTGCTTTAGAATACTGAAGTACCCTTGTATAAAAGCTCTATTCCGATGCGAGAAAAACTTGGTTAAATTATATATACACTATCAAACAAATAGAATCCAATTGAATTTTTGGGCGGATTTGCATTGTAACATATCAGTGATACAGCAATTAGTATGCTCATTCGTGTTTCTTGTTTACGAGGCATGTGAAAGAAGACTTATATACGTTTCATAAGGCCCAATTGAAGTTAATGACACAAACATGACACTTATTCTTTCTTTCTTTCTTTCTTTCTTTCTTTCTTTCTTTATTGAGGCATTCTTAACCAAACTTTTATTATGAAAAGTCGAACATTTCTCGCATTTCCATTAATTTTTTTAATGCTGATACTTACGTTGCAAAGTTGTGAAAACGAGTCATCATTAAGTGGAGATCAATTAATTGAGCTCAAAGCTATAACACCGGATGATAATGAAACCATATCTGCTCCTGAAAGTGTAAGTCATTCCTCAATAAGTATTACTAAGGAATTCATTGCAAATGAAGTTGTCAGTTCTATTCAGCGAAACTCTAATGGCTTTACTTACAACGGGGTTATTGATCAAGATTCAATTGCATTAAATTTTTCCGTTGATGGCGATTCCGCCGAATATTTTATACAGGTTTTTGACAATGAGGAGGGGATAGTTGAATTTACTATTCCAGGAACCTTCTCATCTGAGACCGGTTTCGAAGCTGATTTAAGTCAGATTTCTGTTCCCGGAACCACATTAGCTGGACCATGGTGGGATTGCGTTGTACATTTTGTTACAACAATGAACGATGCTATTGCAAGTGACCCATATAATAATATGATTTGCGCAACCTTAAATTTTGCGGGTGGGTGGTGTCATGCAGCCGTTGCTGCTGCTGGACTTATTTATTGCACATTTTATTGATGTAATTGATTATGTTTGAGGAATATGGAAATATTCCTCAAACTTTTTTCCATTAAAGTTATACTTCAATGTTTTTCATTATCAAAAAAATGATTTTTGCTTTTTTGGTTTGCATGTCATGCATAACCTTGACTGCTCAACAACTATCATATTCTCTAGTTGTGAAGTCCGACACTTTACCGAATGCTTTTCAAATTTATGCTGACTTGGATAATGATATTATAAAAAACCAGGTCTCATCTAACTCTCAATTTTCTCTCAGTTTTTATTTAGTTGCTGATTCCTCTTATGTCTTCTTTGACTTAAATGGAGATAATATTTCATTGTTTCGAGGGTTATCTAGGGAATTAATTAACTGTCTAAATGATAGTGAGTTACAAATAAAAAGGAAGAGTTTTTTAGAGACTAGGCTTAAATTCTCTTCGCTAGAGTATAGAATTAATCATTCGGAATCATTGCAGAATGAGTACAGTTATTTCCCATTGATACGTAGCGGAAAAAAATTTAGGGTTATAGAGCACTTAAAACTCCTTAAAGATGGAGAGTTGTTATTCTCACTGGTTTTAGAAAATGTAAATATCAATTCAGTACCAGAGAATAATTTATTAATGGAATTTTTTAATAAAAGGGAATCAAGCATTTCTTCTGGTAATCAAAATTTTTGCGAGGAACTCAACAATTATATCATCAAATGATCATGACAATACTTTTGCTCTATATTAAATACTTTGTTAGTGGTTTATTTATTTTTCTTCTTCTGCGAAATTTTTTCAAGGCAGAGCCCTTCAAACCCAATTCACACTTTTACTATATCATATCTGTAATTATCACTTCAGAAGTTTTTTATTTAAAAATAAAAACAGAATGGCCTTTCTTCCACGCAATAATTATTTTTCTGTTGCTATTCTTATTACTGGATTTCTTGACGATTAAAAAATTTTATAACAAGACTTCCGGATAGTTTTTCAATAAAATTATTGTAACTATTCAGGTGAATTCAGCACCATTTCTGGACAAAATAGAACTTTAAAAGGATCTTGACCTTGCTTTATAGCGGTATCTATGATCGACCGTATGATTGTAAAATTTTTAGCTCCCTTCCAGCTTCTAAAGTTCGTTGATACTCTTTGTTTTATTTTGACATTTCGAATAGCCCTTTCACTGGCATTATTTGTTGGCGGAACTTCCACGTAATCTAAGCAGGTAGTCAGTTTATCTCTATGCTTTTTCATCGAATTATAAAACGTTTGGACTTCCTTGTGTTTTTTAGGGATTTTCTCTGATAATAACCGGTCCAGCCGCTTTTCCAGTTTTTCTGCTTTAGATTTCCACACTTTACTTTCACTGCCTAATTGAGGAATTTCAAGTAATAGCTTTTTAAACCTCTTGGCCCATTTACTGCCATAATGTTCTATGAGTTTTTTACTATCCCTGAATAAGTGGGCGATGCATAACTGGTATGCTTTTACTTTTGTTTTTAACTGTGCTGCATAGCGATCGATGATAAGAATGGAATAAGGGAAGCCCTCGTTAAAACAATACTCTATTGTTCTATAAGCCCGATTATCTGAGGCGAACTGAAAAGTTGTATTTTTCATTTTGCCAAGTCCAAATCAGCCCTTTAATTCCATTAACCCGGGCACCTGTCTCATCGCTACCCACTACTTTTGAAGTAGCAATGCGATCCCGAATTTTCCAATAGACTTTCTCCAGTTTATTGGCATAACCTTCAATCGTATTTGCTATGGTTCCCACACTTAGGCGCTCTCCACATACCGCTTCAATAAGCTCGCTAATTCTTGCCATCGGCAGATATTGACGGACACTAAGATAAGTGATAAGCTGCCTCATGTTTTCTCCATATTGGACAGCGGAATAATCAAGTGTTCCAGGCAGCCGACCGGTATTCCGCTTGCCACACTTGGTGCATTGTTTTTCAATCTGCCGATGCTCGGTCACCTCTGCCCGAACTGGAGGAATATCAATGACCTGAGCCTTTTTAACCACTCTTCCTTCTAAAGCAGAAAAATAGGAGCCACACCCACTACAATTTATGGGCTCATGCTCTACAATATGATCAACTTCCTTCCTGAACTTAAGGTGTTGTCCTTTATGCCCTTTTTGTCCCCCTATTTTTTTGCTCTGCTCATTTTTAGTCTTCCTCATTCTCTTCTTCTTACCCATATCACTGCTCGGGGGCTTAGAACTATTGCTACTATCTGTACCCTTTTTCAGGCGACGAATTTCTTCTTTGAGCTCAATGTTATCCTTCCTTAATTGATTGTTATTCTTCTTTAATTGTAAATTCTCCTTCTTTAATCGAGTATTTTCTTTCTTAAGAACGGAGTTTTCTTCTCTTATTTTTTTGAGATCTGACTCCAATGTGCCAACTTTC
>Ga0209931_1000742_pt1 | contig 18935 bp, 21 predicted proteins | sample SalPonR1_B_D1_MG_FD_185697 | JGI IMG/M metagenome (GOLD analysis project Ga0209931, IMG submission 185697) | Salt pond soil microbial communities from South San Francisco under conditions of wetland restoration - Salt Pond MetaG R1_B_D1_MG... ...
CGATGTCGAGTTCGGCGCCGCTGGCGTCCTTCTGCTCGACGATGCGCTGCACGTCGCCGTCGGCAGCGCGGACGATGCGCCCGTAGCCGCTCGGGTCCGGCACGTCCACGGTGAGCACGCCGACGCTGTCGTCGGCGCACGCCTCGGTGAGGCGCCGCAGCGTCTCCGGCCGGATCAGCGGCACGTCGCCGCACAGCACCAGCACCTGGTTGGCCTCCGGGGTGTCCGGCAGCGCCTGCATGACCGCGTGCCCGGTGCCCAGCTGCTCGGCCTGCAGGGCCCAGCGGAGGTCCGCCTGCGGGAAGGCGTCACGCACCCGGTCGCCGCCGTGGCCGTAGACCACGCAGACGTCGTCCGCGCCCAGCGCGCGGGCGGTATCCACCACGTGGGCAAGCAGCGGACGGCCCGCCAGCGGCTGCAGGACCTTGGGCAGGTCCGAACGCATGCGGGTGCCCTGTCCGGCCGCGAGTATGACGATGCTGAGTGGCAAGGGTTTCGGGTCTGTCTGAGGGTGTCTTTACGTAAAATCGAATGATAGCGCAGGCGCGGGGGCCGTGATGTTACCCGGTTCACAGGCGTGACGGTGCTCAGCGTCCGTTCAGTTTGGCTGTGGCAGAATTCGCGGACATCAATCCTCCCGGGAGGACGACCATGATCGGCAGCCCGAAAACAGGGGCCGCGCGACGGCCCGGACCCGCCGTGTCGCTGGCGGTGTGCGTGGCCACGCTGTCCCTGGCCGCCTGCGACGGCCGCATCTACGTGCGCGACGGCGTCACGGACGGCGACACCTTCTACCTGCCGCCCCAGGTGCTCATGGACGACAGTCCGGATCTGCAGAGCTGGGTGGCCTACAGCCTGGACCGCAGCACCTGCCAGCTCATGATCGGCGGGGACAACCCGGCCCGCAATCATTCCTGGGACTGCGAGCTGGGCGCGCGGGAGATGCTCGTGGAAACCTGGCACGAGCAGAGCCGCATGAAGGACGCCCGGGACGCGTACCTGGACACGCTGGCGGCAGTGGCCGAGGCGGGCTATCTGGACGAGTACGTCTGGCACTACCACGCCCGGGACGACTGGCGCCGCCCGCCGCATCTGGAGCAGGCCGCGTTCGAGCGCTGGCAACGCCAGCGCCTGGCCGATCACCGGCCCCGCACCCGCATCGTGGGGTCCTGGAACTACGCCGGCGTGACCGGGTCGCTGCGCTGAGGGCTGCGGGCCGGGATCGGCCGGCCGTCAGGCCTTGAGGCGGCGATCGAACGCCACCGTCTTCACCAGCGCGTAGACGTGAAGGCCCGGCTCGAGCCCCAGGTCCCGCACCGCCAGCCGGGTGATACGCGCCCGCACCATCGCGCCGCCGCAGTCCAGCCGCACCTCCGCGTACGGGCCGGCCTCCTCCCGGACTTCCACCACGGTGGCCGGCAGCTGGTTGCGCATGGACACGCTTTCCAGCCGCCGCAGGGACAAAGCCACGTCGCGGGCGCGCAGGCGCACCCGCACGCGCTCGCCCAGGCCGGCGTGCATGGCGCCCGGGGTCCACAGCAGCCCCGCGCCGACGTCCAGACACGTCAGCGAGTGCTCCTCGTCGTGGCGGGCGACGTGACCCTCCAGCAGGGAGCCGGCCTCGAAGTGTCCCGTGACTTCGGCGCCGAGACGTTCCAGCATGTCCACCGTCGGACCCTGACCCACGGTGCGGCCGTCGCGCAACGCCACGAGGCGGTCCGCGATCTGGGCGATCTCCTCCACCAGGTGACTGACGAACAGCACGGGCAGGCCGAAGCGCCGGGGCAGCTCCGCGATCATCGCCAGGATGACGGCCTTGCGCTCCCGGTCCAGCGCCACCAGCGGCTCGTCCATCAAAAGCAGGCGCGGGCGGGCCAGAAGTGCCCGGCCGATAGCCACCCGCTGGGTTTCGCCGCCGGAGAGCGTATCCACGCGGCGGTCGAGCAGCCCGGCGAGACCGAGGGCGGCGATCACCTCGCCGCGGCGCACCGAGGGGCCGCGCGGGTCCGCCCGGCGGGCGGCGTAGTCGAGATTGCCGGCCACGTCCAGGTGTTCGAACAGGCGACCGTCCTGGAAGACGACGCCCACGGGCCGACGATGGGCCGGCAGAAAGCGGCGGCCGTTCTGCCAGACCACGCCGTCCGACTCGATGCGGCCGGTGCCGGGCAGGAAACCGGCCAGCGCCTGCAGCAGAGTGGTCTTGCCGGCGCCGCTGGGGCCGAACAGCGAGGTGATGCCCTCCAGTTCGAGCTCCTCCTGCACCCGCAGCTGGAAACGGCCGCGGCGGGCGTCGAGATCAAGCGCCAGGCGCATCAGGCCACCCGCGTGCGGTAGCGGCCGTTGGCGAGATACACCGACAGCAGCACCACGAAGGAGAAGATCAGGAGCGCCGCGGCGAGGCGGTGGGCGGCAGCGTAGTCCAGCGTCTCCACGTGCTCGAAGATGGAGATGGACAGCACGCGCGTGCGGCCGGGGATGTTGCCGCCCACCATCAGCATGACGCCGAACTCGCCGAGCGTGTGGGCGAAAGTGAGCACGGCGGCGGTCACGTAGCCTCGCAGCGCCAGCGGCAGCGCCACCGAGAAGAAGGCGTCCAGCGGACTCGCCCGCAGGCTGGCGGCGGCCTCGAGTCGCCGGCGGCCCACGGACTCGAAGGCGTTCTGCAGCGGCTGCACTGCGAAAGGCAGCGAGTGCAGGCAGGAGGCGATCACCAAGCCGCTGAAGGAGAAGCTCAGGGTGTCGCCGGTGAGCTTCACCCACCAGCTGCCGATGGGGCCGGCAGGGCCCAGCAGCACCAGCAGATAGAAGCCCATGACCGTGGGCGGCAGCACCAGCGGCAGGGCCACCACGGCCTCGACCACCCGCGCCCAGCGGCCGCGGGCGAAGGCCAGGCGCCAGGCCAGCGGCGTGGCCACGAGTATCAGTACGACGACGGTGCTGGCAGCCAGCAGTAGCGTGGTGCGCGCGGCTTCCCAGTCGGCCGGAGACAGCATGTCAGGGGATGCGATAGCCGGCGCGGCGGATGACGGCGCGGGCGTCGTCGCTGCGGATAAATTCGAGGAAGGCTGCAGCGCCGGGGTTGTCGGCGCCCCGCGTGAGCAGAACGGCGGCCTGGCGCAGCGGCGTGTACAGCGCCTGGGGCGGCTCCCAGTAGCGCCCCTCCCTGGCATCGTTGGTGAGCACGGAGGAGAGCGCGACGAAACCGAGGTCGGCGGCGCCGGAAGCCACCGCGGACCAGGCGCCGGCCACGCTCTGGGTGCGGGCGATGCGGCCCTGCAGAGGCTCCCAGCGTTCCATTGCCGTCAGCACTTCCTGCGCGGCGGCACCGTAGGGTGCCGTGCGGGGATTGGCGATGGCGAGATGGTGAAACTCCCCTTCCAGCGCCTCGGGCCCGGGCGGACCGGCCGGGTCGGCGATCCAGAGGATGAGTGTCCCGACGGCGTAGACGAAAACGCTGTCGGCCACCGCATGACCCTGTTCGACTGCACGGGCCGGCCGCGCCTCGTCGGCGGCCAGGAAGACATGGTAGGGGGCACCGCTCGCGATCTGCGCGTACAGGCTGCCGGTAGAGCCGGCGGCCAGCCGCAGGTCGTGGCCGGTGCGCCGCTCGAATTCGGGTTCCAGCTGCTGCGCCGTCGCGAGGAAATTGCCGGCGACCGCCACCATGACCTCCTCGGCGCGCACGCCCGGGCCGGCGGGCAGGACGGCACCCGCGGCGACCAGGATGGCGATTGGGATGGCGATCGGGATGGCGATCGGGATCGTCAGCACGGTCTTGCGTGCCGTGGCCTTCAGTACGGCCGCTCGGCGTGCCGGGATGTGGCGCATGCGGGGAAGCCTCGGTTCAGAGGCCCTTAATCTGCGCGGGCACGCAGACGGGGTCAAGCGGGACCTAGCCCGCCTTGCCCTTGAGCTTCTGTGCCGCCCGGTACCGGGCCTCGGCCTCGGCCAGCTCCTGCTGGGCCTGGGCCAGGTCGGTCTCCTCGGCGGCGCCTTCCAGCGCTTTCTCGGCGGCTTCCTTGGCCTGCAGGGCGGCGGCCTCGTCGAGCTGCTCGCCACGCAGGGCGGTGTCCGCCAGGATGGTCACCATGTGCGGCTGGATCTCGAGCACGCCGCCGGTGAGATAGAAGTTGTGCTCGGCGCCTTCCTCGTCCTCCACCCGGCACATGCCCGGCTTCAGCGTCGTCAGCAGCGGCGCGTGGCGGGGCGCGATGCCCACCTCGCCCTCGGACGCCGGTGCGAAGACCATTGCGGCGGTGCCGGAATAGATCTCGCCTTCCGCGCTGACGATGTCGACTTTGATGGTTGGCATGGGTCGTTAGCCTCGTGTGCCGATGCAGCGGCCGTTACTGCATCTTCTTGGCGTTCTCCACCGCTTCCTCGATGGTGCCGACCATGTAGAAGGCCTGCTCCGGGATGTGGTCGTACTCGCCGTCGACGATGCCCTGGAAGCCGCGGATGGTGTCCTTCAGCGTGACGTAGGTGCCGGGCGTGCCGGTGAAGGTCTCGGCCACGAAGAACGGCTGCGACAGGAAGCGCTGGATCTTGCGGGCCCGGTTCACGGTGAGCTTCTGCTCCTCGGAGAGTTCGTCCATGCCGAGGATGGCGATGATGTCCTGCAGCTCCTTGTAGGTCTGCAGCACGGCCTGCACCGAGCGGGCGCAGTCGTAGTGCTCCTGGCCGATCACGTTCGGGTCCAGCAGACGCGAGGTGGAGTCCAGCGGGTCCACGGCCGGGTAGATGCCGAGCTCCGCGATCTGGCGGGACAGCACCAGCGTGGCGTCCAGGTGGGCGAAGGTCGTGGCCGGCGACGGGTCGGTGAGGTCGTCGGCGGGCACGTACACGGCCTGGAACGACGTGATGGAACCGGTCTTTGTGGACGTGATGCGCTCCTGCAGAACGCCCATCTCCTCGGCCAGCGTCGGCTGGTAACCCACGGCGGAGGGCATGCGGCCCAGCAGCGCCGAAACCTCGGTGCCGGCCAGCGTGTAGCGGTAGATGTTGTCGATGAACATCAGGACGTCGCGGCCCTCGTCGCGGAAGTACTCCGCCATGGTGAGGCCGGTGAGCGCCACGCGCAGGCGGTTGCCCGGCGGCTCGTTCATCTGGCCGAAGACGAGCGCCACCTTGTCGAGGACGCCCGCCTCCTTCATCTCGTAGTAGAAGTCGTTGCCCTCGCGGGTGCGCTCGCCGACGCCGGCGAACACGGACAGGCCGGCATGCTGCTTGGCGATATTGTTGATGAGCTCGAGCAGCGTCACCGTCTTGCCCACGCCGGCGCCGCCGAACAGACCCACCTTGCCGCCCTTGGCGATGGGCATGATGAGGTCGATGACCTTCACGCCGGTCTCCAGCAGCTGGGTGGCGGCCTCCTGGTCCTCGTAGGCCGGCGGCTTGCGGTGGATGGGCCAGCGATCTTCGGTGGACACCTCGCCCGCGTCGTCGATGGGCTTGCCGAGTACGTCCATGATGCGCCCGAGCGTGCCGGTGCCCACCGGCACGGTGATGGGCTGGCCGGTGTTCTTCACCGACATGCCGCGCTGCAGGCCCTCACTGGAACCCATGGCGATCGTGCGGACCACGCCGTCGCCGAGCTGCTGCTGTACCTCCAGCGTCAGCCCGCCGTCTTCGAGTTCCAGCGCATCGTAGATGTTCGGAATGGACTCCCGGGGGAATTCCACGTCCACGACGGCGCCGATGATCTGCACGGTCTTTCCGGTGCTCATGCGTATTTCCTCATCATTCGAATCGGGCCTGAAGGCCCTCCCACATTCTTTTGTCGGGCCTGAAGGCCCTCCTACATGAAATAAATCGTCAGCCGCTCACGGCTGCCGCGCCGCCCACGATCTCGGAGATCTCCTGGGTGATGGCGGCCTGGCGGGCCTTGTTGTACTGCAGCTGCAGGCTCTCGATGATGTCGCCGGCGTTGTCCGTGGCGGACTTCATCGCGATCATCTTCGCCGCCATCTCGCAGGCGAAGTTCTCGACCGCGCCGCGGTAGACCTGGGACTCGATGTAGCGCTGCAGCACGTCGTCCAGCAGTTCCGCCGGATCGGGCTCGTAGATGTAGTCCCAGTGGCTCTGCAGCTCTTCGTTGTCGCCCTCGATCTCGCTGACCGGCAGGACGGTCTTCACCTCGGGCTTCTGGCTCATCGTGCTGACGAACTCGTTGTGCACCAGGAACAGGCGGTCGATGCGGCCCTCGCTGTAGGCATCCAGCATCACCTTGATGGAGCCGAGCAGATCGTTGATCTGCGGGGAGTCGCCCAGGTGGCTGGCCGTTGCCACCACGTTGCCGCCGACCCGGCGGAAGAACTGCACCGCCTTGGCACCGATCAGCGCCAGGTCGAACTCCACCTCCTGATCCTGCCACTGGCGCAGCTCCTGGATGACGCGCTTGAACAGGTTCACGTTCAGGCCGCCGCAGAGTCCGCGGTCGGTGGAGATGACGATGAAGCCGACGCGCTTCACCTCCCGCTGCTCGAGCCAGGGGTGGCGGTAGTCCGGGTTGGCCTGGGAGAGGTGGCCGACCACCCGGCGGATACGATCCGCATACGGGCGGGAGGCCTCCATCTGGGCCTGCGCCTTGCGGATCTTGCTCGCCGCGACCATTTCCATGGCGCTGGTGATCTTCTGCATGTTCTTTACGCTCTTGATCTTGGAGCGTATTTCCTTCTCGCCAGCCATATTGCTCTCTCGGGCTCTGTCGGTGTATCCGGGGGACGCGGTTACCCGGCGCTTACCAGGTGCCGGTCTCCTTGAACTCCTGCAGCACCTTCTTCAGTCCGTCCTGGATCTCCTCGTCGTAGGCGCCGGTCTCGTCGATCTTCCTGATGAGCTCTGAGTGGCTCGCGTGGGCGAAGGCATGCAGGGCGGCCTCGAAGTCCACCACCTTGTCCACGGGCACGTCGTCGATATAACCCTCGTTGACCGCATAGAGGGACAGGCCCATCTCGCCGACCGACAGGGGCGTGTACTGCTTCTGCTTCATCAGCTCGGTGACGCGCTGGCCGCGCGACAGCTGCTTGCGGGTGGTCTCGTCCAGATCCGAGGCGAACTGGGCGAAGGCCGCCAGCTCCCGGTACTGGGCGAGCGCCAGGCGCACGCCGCCGCCGAGCTTCTTGATGATCTTGGTCTGGGCCGCGCCGCCCACACGGGACACCGACAGGCCGGCGTTGATGGCCGGGCGGATGCCCGCGTTGAACAGGTCCGTCTCCAGGAAGATCTGGCCGTCGGTAATGGAGATCACGTTGGTGGGCACGAAGGCCGAGACGTCGCCGGCCTGGGTCTCGATGATCGGCAGCGCCGTCAGCGAGCCGGTCTTGCCCTTCACTTCGCCGTTGGTGGCGCGCTCGACGTAGTCCGCGTTCACGCGGGCCGCGCGCTCCAGCAGGCGTGAGTGCAGGTAGAAGACGTCGCCGGGATAGGCTTCGCGGCCCGGCGGGCGGCGCAGCAGCAGCGACACCTGGCGATACGCCCAGGCCTGCTTGGTGAGGTCGTCGTAGATGATCAGCGCGTCCTGGCCGCGGTCGCGGAAGTACTCGCCCATGGCGCAGCCCGCATACGGTGCGATGTACTGCATGGCGGCGGACTCGGCGGCGGTGGCCGCGACGACGATGGTGTGATCCATCGCGCCCTCTTCCTCGAGCTTGCGCACCACGCCGGCCACCGACGAGGCCTTCTGGCCCACGGCGACGTAGACGCACTTTATGTCCTTGCCCTTCTGGTTGATGATCGTGTCGATCGCGATCGCGGACTTGCCGGTCTGGCGGTCGCCGATGATCAGCTCGCGCTGGCCGCGGCCGATGGGCACCATGGAGTCGATGGCCTTCAGGCCGGTCTGCACCGGCTTCCTGTCGATGACGCCCGGGGCGATCTTCTCGATGGGCTCGAAGCCGGATTCCTTGATGTCGCCCTTGCCGTCGATGGGGCGGCCCAGCGAGTCGACCACGCGGCCGAGCAGCGCCTCGCCCACCGGCACCTCGAGGATGCGCCCGGTGGTCTTCACCGTGTCGCCTTCCGAGATGTGGGTGTAGTCGCCCAGGATCACGGCGCCCACCGAGTCCTGCTCGAGGTTCAGCGCCAGGCCGAACGTGTCGCCGGGGAACTCGAGCATCTCACCGTATTTCGCATCCGTGAGGCCGTAGATGCGGGTGATGCCGTCGTTCAGGCCGATGACCGTGCCGACGTCGCGCGCCTCGGCGGCGGACTCGAAATTCTGTATGCGCTCTTTAATCAGTTCACTGATTTCAGAAGCCTTGAGTGCCATGTCTCGTTCCTCTTAGCTGCCCAGTACGCCCGCGAGCTTCGTGAGCCGCGAACGTATCGAGCCATCAATGACAAAGTCGCCGGCGCGTATCACGGCGCCGCCGATGAGTTCTTCGTCCACCGCCGTGGAGAGTGTCACCTCCCGGCCCAGTTTCTCCTCGAGCGCCTTGCGGATGCGCGCCGACAGCTCGTCGCTGAGCGGCGTGGCGGCGGTTACCGTCACCTCGATGGTGTTCTCCAGCTCCGCCTTCAGCTCGTCGAAGTGGCCGGCGATCTCCGGCAGCACCTCGATGCGGTCGTAATCCACCAGCAGACGAAGCAGGTTGGTCCCCTTCGTCTCGCCGCCCGCGAGCATGGTCGCCCCGGGCATCTCGCCGAACAGGCCGGTCAGGAACTCGATCCGCCGGGTATCGGAATAGCGCGGGTCGTGCAGCACCTCGGCCACGCGTTCGTCGGCGGCGACGACCGCCGCCACGCCGAGCGCCGAAGACCACTCGTCCAGCGTACCGTCCTCGCGCGCCAGGTCGAACAGCGCGTCGGCGTAGGGCCTTGCCAGGGTGTGCTTGTCCGCCATCGTCTGCCGCCTAGAGCTGGGAAGCCAGCTTGTTCAGGATGTCTTCGTGACGGGCGCTGTCGATCTCACGTTGCAGGATCTTTTCGGCGCTCGCCACGGCGATGGCCGACACTTGGCCGCGCAGTTCCTCGCGGGCCTTGTGGGTCTCCTGCTGGATCTCAGCGCGCGCCGCAGCCAGCTGGCGCTCGCGCTCGCGCTCGCCCTCTTCCTTGCCTTCGGCGACGAGCTGGTTGGCTCGTGCGTTCGCCTGATCCACGATCTCCTGGGCCCGCTCGCGGGCCTCACGCACGATCTCCTCGACCCTGGCTTCGGCCGTCTCGAGGCTCTGCTGACCGCGCTCGGCGGCGGCGAGGCCGTCGGCGATGGTCTTCTGCCGTTCCTCGATGGCGTTCATGAGGTGTGGCCAGATGAACTTCATGCAGAACCACACGAAGAACAGGAACGCGATCGACTGGCCGAACAGTGTCAGGTTGATATTCACCTGCGTTTCTCCTCAATCTTTCCTGGGCGTTCCGGCTGTGGGCCGCTCGTCATGCAGGCACGCGCCTGCGCACGGCCCGGCAAAGGCCGGATGCTCAGCCGAGGGTCGCCTGCAGCTGACCGACGAAGGGATTCGCGAAGGCGAACAGGAGTGCGACGCCCACGCCGATCATCGCGACGGCGTCGAGCAGGGCGACGACCAGGAACATCTTCGTCTGCAGCATCGGTGCCAGTTCCGGCTGGCGGGCAGAGCTCTCGAGGAAGCGGCCGCCCAGCAGGCCCATGCCGATGGCAACGCCGATGGCGCCGAAGCCGATCATGATTGCCACCGCAATCGCCGTCATGCCAATTACAAAGTCCATCAGTTTCTCCGTCTCAGGATCAGGTCAGTTGAAAGGAATAGTTGATAAGGAACAGTCAATAAGAAAAGGTCAATACAGAATCAGTGATGCTCGTGAGCGAGGCTCAGGTAGACGATCGTGAGCATCATGAAGATGAAGGCCTGCAGGATGATCACGAGGATGTGGAACACCGCCCAGGCGAAATGCAGCGGCAGCTGCCACAGCCCGACCAGTGCGATAAGAATGAATATCAGCTCGCCGGCGTAGAGGTTGCCGAAGAGTCGCAGCGAGAGCGAGAGCGGCTTGGCCAGCAGCGATACGCTCTCGAGGATGAAGTTGAAAGCGATGACGAACGGCGCGCCGATGAGGCCGATGCCCTTCGAGGGCGGCTTGATGGGGTGGAGCGTCAGCTCGCCGATGAACCCGCCGATGCCCTTGACCTTGATGCTGTAGAACACGATCAGGGCGAACACCGACAGCGACAGCCCGAAGGTCACGTTCACGTCGGTGGTGGGCACCACCTTCAGATAGGGGATGCCGATCAGTTCGGCCGAATACGGCAGCCAGTCCACCGGCACGAGGTCCATCAGGTTCATCAGGAAGACCCAGATGAATACGGTCAGGGCCAGGGGCGCAATGAGGTCGCTCTTGCCGTGGAAGGCGTCCTTCACGGAGCCGTCCACGAAGTCGACGATCAGTTCGATGAAGGCCTGCAGCTTGCCGGGCACGCCGCTGGTGGCGGCGCTGGCCACCTTGCGGAACAGCCAGATGAAGGCGAGGCCGAGGATCACGGCGACCGCGATGGAGTCGACGTTGATGGCCATGAAGGTGCCGCCGCACTTGTTCCAGACCCACTCGTCGTCGACGCGGCACACCTGCAGGTTCTGCAGGTGATGCGAGATGTATTCGCTCGCGGTTCTGTCCGCCGGGGAGGTGCCTTCGCCTGCCATGCCGCTCTCTATCCGTCAGAATGTGTCTTGCTCGCGCCGCCCTCGAGGACAGGCGCAATCAGGATCACCAGTTGTGCCAGTATGAATCCGGCGAGCACCGCGACATAGGAGAGCGGCCTCACCAGCGCAAAGACCACGCCGAACAGGAGCACGGTCAGTGCGAACTTGCCGATCTCGCCGAGCCACGCGCCGCGCATGAGCCCCTCGAGATCCGCTTTCAGAATCCGCGCGGCCAGGAACGCATTCGGCAGAATGCAGATCAGGCCGCCGATCAGCAGCGAATAGCCCGGGACCGTCCCGTAACCGATCCAGACCGCCGCGGTCAGAAACAGCGTCAGTCCTGTCTGCGCCAGCAGGATCTTCAGCACCAGGTGCCGAGGATCGCGACCATCGGCCGGAGCGCTCACGCGGAGCGGCCCTCGATGCTGGATGACGCCGACAATAAAAACGCCACAAACCCCTGGGTACGTGGCGTGGACAGGTCTTTGGAAACGATCCTGTGCAAACCTGAGCATTATAGATAGCGTCCTGCTGCTGCGCAACATCGCGCGCCGGCATCCGGCTCCGGCCCCTGCCGGCGGCCGGCCGCGGCGCGGCGGTCTGCGAACTGGCGCACAGAACCCTCGCGCGGCGGCCGTATAGTCGATCCTCGACAACGAGTCTGCGGCGGCGACGGTCGCGCCGCAATGACCCCGGAGGTAATGAATGGTGGACACGGACGCGATGCCCGGGCCCCGGATCACGGCGGAGGAACTGGAGGCGGCGGTGGTCCGGCGCGAGTTCGTCGTGCAGTTCCAGCCCAAGGTGGAGCGGGCCGGCGAGACCGGTGAATGGCGCACCACGGAGGCCGAGGCGCTGATCCGCTGGCGCCACCCGGAATACGGGCTGCTGGGGCCGGGCGCCTTCCTGCCGGCGGCCGAGCGGCTGGGCCGCATTGCCGAACTGGACGAGCTGGTGCTGAGAAACCTGCTCAGGAATCTGCGCAAGTGGCGCGCGCGGGGCCTGGCGCTGAAGGGCTGCATGAATCTCGCGCCGGTGGAGCTCGCCGACGCCGCCCTGCCCTGGCGCTACGCCCAGATCGTCGAACAGTACGGGCTCGCCTGCGCCGACGTCACGCTGGAGGTCGCCGAATCCGCCGTGACCGAACCGGACTTCGCCGGACGGCGCGTGGTCTCGGCGCTCCGCCGGCAGGGCTTCCGCATCTCGCTGGACGACTTCGGCGCCGCGGCCTCCTCGCTGAAGGCCTTCGGCGCGCTGGAGTTCGACGAGATCAAGATCGACGCCAGCATGCTGGCCCACGCCCGGGCCAACGAGATGTCCCGCAAGGCGCTCGCGGCCATCACGGGGCTGGCCCACAGCTCCGGCATCACGGTGTGCGCCGAGGGCGTGGAGGACGAGGAGACGCTGGCCTTCCTGCGCGAGATCCGCTGCGACAAGATGCAGGGCTTCCTGATCTCGGCGGCGGTCATGCCGGAGATCATCCGCAGCTGCTATCCGGCGGTGGCGGCGTCGGCCGCCTGACTGTCCGCCAGGCAGTCAGACCCGGGACTCAGCGGATGTGCTCGAGGATGCCCTCTAGCTCGTCCAGGCTGTTGTAGCGAATCACCAGCCGGCCCTTGCCGCCGGCGGCGTGTTCGAGTTCCACCCGGGCGCCGAGGCGCTCCGCCACTTCGGACTCCAGTCGGCGGATATCCGGGTCCACCGGTTTCTTCGACTTGCCCGCGCCCGCCTTCTTCGCGGGCGCATTGAGCTTCTGCACCAGCTGCTCGGTGGCCCGCACGGAGAGCTGGCCCTTCGCCACCCGGCGGGCGGCCTCCAGCTGCGCGGCCGGGTCGGTGAGCGCCAGCAGCGCGCGGGCGTGGCCCATCTCCAGCTGCCTGGCCTCCACCAGCTTCTTCACTTCCTCGCCGAGTTCCAGCAGCCGCAGCAGATTGCTCACCGCGGCGCGGGAGCGGCCCACCGCCTCGGCGGCCTGCTGGTGCGTCATGTCGAATTCGGCGATCAGCCGCGACAGCGCGGTGGCCTCTTCCAGCGGATTGAGGTCCTCGCGCTGGATGTTCTCGATGAGGGCCATGGCCACGGCCGCCTCGTCCGGGATCTGCCGGACCACGGCCGGGATGGTGTCCAGGCCGGCAAGCTGGGCCGCACGCCAGCGCCTTTCGCCGGCCACGATCTCGTAGCGGGTCTCGCCGCGGCTGCCGCCGCCGGCGCCCCCGGTTGTACCGACAGGCCGCACCACGATCGGCTGCACCACGCCCTGGGCGCGGATGGAATCGGCCAGCTCCTCCAGCGACTCCTGGCGCATGTCCGTGCGCGGCTGGTAACGGCCGCGCTGCAGGAGGTCCACCGGCACCTCGCGCAGCGTGTCGGATTCGCCGCCGCCCGGCCGCTCGCCGCTCTCGGCGGTGCGCGCGGAGGACTGGGACAGCAGCGCATCCAGTCCTCGTCCCAGCCTCTTCTTCTTGGTCACCATTTGGGGTCTCGCGGATTCTCTCGTCTCGCCCGCCGCGGCCGCGGCGCCGCCCTCGCGCCCGCGGGGCGGGGAGCGGAATTGTAGCAGGTTCGACCGCGGCGGCCGCCGCGTCAGGAGGCCGTGCGCACCCGCGGCACCGGCTCGCCCTCCCGGCGCAGTATCTCGCCGGCCAGCGCCAGGTAGGCCAGGGCGCCGCGGGAGTACTTGTCGTGGTAGAGCACGGGCAGGCCGTAGCTCGGCGCCTCGGCCAGGCGCACGTTGCGCGGGATGACGGTGCGGTAGACCTTGTCGCCGAAGTGTTCGATGAGCTGCGCCGAGACCTCGTTGGCCAGGTTGTTGCGCGGGTCGAACATGGTGCGCAGCAGCCCGTGCATCTCCAGCCGCGAATTCACGCTGTCGCGGATCTGCGCGATCGTGTTCAGCAGCGCGCTCAGGCCCTCCAGCGCGTAGTACTCGCACTGCATGGGGATCAGCACGCCGTCGGCGGCGGTCAGTGCGTTGATGGTCAGCATGTTGATCGACGGCGGGCAGTCGATCAGCACGAAGTCGTAGACCCCCGCCACCGGCTCCAGCGCCTTGGCGAGCTTCATCTCCCGGCCGATCTCCTGCAACAGCTGCACCTCGGCCAGGGTCAGGTCCTCGTTGCCGGGCAGCAGCGCGAAGTTGCCGGTGGGCACGGAGACGATGGTGTCGGCGGCGCTCGCCTCGCCCAGCAGCACGTCGCAGGTGCTGGCCTCCAGCTCCATCTTGTTGACGCCGCAGCCCATGGTGGCATTGCCCTGGGGGTCCACGTCCACCAGCAGCACGCGGCGGTGGGTGGCCGCCAGCGAGGCCGCCAGATTCACGGCCGTGGTCGTCTTGCCGACGCCGCCCTTCTGATTCGCTACCGCGATGATTCTCGTCATGCCGCCTTCTCTGTTCTTCTCAGGCCAATCTTCTCAGACTGACCACGTGCCGGGTCTTGGCGAGACCGGGCACCGTCACCGGCTCCGATTCCGCCGCCCAGCCCGGCGGCAACGCGCCCAGTTCGCCGTCGGGCGAGAGACCCTTCTGCGCCAGGAGCTTGCCGTGTCCGGTGATGAGGTGGGCGCTCGACTCGACGAACCGTGGCAGCGGCGCGAACGCTCTGCAAAGCACGGTATCAAAGCCGGCCTCCGGCGCATAGTCTTCCACCCGTGCCTGCACCACCTCCACGTTGGCGAGCCCGAGTTCGGCTGCCGCGTGGCGCACGAAGCGCAGCTTCTTGCCGCTGGCGTCCAGCAGGGTGAAGCGGCGTTCCGGCTCGGCTATCGCCAACACCAGGCCCGGCAGACCGGCGCCGGTGCCCACGTCGGCGATGCGGTGGCCGGCCAGCCAGGGACGGATGCTGAGCGCATCCAGGACGTGTTCGGTGACCATGTCCGCGGGCCGGCGCACGGCGGTCAGGTTGTAGGCCCGCGACCACTTCGCCAGCAGGAGCAGCAGGCGGGCGAGCCTCGCGGCGGCCTCCGCGGGCAGCGCCTGGCCGAGGGCCGCCGCGCCGCGGCTGATTGCCTGTTCCAGTTTCGCCTCTTCCAGGTCCGCCTGTTCCGGCCCGGTCGCCGTTTTCTCCGCCATAGTCCCTTCGCACCACCGTCGCGCCATTCGTTGGGGGGCGGGGATTATAGCGGCTGGCGCCCCGGCGGGGCGGCTCGCGTGGCGGCGGGCGGAGAGGCGTTCTGCGACACGGATCACGCCGTGAAAACCCACGATGCCTACACTTCTCGTGTTGATTATGTGAAACCCTGCTGCAGGCCGCCTTGAGCAAGAATCCCGAGCCCAGTGTCAGACCGGCGCGTCGTGTCCTCGTGGTCGAGGACAACGAGCACACCGCCTATATGCTCGAATTCCTGCTGCATCGGTCGGGCTACGAGGTCATGGTGGCGCCGACCGGCCGTGACGCCCAGGAGGTCATGCGCAACGTGCCGCCGGTGGACGTGATCGTGCTGGACCTGATGCTGCCCTATGTGTCCGGCTACCAGATCATCCTGGACGCCCGCGAGGACCCCGACTGGTGCGACGTTCCCATCCTCGTGCTCTCGGGCAAGGTGCTCGAGATGGACGTGACCCGGGCGCTGGACCAGGGCGCGAACGACTACGTCACCAAGCCGTTCCGGCCCCAGGAACTGCTCGCCCGGATCCGCCGGCTGATCGCCACCCGCGAGAGGCTTTCGGCATGAGCCGGGCGGCCGTGCATCCGGCCCGGGCCGGACTCCTCGCCGTGCTGCTGGCCGCAGCCGGAGCCGTGGCGGCCGCCGACCCGGCCAATGCGACCGGTCCGACCGACCCGACCGACCCGACCGACCCGGTGAGCACCACCGACGCCGCCATCGACGAGCAGGATTGGCCCGCGGCGCTCGAGTTGCTGCGGAGCGCGCTGGCCGGGCGCCCCGCCGATCCGGCGCTGCGCTTTCGCCTTGCCCGGGTCCTGCGCTGGTCGGGCGACCCGGAAGGCGCGTTGCAGGAGTACGACGCCTTGCTGGACGAATACCCGAACAACGTCGACTACGTGTACGGACGCGCGCTGGCGCTGGAGCAGCTCGGACGTGATGCCGCGGCCCTGGCGGCCGCGCGCCGCGCGGCCCGGCTCGCTCCCGATTACGAGGCGGTGCGGCAGCTGGAGCGTCGTCTCGTCCGGGGCGGGAGCCCTGCCGGGGCAGGCACGGCGACGCGCTATTTCCTGACCGCGGGCGCGGGCTACGAGGATCTCACCAACGGGCTGCCGAGCTGGCAGCAGCAGTTCCTGCGCCTGGACGGCGAGACCGCCGCAAGCGGCGACTATCACGTGAGCCTGGGCCGCTACGAGCGCTACGACCGCTCGGACACCGAACTCGGCCTGGGCGGCGTATGGCAGGCCGGCGGGGACTGGTCGCTGCAGGCCGAACTGGCGCTGGGCGGCGACGCCGACTTCCTGCCGGACACCGGGTTCTACGGCCGCGTGCTCCGGACGCTCGGCAACGGCTGGAACGCCGCCGCCGCTTTCCGTCATCGCCGCTACGAGTCGACGAGGGTCAGCACCTGGTCCGCCGAGGCGGAGCGCTACTTCGGCGATTACCGCGCCGCCTACGCCCTGAACGCCTCGCGGCTGCACGGGGCCGCCACCTCCCTGTCCCATGTCGTGTCGTTCGGCTGGTACCCGCGCGAGGGGCTCTCGTTCGGGCTGGTGGCTGCGACGGGCGAGGAGGCCGAGGTCATCGCGCCCGGCCGGATCCTGGAGACGGACGTCGACAGTCTCACGGTGACCGGCCGCCACGCCCTCACGCCGAGGATCACCCTCGACTGGTGGCTCGGCACCCACGCGCAGGGAGACATCTACCGGAGGCGCTATGCTGGCCTGGCTGTTCGATACGGCCTATGACACCGAGGTCAGGGCGGCGCTGTGGTCCACGGTGGCGGCCGGTGCGGCCACGGTGGTGCTGTTCGTCTACACGCTCGGCCTGCGCTTCGCGACGGTGGTCGGCGCCCGGCGGCGGCGCCACCTCGTAGCCCGCTGGCGCGGCATCTTCGCCACGGCGATCCTCTCCCGGGGGAACGCCGAGAACGAGCTGCTGCCCCGGGTTCGGCGCCGTCAGCGCACCGACCTGCTGGAGGAGTGGAACCGGGCGCGGGACACGGTCGAGGGCAGCGCGGCCGGCAACCTGATCATCCTCGCCGACCGGCTCGGCTTCGCGCGCATCGCCCGGGAACTCCTGCGCAGCCGGCGGCTCAGCGCCCGCCTGCTGGGCGTGCAGACGCTCGGCCACCTGCGCGACGCGGACAGCTGGGGCGCAATCACCGCGCTGGTGGCAAGCCCCAACACGGCACTGTCCGTCACCGCAGCCGTGGCGCTGGCCGAGATCGACCCGGCGCGGGCCGTCGAGCAACTGGTGCCGCTCATCCCGCAACGCCGTGACTGGCCGCGCACGCGAGTCTCGCGGATCCTGCGCAAGGCCGGCAGCGAGCTGGTCAGCGAGCCGCTGTACCGGGCGATCCGCTCCGGCGACGAGGACGAGAAGATCTACCTGCTGCAGTTCGGCCCCCTGGCCGAGGCCGAGATCGTGGACGCCCTGTGCGACGAGCTCATCCGCAGCACCAACCATCCCGGCGTGCTGACCGCGGCACTGAAGCAGGTGAGCGGCCACGCGGGCGTGCCGCGGTTGCCGAGTCTCGCGCGTCACGAGGCGTGGTACGTGCGCATGCAGGTGGCCAAGGTGCTCGGTCGCGTCGGCCAGGTGGAGCATGTCTCGCTGCTCGCCTCGCTGCTGGACGACCCGGAGTGGTGGGTGCGCTACCGTGCCGCACAGGCCCTCGTGCGCCTGCCGTTCCTGGGTCCGAACGCGCTGCGCGACCTGCGCTCGCGCCAGGCCGACCGCTATGCCAGGGACATGCTGGAACAGGCCATGGCCGAAAGGGGGCTGGCATGACGGCCGCCGACGTCATCCTGGGCGCCCAGTGGATCTTCCTGGCCTACTTCGTGGGCATCAACCTGGGCTACCTGGCACAGAACGTCATCGCGACGATGGGCATCCGCCGCTATCTGCAGACGGCGGACCAGTTCGAGGCGGAGGGCGTCTTCTCCGCCCTCGACATCCCCATCAGCGTGGTGGTGCCCGCCTACAACGAGTCGGCCTCCATCATCACCTCGGTAAAGGCGCTGCTGCAGCTGGAGTACCCGGACTTCGAGCTGGTGGTGGTGAACGACGGCTCCGGCGACGACACGCTCGAGAAGCTCATCGAGGGCTTCGGCCTGCAGCCGTTCCCGGAGGCCTACCGCGCGCGCATCGACTGCCAGCCGGTGCGCGCCATCTACCGCTCGGCGCGCTACCGCAATCTCCGGGTGGTGGACAAGGAGAACGGGGGCAGCAAGGCGGACGCCATCAATGCCGGCGTCAATGCCTGCCGCTATCCGCTGGTGTGCGTCGTCGACGCCGACTCCATCCTGCAGACCGACAGCCTGCGCCGGGTGGTGCGCCCGTTCCTGGAGGACTCGCGCACGGTTGCCGTGGGCGGCACGGTGCGCATCGCCAACGGCTGCACCGTGCGCCAGGGCTTCCTCGAGAAGGTGGGCCTGCCGCGCAACCCGCTGGCGCTGGTCCAGGTGGTGGAGTATTTGCGGGCGTTCCTGTTCGGGCGCATGGGCTGGTCGCCGCTGAACGCGTTGCTGATCGTCTCGGGCGCCTTCGGCGTCTTCCACAAGGAGACCCTGGTGGAAGCGGGCGGCTTCAACCCGAAGGCCGTCGGCGAGGACATGGAGATCATCGTGCGGCTGCACCGCCTGATGAAGGAGAAGCGCCGGCCCTACCGCATCACCTTCATCCCCGACCCGGTGTGCTGGACCGACGCGCCGGAGACGCTGAAAGATCTCAAGAGTCAGCGGGTGCGCTGGCAGCACGGTCTCGGCCAGTGCCTGTTCCTGAACCGTTCGCTGATCTTCAATCCGCGCGGCGGCGCCGTGTCCTGGCTGGCGATCCCTTTCTACCTGATCTTCGAGCTGTTCGGCCCGATCATCGAGGTGACGGGCTACGCGTTTATCATCATCAGTGCATTCATGGGCTGGCTGGCCTGGCCGGAAGCCGCCATCTTCCTGGCGCTGGCCATCGGGCTGGGCATCCTGCTGTCCACCAGCGCCATCATGCTGGAGGAACTCTCCTTCCACATGTACCCGCGCACCCGCGACCTGCTGCTGCTGTACCTGGTGGCCGTGCTGGAGAACTTCGGCTACCGGCAGCTGAACGCCCTCTGGCGGCTGCAGGGCCTGTTCCGCTGGTGGCGCGGCGGCCAGCACAAGTGGGAGACGATCACCCGCAGCACCAGCCTGGCGGACAACTGACCCTTTCTTTCATGGCCGCCCT
>Ga0209931_1000745_pt1 | contig 18881 bp, 15 predicted proteins | sample SalPonR1_B_D1_MG_FD_185697 | JGI IMG/M metagenome (GOLD analysis project Ga0209931, IMG submission 185697) | Salt pond soil microbial communities from South San Francisco under conditions of wetland restoration - Salt Pond MetaG R1_B_D1_MG... ...
GGCCGCGGCCGCCGGTGGGCTGGCGGTTGTCAGCAGCGAGCCGACCAGCGTGGTGAAGGCGATTCCGGGCACGGAACTGCGCAGTGAATCGCCAAGGCGTGCTTCCAGTTCCGAACGCAGCCCGGTACGTGCCCTCGACAGCCGCTTGCGCACCGCGGCGTCGCTCAGTCCCAGCAGCTTCGCGACCTGCTTGCTCGACTGGCCTTCGCGGTAGAACAGCGTGAGCACTTCCCGACTCTCGCCCGGCATTGCATCCAGCGCGTCGCGAATCACCCGGTCGCGCTCGTCGGCCAGCGCGGCGGCTTCGCCATCCGTACCGCCCTGGACGCTGCGCTCGATTTCGCTCGCCCCATCCTCATTGCCGGGCGCGTCGCCGGGCCGGGTCCTGCTTCGGCGCAAGTGATCGCGCGCGAGATTTCGGGTGATCTGCCTCAGCCACGGCAGGAAGCTTTCCGGGTTGCGCAGCGTCTTCAGCCGCTTCCAGACGGTCAGGTACGCCTCCTGGGCGATGTCCTCGCTGTGCTGCACGTCGCGCACGACGGCCAGGGCCAGGCTGGTGACGGTGTTCTGGGTGGCCCCCACCAGCGCGGCAAAGGCCTGGCGGTCACCCTTTTGGGCGGCCGGCAAATGCATGGCGACGGCCTTTTCGACATCATTCATGATCGAGGCGCTATTCATGATCGAGGCGTTCCAGCAGGCGCCGGACTTCCCGGGCGACGAAGTCGGGGTCGTCCAGCGGCACGAAATGCAGTCCCTTGTCGGCGACCACGTGGCGGACGTCGTCGATCGACTCGACCTGGGCCGCATAGGCTTCGCGCCGGGCCTCGCTTGCGCCGGAATCGGCGGCCTGGATCAGCACGACCGGCATACGAATATCGCTCAGCATCGGTCTGAGATCGGTCGTCATCATCTCGGCCACCGCCGTGCCGACCGTGTCTGGATCGGACTTGCCTCCCGCCTCAGCCATTCGGGCAAGGTCGGCCTTTCCGGAAATCATCCCGGCCAGCGTTGCCCGGTTCTGCTCGACGTATTGTTCGGGGGTCAGGTTGCTCATGTATTGGTCGATCTGTCGCGCCTGGGCAGCAGCCGACGCCGGGGTGGCGTTCGGGTCGGCAAGCGCACCGATATACGGTACCCCGTCCACGGCCACGATGCCGGCCAGTGAATCGGGAACCGTGGCGGCCAGCCAGAACGCCATGAAGCCGCCCAGGCTGTGGCCGACGACGACCGGTTTCGGCCCATCGTGTGTTGTCAATTCCTGCACCAGCGCATCGCGAACAACCGGCAGGAAAGCCTCGCTCTCCAGCGGCGGCTGTCCGGCGAATCCGGCCAGGGTCAGCACCCGGGTCTGGTAGCCCAGGTCATGCAAGCGGCCCGCCAGGTCGTCCCAGACGCTGCCCGGGCTGGCAAGACCCGGAATCATGTAGACGGGCCGGCCCTCGCCCCGGATCTCCATGTCGAACGCCGGCGTTTCGGCCTGGGCAGTGACGGTAAGAGCCATGATGATTGCAAATAACGTGGTTCTCGGAAACATTGAGTGTTCCTTGTCGAATGGGTTCAAAAACAAAGACGCAGTCGGAAGGAATTCGTGACCGACCCATTCCTGGCCGATAGACCGTACAAGTCAATCAGGCAAGTTTCGCCACATCCAGGGGAAGTGATCCAGGGACTGTGCTCCGAACCGCTTGGTCTGTCTTTTCCAGAGCGCTGCAGGTCGATATCGATGGATTGGTCGCCGGCGGCGATTCCTGAGTCGGGCGGAATGGTTTCATGGCAGCAAAGACACTGGGTCCCGGAGCAAGTCCGGGACGACCGGAAATGCCGGGCATCGAGCGCCTGCGCGGTTATGATTACTGCAAACCAACCCTGAGCACCCGCAATGCCGAGTTTTGACGCCGTATCCGAAGTCGACCATCACGAAATCGCCAACGCCGTGGACCAGGCCAACCGCGAGGTTTCCACCCGTTTCGATTTCAAGGGCACCGCGTCGTCGTTCGAACTGGACGGCAACCGCATAGCGCTGAAGACCGAATCCGATTTCCAGCTTACCCAGATGCTGGACATTCTCTACGGCAAGCTTTCCAAGCGCGGCATCGACCTGGACTGCGTCGAGACCGACGAGCCCGAGGTGATGGCAAGGACCGCGACGCAGAACGTGACCATCCAGGAAGGCATCGACACCGAGCTGGCCAAGAAGATCGTGAAGATGATCAAGGGCTCCAAGCTCAAGGTGCAGGCCGCCATCCAGGGCGAGCAGGTGCGCGTGACCGGCAAGAAGCGCGACGATCTGCAGGCGGCCATGGCGCTGATGCGCGAGGCCGAGCTGGGCCAGCCGCTGCAGTTCAAGAACTTTCGGGATTAGGCTGCGACGACGAAGTGACGCCGAACTGCGGATGGTGAGACGCTGGGTCCCGGGTCAGGCCCGGGACGACAGATGTAAACAAGTCTCTCTAACATTATCGCCCCGGACGTGATCCGGGGCCTAGAGGCTTTCGGGATCTCGGCCAGGTTGCCGGCAAGCGCGAAGACCATCGCGGCCGGGAGACCGCTCCTGCCAGAGGGCGTGGTTTTCGTAGGAGGCGTCTCTAGGCGCCGACCCATCAAACGTCAATCGCGGCCGGGAGACCGCTCCTACGAAATTCGGGTGGATGCGACCGGGCGCGGCTGCAGGAATTCGTACTCGCTTTCCATCACGTCGGTGCCCATGAGCTTGTCCCAGAAGCGGAAATGCAGCCCGTAGTTGACGTTGGGGTTCTTGTGGTGCAGGTCGTGGTGTGCGGCGGTGATCAGGTGTCGACCCGGCAGGCCCCGCAGCCACCATTTCGGGAAGATCTCCCAGCCGCAATGATTGAACACCGCCGCTATGGTCATCAAGGTCAGGATGAACAGCACCGCGCCGATGTGTATCGGGATGAAAAGCGCCAGCAGCGGCGGAAACACGGCGCCGACCAGCGATTCCCAGGGATGGAATGAAAACGCCGACCAGGGTGTGGGTGGACGCGATTCGTGATGCACGCGATGCATGGCCCGAAACAGCTTCGGGTGATGCATGGCCCGGTGCGTCCAGTAAAACCAGGTGTCCTGCAAAAACAGGTAGACGAACACGCTGACCGGAATCCACCACAACGGGTAAGCATCGACATCCGTATACACCGCGGTGCCGCCCAGCTTCCAGAGTTCGATGACCACGGCCGCGGGCGCGGCGTAGATGAACGACGACAGCAGCGACCAGCCGATTTCGCGTCGGACAGCGCCTGGCTTGGGCCGGCCTTTCATCAGCTTTATCGCCCGCACCTTCTCCGGCGCCCTGCCCCACAGCAGCCAGTAGAAAAGCCCCGAGATCATCACGTAGCGCAACGCGATGATGGCCGTCAGCGCCAGGAAGGTGACGATCAGGCTTGTTGGCGGAATCTGGGCAAGCTGATTCATCGTTCAAGTGTACGGGATCGCTGCCCGCCGTAGCGTCAATGTTCGGCGCGCGCGGGATCGACCATGCGCCGAACCGGGGTGTCCGCTGCAAGCATGGGCGCGTCGTGCCGGTCGAATCGACGAACCGATCTACAAGGAACTTGCCATGATCTTCTCCCGCAATTTTGCAGCGGCACTGCTTCCGGCAATTGCAGGCATCCTGCTTTCAGGCCTGGCCCTGGCGCAAACGCCATCCGATGCGCCGGCCATCGAGGGCTACAGCCCGGTCTCCTACTTCACAGAGGGACGTCCGGAGAAAGGCTCGAAGGAATACGCAGCGAGGTACAACGATCGCACGTATTGGCTGACCGATGCCAGCCAAAAGGCCTTGTTCGAGGCAGACCCCGAAGCCTACGCACCCATATTCCCCAACCATTGCCCCTTTAACCTGGCGCTTGGGCGACGGGCGAGCATCGATCCGACCAATTTCAAGATCGCCGGCGACACCCTGTTGATGTTTCATCGCTCGGAAGAAATGGACGGACTGGAGCGCTGGAACGAGCATGGTGACGAGGAAGAATTGATGGAGCGTGCGGAAAGTCAGTGGACACTCTTCGAATTCTGATGTAGCCCGTGGGAAACATCGGTCGACTCCGGGGCAGATTCATCGCCGGCAGGGCCGGCTCCCACACACCCGTAGATAGCAGTTGGCGTGAATCCGTTCGGTCCGGCGGATGCGCTCCGCTTATCCGCCCTACGCCGAGGATCCTGCAACGCCGTTTTCCGATCGCGTAAAGCGTAAACCGTCCAACCGTAGACCGTCGCTCCCGCCGACCAGCTAATCAGAAGCCTTCCTCGCGACAAAGTGCCGCATCACGCCTTGCGCCTTGTAGTGCGCGGGTTCGATGCAGAAGCCGGCCTCTTCGACGATTTTTTCTGTATCGCGGTTGGGATGGCAGCCGCCGGTGATCCACGTCCAAGGCGGCTGCAGCGTGTCGAGCAGCCAGCGTCCGGCGCCGTTTCTGGCATGCACGTGTTCCAGCATCAGGAGTCGGCCGTCGGGCTTCAGTACACGGCGAATTTCGGCCAGACCGCGGGCAGCGTCCGGGACGCTGCAGAACACCAGGCCCGAAACGACGGTATCGAAAAAGGCTTCGGGAAAAGGCAGGTGTTCGGCGCTGCCGACCATCAGGCCCGCCTCCGGGGAGCGGCCGCGGGCCCGGTCCAGCGATTCCCGATTGGGATCCAGGCCGAATAGCTCGACCGAGTCGGGATACAGCGGCAGCATCTGCCCGGTACCGCAGCCCACCTCCAGCACCCGGCCGCGGGCAAACCCGGCCAGCGAGCGACGCCAGCGCTGCATGCCGGGCATCAGCGCCATGGAAAGGTCGTACAACCAGGGGATTTGTTCGATTCCGCGCATTGGCCGATGGATTCGCTTTCCAGAGACGCTGAAGATAACATCGGCGCCCATTCCCGGTCGCGCAGCAATCCACGCAACCTAGCGGCGTATTTGCATCAGGAGGTTACGGCACGCGGTGTTCGATTCCGGATACAGGGCAGTCCGACGGCAACCCGGTTGAAGGCGCGGTCGCAACCGAAAGTGGTTGCGACCGCTAAAGCGAAATCGTCCTGACCGTCGTCAGATCAGCTTTTCGAGCTCCGGGACGATCTCGAACAGGTCGCCCACGAGACCGTAATCGGCGATCTCGAAGATCGGCGCTTCGGCGTCCTTGTTGATCGCGACAATGGTGCCGGCGTCCTTGATGCCGGTCAGGTGCTGAATGGCGCCCGAAATCCCAATCGCAAAATACAGTTCCGGCGCGATGATCTTGCCGGTCTGACCCACCTGCAGTTCGTTGGGCACGTAGCCGGCATCGACCGCGGCGCGCGATGCGCCGACGGCAGCGCCCAGCTTCTTGCCGAAACTGTAGATCACGTCGAAGCCTTCCGACGAACCCATGGCGCGTCCACCCGAAACCACCCGATCGGCGGTCTGCAGATCCGGCCCGTCGCCGCCGCCGGTTTCGAGATTGATGTAGCGGGTGTGGCCCGGATCCGATGCGGCGGCCTCGCGGGTCTCGACGTCACAGGCGGACTCGCTTTCCGCGGCCGCCGAGTAGGAGGCCGAGCGGATCGTGGCGACCAGCGTCTGATCCTCCGGCGCCTTGACCGTGACGATCGCATTGCCGGCGTAGATCGGACGCTTGAAGGTATGGCTGTCGAGCACTTCCTGCACGTCGGATACCTGGCCGACGCCGAGCAGCGCGGCGGCGCGCGGCAACAGGTCGCGGCCGAACGTGGTCGAGGGCCCGAGGATATGGGTATAGTCACCGGCCAGCGCCTTGATTTCCGGCGCCAGGCGGGCTGCGGTCAGGTTGGCGAAATCGGCATGCTCGATCATGAGCACCCGGGACACGCCTTCCAGTCTGGAGGCCTGCTGGGCCACGCCGGCGCCGCTTTCGGCGAATACCGCGATATCGATGTCGGCAATGCCCAGGCCCTTGGCTCCGGAAAGCGTCTTGGCCGTGGCCGGATTGAGCGCGCCGTCTTCGTGTTGGGCGATGATGAGTACGCGTGCCATTACAGAAGTCCCTTGTTTTTCAGTTCGTCGACCAGTTCCTGGGCCGATTCCAGGATTCGTCCGCCCGAACGCGTCGGCGGCGGCTCGTAGGCGGTGACTTCCAGCTGGGCGCCGGCATCCACGGCCAGGTCGTCCAGTGCGATCTCGTCGAGCGGCTTGCGCTTGGCCTTCATGATGTCGGGCAGCTTGACGAAGCGCGGCTCGTTGAGCCTCAGATCCACGGTCAGCACCGCCGGCAGATCCACTTCCAGCGTTTCCAGTCCGGCGTCGACCTCGCGCACGACCGTGGCTTTGCCGTCGGCCAGCTCCACCTTCGAGGCGAACGTGGCCTGCGGACGATCCCACAATGCGGCCAGCATCTGACCGGTCTGGCTGTTGTCGTCGTCGATCGCCTGCTTGCCCAGGAATACCAGCTCCGGGCTTTCCTTGTCGATCAGCTTGAGCAAGACTCGGGCGGCGGCCAGCGGCTGGACGGCCGAATCGGTGGTCACGTGGATGGCACGGTCGGCGCCCATGGCCAGGCCGGTGCGAAGCTGCTGCTGGCAGTCCTTGCCGCCGATGGAACAGACGATCACTTCCTCGGCGTTGCCGGCTTCCTTGATTCTCAGCGCTTCTTCCAGCGCAATTTCGTCGAACGGGTTGATCGACATCTTCACGCCTTCGGTCTCCACGCCGGAACCGTCGGACTTGACGCGGACCCGGACGTTGTAATCGACCACGCGCTTGATCGGAACCAGAATTTTCATCGTGTGCAGCTCTTGGGTTGCGAAAACATATTATTGTAACCCGCCTAATTCGCCACTCGTTCGTCGCGAGGCTCAGCAGTTTTCCGTCGGCGACGGGGCCTGCGGTCTGGGTGCTCCCGGTTTCCGCCGACGGATGTATCATCAGCAATATCGCATGAACGCTCCGGGAGCCGCCTTGCCGGGCCAGAACCAGCCATTGAACGAGACCATCCGCCAGTCCGCAGCCTCGGGCCGGATACTGGTCATGGGCATCGTCAACGTGACGCCGGATTCCTTTTCCGACGGCGGGCGCTTCGATTCGGTGGAAAAGGCGCTGGCGCACGCGCAAAGACTGGCCTCCGAAGGCGCCGACATCCTCGACATCGGCGGCGAATCCACCCGGCCGGGCGCCGAGCCGGTCGATGCCCGCAACGAAATCGAACGCGTGGTGCCGGTCATCGAGGCGATTCGCGCCGAGATCGACTTACCGATCTCCGTCGACACCATGAAGGCCGAAGTCATGCGTGCCGGGGTCGCTGCCGGCGCCGACATGATCAACGACGTCAACGGCCTGCGCGACCCCGAGGCGCTCCTGGCGGCGGTCGAAACAGGCGTACCGACGTGCATCATGCACATGCAGGGCGAGCCGCGCAGCATGCAGCGACAACCCGAATACGATGACGTCGTCGAAGACCTGCGGCTTTTTTTTCGCGAGCGCGTGGACACCTGCCTGGCCAACGGCATGCACGAGCACAATATGGTGCTGGACCCGGGCTTCGGCTTCGGCAAATCGATGCATCACAATCTCGACCTGCTCGACCGCTTCGCTGAGTTTCGCGAATTCGGCCTGCCGCTGCTGGCCGGTATTTCACGCAAGTCGATGCTCGGCAGGATCACCGGGCGGGAAGCCGCCGCCGACCGGGTCGCCGCCTCGGTGGCGGCCGGCGTGCTGGCCGCCGAGCGCGGCGCCAATATCCTGCGCGTGCACGACGTGGCCGAAACGGCGGATGCCGTGAAGCTGATTCACGCACTGCGCGACAACCGCAATAAATCACGAGGAGAGCATTGATGAACAGACTCGAGAACCGCTTCGCAGCCGCACGGGCCACAAGCGCGTGCGCGGCTTTATGGTCGACCGCATTGACCGTCGCATTGACCATCGTATTTACCGTCGCATCTACCGTCGCACCCCACGCCTTAGCCCAGGAAACCGCCGATTCCGGCCAGCATGGCAATCGCCACCAGTCCATGCAGGCGCGTGAATTCAGCAACCTGCGGCAAGGGCGCGGCATGGGCATGGGACGAGTGGCCGGAGTCAACGGCTATCCGGGCCCCAGACACGTGCTGGAACATGCCGAAGCGCTGGAACTTACCGAAGGCCAGATCGAACGCAGCGGCGAGCTCATGGCCCGGGTCAAGACCCGCGCGCCGGAACTCGGCAATCAGATCGTGGATGCCGAAAAGCGGCTCGAGGCGATGTTCGCCGAGGGCAGCATCAATGCCGCAAAAATGGACTCACTGCTGCTGGAGATCGCCGAACTGCGCGCCCATTTGCGCTCGCTGCACCTGACGGCGCATCTGGATCAGGCTGCGGTTCTCACCGAAGCCCAGCTCGAGAAATTCAAGACACTGCAAAGTGCCGCCGAGACCGACGGTGAACGCCGTCCGATGCGGCGGATGCGCGAAATGAAGCGCGAAGGTCAGAGCGGCGGATGATCGAACCCGAACATCGTTTGCAGTGGGAGGCGCGTCCCACAAAACCCGTTAGGTCAGCTTCCCGGCATGTCCGACCACCGACTACCGACCACCGACTTCGGGAAACCGGAAAGCGTCAAGCCCTATAGATTCGAGTAGTTCGGTCCCGACCCGCCCTCGGGCGTGACCCATTCGATCACCTGATAGGGATCGGCGATGTCGCAGGTCTTGCAGTGCACGCAGTTGGCGGCGTTGATCTGGATGCGCTTGCCGTCCTCGTCCTCGACCTTTTCGTAGACATTGGCCGGGCAGAAGCGCGTGCAGGGATTGCCATATTCGGCTTCACACTTCGTGAAACAGACATCCGGCTCGATGATCTTGAGGTGAACCGGCTGGTCCTCGTCGTGCTCGGTCGAGGCGAAATAGACCGAGGCCAGGCGGTCGCGCGGCGGCAGCTCGCGGTCGACGAAATCGTAGTCGAACCGGTGCCCGTTGCGCTTGCGGTACTGCTGGTAATCGGCATGGTTGGACAGCGTGCGCGGCAGCTTGCCTGCGGTCACGGTCTCGATGCCGGCAGTGATGACGCCGCGCCAAAGGCCCTTGTGAAAGCCGGGCCGGATGTTTCTGACTTTTTTCAGCTCGGCCATGATGTCGGAAGCGCGCAGGCGGGCGTCGAAACCCTCGCTGGCTTTCGACTTGTCGGCCTTTTGCCCGACGATATGCTCGGCCGCCAGCATGCCGGACTTCATGGCCTGGTGCGTGCCCTTGATCTTGGGCACGTTGAGCAAGCCGGCGGAATCGCCGATCAGCATCGCGCCGGGCATTTCCAGCCTGGGCAGCGACTGGTAACCGCCTTCGACGATCGCCCGGGCCCCGGCCGACAGGATCTCGCCGCCTTCGAGCAGCTCGCGCATGCTCGGATGGTGCTTGAACTGCTGGAACGCCTCGAACGGGGTGAAATCCGGATCCTTGTAGTCCAGCGCGCAGACGAAGCCGACCGCCACCCTGTCCTTGTCCAGGTGATAGATGAAGCTGCCGCCGTAGATCTGATTCGGTAGCGGCCAGCCGATCGTATGCTGGATGTGGCCCGGCTTCACTCGACCCTCGGGCAGCTTCCAGAGCTCCTTCATGCCGATGCCGTAAGCCTGAGGGTCGGAATCGGCGGCCAGGTCGTACTTCTTGATCGCGCGCTTGGTCAGATGGCCTCGCGCGCCCTCTCCCAGCACCGTGATCGGCGCCCGGATCTCGATCCCCTGGACGTAGGTATCCTTCTCGTTGCCCTTCCGGTCGACGCCCATGTCACCGATGATCACGCCCTGCACCGCGCCGCTGTCGTCATAGGACAGATCGTCGGCGGCGAAACCCGGGAACAGGTCCACGCCCAGCGCCTCGGCCTTGGGCGCCAGCCAGGCGCACATCGCACCCAGCGAGACAATGAAGTTGCCGTGATTCTTCTGCTGCGGCGGGGTCGGCAGCTTGCGCGAGGTCTTTTTCGTCAAAAACACGAAATCGTCGCTGGTCGCCGGCACGCAGATCGGCGGCGGATCGTCGCGCCAGCCCTCGACCAGCCTGTCCAGCGGCTCGGGCTCGATGACCGCACCGGAAAGAATATGCCCGCCGATTTCGGCCGCTTTTTCGATAACGCAGACGCTGAGGTCTTCGTCGAGCTGCTTAAGCCGCATCGCGCACGAAAGCCCGGCCGGGCCGGCGCCCACGACGATGACGTCATATTCCATGATTTCGCGTTCGGACATGCTCAAGTTGGACCGCGCTTGAATTGAATTCGAGTATACCGTCGATACCGCCTGGTTTCGTGGACGCACCGGGCAACCCGAGCAGGGGCTGGAAAATCCCGGGCCGGATTGATAGGATTTCGGCCAGGCTTGCAGGGATTGGGAAAAATGAAAAATACCGCTTTTTGTCGCTTGATCGTGCTCGGCGTTGCCGGACTGTCGTTGTTGCAGGCATCACCGTCGTGGCCATCGGAAGATGCAACCTGGCACGAAGTTCGGACCGAGCATTTCGTGGTGCGCACCAATGCCGAGCGCGATCGCGCAATGGCCCTGGCCACCGACCTGGAGAAGTACCGCTTCACGGTCGGTTATCTGTCCGGCCTCAACACCCGGGACGTGCCGTCGGTGCCGGTCACCGTGTATGCCTACAAAACCGCCGACGGGTATCTGGACGCCACCGGTGCCTACGGTACCGCGGGCTTCTACGTACCACGCCAGTCGGGTCCGATTTCGGTGCTTTCGCTGGAAGACGGCGAGGAAGACTGGCAGCTTTCCGGCAAGCGCGTGCTGTTCCACGAATATACCCATCATATCCTGCACCAGTACAGTCCGATCAAATATCCTCGCTGGTACGACGAGGGCTTCGCAGAATTCATGGCCACCATGGAATTCGACGACGGCTACGCAATGATCGGCAAGCCCGCGCTGCACCGGGCGCCGTACCTCAAGCGCGTCAGCGACTGGATTCCGGCATTCGAATTGATCGATTCCAAGGGCCGCTACATGGGTCATATCGGCACCAGCCTGACTCGCGATCCCCTGCGCGGCAAGGGCGGCCGTTCGATGCAATATGCCCAGGGCTGGCTGATGGTGCACTACCTGCACAGCAATGCGCGCCTGCAGCAGGGAATCCCGCGATACCTGCAAGAGATCAACCGTGCCGACGTCGACGACGAAAAGGCCTTCCGCCGGGCCTTCGGCATGAGCTACAAGAAGTTCGACAAGCAGCTCAGACGCTACTGGTCCGACAAGGAATTCGCCAGCGGGCGAGTCGAAATCGTCTCGCGCATGCCCGATATCGAACCCGAAGTGCGCGAGATGCCGGCGGCCGAAGCCGCCGCAATCGGCTACGAAGCCCTGATCGCGAGCGGCAATGGCGGCTCGGTCAGCGCCGCGAATGCAATTGAAGCTTTCCGGAAATGCCTCGAACAGGACATCCGGCCGCGGGACATGCGACTTGGACTGTTCAGCCTGGCCCTGCAGGAAGAAGACTGGGCGGCGGCTCAATCGCAGGTGGATGCGCTGCTGGGCGAGGATCCGGACAGCCCCGAAGGCCTGACCGCAAGCGTGGCTCTCGAGCGGGAGCGCAACGAAGACAAACTGGACGCCGAAAAGGCACTGGAACTGCGCGCGGTAGCCAAGCGCGCCATCCTGGGCGACCCGACTTACGTTCCCGCCCTGATCCAGTTCGCCGACCTGACCTTCGAGCACGATCTGGAGGTGGACGGCAACGTGACCAGCGTGATCGACTCGATTCGCTTCCTCGCCCCCGACCTGGGCGAGGGAAAAGTGTTCGAGGCGCGGCTGTTCGCCCACCGGGGTGCGCTGGACGAAGCCATGTCGATGCTCGACGAGATGATCAAGTGGTCGTCAAGCACCAGCCAGGAACTCCACTACAAGAAAATCAAGAAGGCGCTGGCCGAATCGTCGTAACGGGCACCGGGAGTCGCGCGACGACGCCGGCAACTGCTGAAGACCGTTTCGCCGGCGACGGTTCTCCGCAGGGTGAACAAGCGGCAGCGCATCCACCCTGCGACTCACGGCGAACCGCGCACCAGTTCGACATAGGCGCGCGCGATCTCTCGCCAGTCAAAGCGGCTCACCCATTTCGCCGCTTCCCCGGCCAGCGCCGAGCGCGCTTTCGGGTCGGCCAGCAGACCGGCCACGGCCCGGGTCATGGCCGCCGGATCATCGACGATGAGCAGATGTTTTCCATGCTCGACGTCCATGCCCTCCACGCCCTTGCGCGTCGTCACCACCGGCACGCGCGCGGCGAAATCGTCGAGGATTTTCATCCGGGTACCGCCACCCTGCCTAAGCGGTATCACCGCAATGTCGGCGCCCTGCAGGTGCCCGGCGAGGTCGTCCACCGCGCCTGTAAACACCACGCCGGGCAGCTTTTGTTCAGGCGGCTGTGGACCGATCGCGACAACGCTGGCCGGATGTCCTGCCGCATGGAGTTTCGGCAACAGCACGCGGGCCAGCTCATCGACGGCGTCGAGGTTGGGCGGGTATGAATACGTGCCGTGATAAACGAGTACGGCGTGTTCGGCCGGAATGCCGTACCGCGCGCGCAGATCGACCGGCGCGGCATTGGCGTAGCACTCCAGGTCCACCCCGTGCGGAACGGTACGCACGAGCGTCTCGCGTACGCCGGCCGAAATGAGCTCGTCCCGGTCGTGATCGGAAACGGTGACAACCTTGTCGCAGGCATTGGCAAGGTCCACTTCCAGCCGCTTGAGCCGCCGACGGGTCGCCTCGCCGAGGTCCGTCGTCTGCTCGGCGATGCGTTTGAACTCGACGTTGTGCTCGACCATCAGGCTGCGGCTGCCGAACAGGCGAGCCGCCCAGACCGCCGGGCGGGCATAAGCCGGAAACTCACCCTGAACCACTTCGACCGGATGGCGTTTCATCAGCCACATCAGTCTGAACTGCATGCCGCGGTCCACCCACGGCAGGTACAGCAAGGCCTCGGAATACGGGACGCCGCGGGCCATCACGCGAATCCGGTTGACGGCCGCGGGCCAGCCGGCCAGCCGGGGCCAGGCCGGAAAGCGGTGAAACTCGCGCTCGCCGTGCCGATACAGCCAATAGCCGTCTCGCCGGTCGGTCAGCAGGATCACTTCATCGACGTGAAACGACAGGCCCCGGGCGGTGCGCTCGATCTTCACCGCGGCGCCGTGGTGGGTCGGGAAAAGATCGGAGCGGGCGAGCACCACCCAGCACACGCCGCCGGGGCCGGGCATCGGACGATCGGCCAGGCGGCGCGACAGGCGATTTTGCCACGGCCGGCGCAATCGACGATGGGACCACATCGACAGATACTGCCGAACCGCGCTCAGAATGCCGGGACCTGCGCCCGAAGCTTCGGGCGTACTCAATTCGACCAGCGGGCGACGCGCGTCTCCGCGCCTGCTTTCGGCCATTGCTGCCAGTCGACCGGCCAGGTTGCCGTAGACCTCGTCGGCATCGAACCGAGACAGCGCCAGGCGGCGTGCGTTCTCGCCGCGACGAGCCAGTTCGGCGCGGTCTTCGGCAATGCGCGCGAGCAGCGGCGGCAGATCTTCCGGCCGGCTGACGGTCCATCCGCATGCGTGGCGCGCCACGCGCCCGGCAAGCGGCAGGAAATCGTTGCAGATCACCGGCACGCCGGCGCACAGCGCATCGATCATCCTGAACGACTGACTGTAGCGTCGCTCGGTGTTGTCGTTGCTCAGCTCCAGCGCCAGGTCGCATGCGGCGAGCCGCTCGAGATACTGGGCGTGCCCGGCCAATCCGGCGCGCTCGCTGGCGTCGACCACCCGCCAGGGACCATCGCCTCGCAGCGCGTCCAGCCATGCCCGGGAGTCGCGCCAGGGCCAGTCGCGCCCGCCGTGAAACAGCGTCAGCGGGCGACGCGCGTCGGCATCAATCGCGTTTTCAGCCCGCGTTTCCCGGTTTGCTCCCACGACTGTTCCCGCGATTGGCACAACGCGCACCGGCACGGTGTAGCGACAATCGTGGCCGGCAAGCAGCAACCAGGGCAAGACAAGATCGCTCTGACGGCTGTTGCCGGTCCAGACTTCGTCACAGCGCGACAGCAGCGCGACCAGCTTCCCGGCTTCCTCGCCCAGACGTTCCCGATCTTCGAATTGCCGCTCGAGCAGGCGCGGCGCGACGTAATCGAGCACCAGCGGCTGGCTCAGCCGGGCCGGAAGCCATCGGGCGAGTTCCCAATAGCCGAGAATCACGACCGACTTTTGGTTGCGGGTCAGCCAGCCGGCCAGTTGCTCGACGGATTGCAGCGGCAAGCAGTCGAAATCCCGGCCAGGGCCGCGCTCGACCGGGGCGGCACCAATCGGCTCGGGCCAGGCAAAAGTGACCGGCGTGCCGCGGCCCGCCAGGCGCTCGGCCATACGGGCATGACGCACCGCCAGTCCGGTGGCCGGGCGGTCGGGCGCGGGCGGCGGCAATTCGGAAAGAATGAGTACGGGCTCGGCGGGCAACGGAAGAGCTCGGCGGATACGAAGCCGTCTATGCTACTGGAATCACTGTCCGCCGGCGCCCCGAAAGCGGCGCACACGAGCGGGAAAGACCCATTCGCAGGCACAGTCCAGCCTCACAAGGTTGCCGGTCGACGTGCCAGTGTCTATAGTTGCAGAAGTTTCGGAAACCCAGGTCAGCCGGCCAAGATGATTGAAAAACTCGAACAACGCACTTTCCTGCTCGCGCTGGCCCTGGTTACGGTCGCGTTCGCGTTCCTGCTCAAGCCGTTCTTCGCACCGCTGCTGTGGGCCTGCATCATCGCGGTGCTGTTTCATCCGGTCCAGGTGTGGCTGGAAAACAGGTGGGGCAACCGGCCCAACCTGACCGCGCTGACAACGCTGACCGCCTGCGTTGTGCTGGTGGTAATTCCAGTCCTGCTGCTGCTGACCTCGTTCGTGCAGCAAGGCGTCATGGTCTATCAGCAGATCGAAGCCCAGCAGATCCAGCCCGGCAAGTACATCGACCAGGTACGCAATGCCTTCCCTGCGGTTCAGGCGCTGTTCGACCGGCTCGACATCGACATGAGCGCGCTGCGCGAGCGCGCGGCCAGTGCCGCTGTGACCGCCAGCCAGTTCATCGCGCAGAATGCGCTGGCGGTCGGCCAGGGCACTTTTTCGTTCGTGCTCAAACTGGCGCTGATGCTCTACGTGACGTACTTCCTGCTGCGCGACGGCCGCGCGCTGGTGGAAAAACTGGTCGCGGCGCTGCCGCTGGGCGATGAGCGCGAACGTCTGCTGTTCCAGAAATTCGCCGAGGTGGCCAGGGCTACCGTCAAGGGCAACCTGCTCGTGGCCATGGTGCAGGGCACCCTGGGCGGCCTGATCTTCTGGATCCTGGACCTGCCCGCACCGCTGCTGTGGGGCGTGGCGATGACCGTGCTTTCGCTTATTCCTGCGGTCGGCGCGGGATTGATCTGGCTGCCTGCAGCCATTTACCTTTATGCCGTTGGAGAATGGGTTTCGGCTACCATCCTGATCGTCTACGGGGTGGTCATCATCGGTCTGGCCGACAATATCCTGCGTCCCATCCTCGTGGGCCGCGACACCAAGCTTCCGGACTGGATGGTGCTGCTCTCGACGCTGGGCGGGCTGGCACTGTTCGGCATCAACGGCTTCGTGGTCGGTCCGCTGATCGCCGTATTGTTCATCGCCTTCTGGCAGATCTTCGGTCGCGAATTCCACGCCGAATCGAACGCAGAAGAAAGCGACGGTAGCGAGCCGCAGCGGGGGCCGGAACCCCGGGTCGAAGACGCGCGGGAAAATACCTGATCATGCCGCGTGCGGGCCTGTCGCGCACGCTCGACGCGTTCGAGCCGCGCGTTTAACTGGAAGGCATGACGCGGTTGCGTCCGGCGTCCTTGGCTCGGTAAAGCGCCCGGTCGACTCTTCGCATCAATTCGCTCGACGATTCGCCTCTGCGCCGCAGCCCGGTGCCTATACTGATCGTGACACGGGTCTCATCATCGTCGTTCAGCGAGGCGACCCGCTTGCGAAACGACTCGGCGCACTGCTCGAGCTCGGCCTTCGAAGCATTCGCCATGACGACCGCAAACTCCTCGCCTCCGAGCCTGAAGATCTCTCCACGGTCGCCGCAATGTCGTTGCAGCAGATCGGCGATTCCGCGCAGGACCTTGTCGCCGATATCATGGCCGAACTTGTCGTTGATGGTCTTGAAATGGTCCAGGTCCATCAGCATCAGAGCAAAAATCTCGCGGTCCTTCGCCGCAAGCGATTTCTGGAACATTCGCCTGTTGCACAGCCCGGTCAGGGAATCGTGGAAACTGAGGAATTCGAGCTCCTGCAGCATCGCCGCGCTATGGCGGATCAGCGAAATCACGCCCAGCGTGACAAGGAACATTCCGACCACTCTGGCGCTGTCCTCGCCATAGACCGAAAGCCACAACGGCTGGCGAAGAAATTCGTCCATCAGGTCGGCGGTCTGGGAAATCAGCCAGATTCCCAGCCCGACCGAGAGCAACCAGTAGATGCGTTCAGGCAGGCGCTGAGTCTGCACCGCGATAAGGACGCTTCCAAGCAGCAGCCAGATCGCAAGTTCGGCCGCGCCTCCGAGCGTGAGAAGACGTGGATTTTCGAGGTCGGGCAATCCATACACGTGCAGCCCTATTTCGAAAAGCAGCACAACCGCGACCAGCGACACAACGATCATACGGCGCTTCGAAATCCATTCTGGACCGGTCGTCTCGGCTGCGTCGGGCAACACTGGCGTCATTTCCAAATGCACTGAACGCGCTTTATAGCAGGTTTTACCGCCGAATCGGGCTCGAGGCGGCCGAGGCGGCTTTCTGGTACTGACGCGCTGATCGGCCGCATGGTTTGCCCGGCCGGGCGGCCCGGCGCCAGCCGGCGACATCCTGACCCGCCTCTGCCTTGCGACAAGCGTAGGTTAAAGTGCCGATCAGTCCGACGGTTCCGGCACGCGCCGCGAAAATCGCATGATGAAACTATTTGCCAATCGGCGCTTCGGCGCGTTTTTCGCCGTCCAGTCGCTGGGCGCGCTCAACGACAACATCTTCCGCAATGCGCTCGCCACGCTGATCGTGTTCGGTATCGGCGTCGAGGCCGGCTGGGACGCCAGCGGGCTGGTCAACCTGGCCGCACTGCTGTTCATTTTGCCCTATTTCCTGTTTTCGGCCGTATTCGGCCAGCTGGCCGACCGGTTCGAAAAATCGCGGATGATCCGGCGGATCAAGCTGTTCGAGATCGTCATCTGCCTGCTCGCCGGCGTCGCGCTCTATCTGGGCGATATCGTTGCGCTGATGTCGGTGGTGTTTCTGCTCGGCTTCCAGTCCACGCTGTTCGGACCGATCAAGTATTCGATCATCCCGCAACTGCTCGAAAAGCAGGAACTGACCGGCGGCAACGGCCTGGTCGCGGCCGGCACCTACATTGCCATCCTGGGCGGCACCATCATCGGCCCGATCGTGGCCGGCGTGCCGCTGTCCTGGCCCTGGATGGTGTTCGCGTCCACGCTGGCCGTCGCGATTGCGGGTTATCTGGCCTCGCTGGGCATCCCGCGCGTGGCCGTGGGTGACGACAAACTGGTCCTGAATCTCGATCCGGTCACGGCCTCGTGGGCCAACATCAAGCTGATCGGTCGAGACCGCAGCCTGCTGCACGGCGTGCTGGGCATCTCGTGGTTCTGGTTCTACGGCACCGTTTTCCTGGTCCAGATTCCGGCCTGGACCCAGGCGGTTCTGGGCGGCAACGAATCCACGCTGGCAGGCCTGCTGGCACTGTTCATCATCGGCATTTCCACCGGCGCGCTGCTGTGTGAAAAGCTTTCGCGCGGCAACGTCGAAATAGGCCTGGTACCGGTAGGCGCGCTCGGCATGACGCTGTTCGGGCTCGATCTGATGTTTGCCAGCCCGGCCCGACCGCTTGTGGATGCCGGCGTCGGCGAGCTTCTTGCGATGGACGGCAGCTGGCGCATCGTAGCCGACCTGCTGCTGATCGGCGTCAGCGGCGGACTGTTCATCGTGCCCCTGTACGCCCTGATTCAGAGCCTTTCGGACAATGCCGAGCGGGCCCGGGTGATCGCCGGCATGAATATCCTCAATGCGCTGTTCATGGTTCTGGCCAGCGCCATGGCCATCGTCTTGCTGAGCGTACTGGGCTTTTCCATCCCGCAATTGTTCGGCATCGTGGCGGTCATGAATCTCGTCGTGGCCGCCTACGTCTTCACGCTGGTGCCTGCATTCGCGATCAGATTCCTGATGTGGCTGCTCAGCCGGCTGATCTACCGCGTCCGGGTGACCGGCCACAGCGCCGACCGGCTTCCCGAAACCGGACCGGCGCTGATTGTAAGCAACCATCTCAGCTACATGGATCCGCTGATTATCGGAGGGAGTTTGCAGCGCCCGATCCGCTTTGTGATGACCCACAGGATCTACAACATCCGCGGGCTGAAATGGCTGTTTCGGCTGGCCGGCGCCATTCCGGTCGCCCCATTGAAAGTCGACCCGGAATGCCTGCAGCGCGCATTCGACAGCGTCGACCGGGCGCTGGCCGCCGGCGAACTCGTCGGAATCTTTCCCGAAGGCGGGCTGAGCCCCGACGGCAACGTCCAGCCGTTTCGTTCAGGCATTACCGAAATACTTCAGCGACGACCGGTGCCGGTGATCCCGATGGCCATCGAAGGCCTGTGGGGCGGCGTTTTCAGCCGTGCGCCGGGGCGCTGGCGGCACCGCGAACGCGGCTTCTTCAGTCGCGTACAGCTCAGAATCCTCGAGCCCGTACCGGCCGGCGAAGCCGAGCGGGAAAATCTGGAGCGTGCGGTGCGGGAAACCTACGAGCAGCTGCGGCAGGACGGCTGATCGGCCAAAAACTCTAAAACAGCTCTCGCGAAGCCGCCAAGACGCGAAGAAGGGCGAACAACGAAAGCTGATTCTCTCGCAGCGACGCGGACACGCAG
>Ga0209931_1000746_pt1 | contig 18870 bp, 8 predicted proteins | sample SalPonR1_B_D1_MG_FD_185697 | JGI IMG/M metagenome (GOLD analysis project Ga0209931, IMG submission 185697) | Salt pond soil microbial communities from South San Francisco under conditions of wetland restoration - Salt Pond MetaG R1_B_D1_MG... ...
GCCACTACCATCCCTGGCGCGGGGGGAACAGGAGAAATAGTAAATCAGTCCTCACTCTAAAGGTCTATTTAATCAGATTTTCAGATCCAATCGGAAATAAAAAAAGGCCCACGAGGAGTTACCCAGCGTGAGCCCGCGATGAAAATAAAGACACCTAAACAGGCCATTCTACTCTCGATCCATCAACATCGCTTCTAGTCGTTCGACTTTTTGCTCTAAGGTCTGCATCCGCTCTTCTCGATCCGCGGCTTGCTGTTCTTGTGTATGGATGGTATTCTGCAAATCCTCTATCGTTTCTTGCTGCAATTGGATGGCCTTAATAGCGACGATAGAAAAGCCCGCATAGTTCAGTGCCAAATTCTTTCCGTCTTCGCCTACTTTTTCCACCAATTCGGGAAAAATTTCCTCAATATCTTCTGCTATAAAGCCAAAGGTCATTTGCTTATTGGGATCTCGCTTAAAACTATATCGACTTGGTTCGAGCTCCATGACTTGCTGCAAAGTAGTGGCTCCTAAAGCGGAAATATTAGTTTTAAGTGCGCGGTTGCTGGTACTGGAATAGCTACCGGTTACATCATTAAAACTTCCCACGAGATTTTCACCTCCGGCTCTCGAGTACAAGGTCAAATTCCCATTACTATTTACGGTATACAAGACCCAGTAATTGTCATTATTCGCTTCGTTTTGCAATTTAAGTCCATGGTCAATTACCGATGCGTTACTGGGAAGGGTGCCGTGATATAAATGCAGATCAGTATCTGCCGACGCTGGAGAACCCATACTTATATCTCCGTCCGGTTTGATTTGAATACGGCGGGTACCATCCGCCACAAGAGCCAAGGTGCTTGATGATATCGTCCCCATAGCAATAGATCCTGCATCAGAGTTTTGGAGACGAAACTCTTTTGATCCATGAGTGAATCGAAATCGAGTATCATCCATATGAAGTCCATCTTGCGGATTGGTGGTTCCAATACCAATTTGATTTCCATCGTAGTTCAGACCTGAACTAGACACCACCCAGCTTTGTCCATTCCAGAAGGGAACGGATCCAGCAATTCCTCCATTAGGTAGCAAGCCTTGTGGTCCTCGTGGACCCTCTGGTCCCTGCTGTCCTTGAGGACCTTCCGGTCCTCGTGAACCCTCTGGCCCCTGTTGTCCTTGAGGACCCTCTGGTCCTTGCGGTCCTCGTGGACCCTCTGGTCCAGGAGGACCCGGTTCGCCTCCAGCGGCAGCGTAAAGAGCATATGGAACACTAAGTAATTCTGAAGTACCAGACAGTGAGTAATTATCCCCACCCTCCGGATCAACTTCTATTTTAATAAAGTGACTTTTATTCTCCCAATCAACATTGGTAAGGGCGCCCTGGACTGTGTTTCCGTCGCCAATGATAAAACTGACAAGACCATTTGAGTTGGTATTGACCGATTGAGTTTCTACATATACCGCGGTTCCAAAAGCGGATTCTTCCAGGACTTGAATTCGAATGCCCACGGGAGCGTTGCTTATGAGATCATCGTCGGCGTCTCGAATGACCGCCTGATAGCTGAACCGCTCCGGCGACTGCGCCTGAATAAAAGCGGGGCTTCCAAAAAATATTAATAAGATTCCGAAAAATAAAAAATGTATAAGACGTTTCATTTGATTTAGTTTTTAATAATTTTAAATGATTCGATGTGATGATTTCCCTGCCAAATCTGCAAAATATAGGTAGCGGCGGGCAGCCGATGCAATTCAATGCGCGTATTTAAAGCCTCAAGGTTATTCTCCTCCCAGAGTTGCCCCTGAAAGTCCGTAATCCGGTATCGCAGATCGTCTCGGATCCGTTCATTGAGCGCAATATTCAGCCTGCCCACGGTTGGATTGGGGAAAATCGAGATCTCAATCTCATTTTTTCGGGGTTCGAAAATACTGACACTAAGCGACTCATAGGGCTGTTGCACCCCTTCGTTGAGATCGCCGGCGGCTCCGGAGATCGATTGATAAAACACCTGTCCTACAGAATAGGCCACGCTTCCATCACTTCCGGCGAAATCTCCACCGGAGGCTGTGACCGCCTGCTGAGCTCCTATTGGAACAGACAGGGCAGTCAGTAAAAAGGCGAAAAAAAATGTTTTGAATGTCATGGTGGTTGCTATTTTAAGATTTGAAAATAAAGGTTGTATCTACCAATGTATGATCGGCTAGAAAGTTATTTTTTATTGTTTTTCACTAATTTTTCGAGTTGATTAAAGCGTCGTTTCAAGTCGTTAATTTCCTCTTCCTGACGTTGCAATCGCTGCTCTTGCTCCTGCGCTAGTTTCTTTTGCTGAGCAATTTGATTTTCTTGCTCACGATTTGTCTTTTCTTGCTTATGCAGGCGTTGCTCTTGCTCCTCTATAATCTGCTGTTGCTCCTGAATGGCCTGAATAGCGATCACGCTCAGGCCACTGTAGTTTACGCCCAGTTTACTGTCCTCGCCTTCGCTATGCACGAACTGAGGAAACAGCGGTTCTAACTCCTGTGCGATAACGCCTGTGGTCCTTTGCTTGGATGGATCGCGTTTATAATTATAGTTGACGACATTGATTTGGTTGACTTTTTCAAGTAAACCCTCCTGAACCGGTGTTATGTTTTCTTTTAAAGTTCGATCTGAGGTTTCAATATACGCACCGGTAGTCGCTTCGATATAAGCTACATTATCATTATTCGCGCTAAATCGCAACCAAGAGGCAGACATATGGATATTCCAGTAATTCCCAGTCCCGGTATTGACGACAGCGATTCCATCACCATCAGGGGTTGATTGGGAAGTTACAGCTACTGCCAATCGATGTTCCGGTTCGGACAAATTAAGCCCAAGATTGCCATTTTTAAGTAATACCATGGCATCGCTTCGATTCCCTGAGGCAAAGCCATTTCCTACGACAAATAGGCGATCCTCTAGATTCCATCCCCCTGTGGAAGAGGGGCTGTAATCCGTATTATACCTGCCCAAGACGACTTCATATCCACTCTTAGCAAGTGTGCCTGAACCCATAGCAACTGATACAGCACCCGATGCCTCGGTATTTAATCCGAAAGATGTGGACCTGCTTCCGGAAGCTACTGTATTACTTCCCCATGCAGTGGACCATCCTCCTGATGCTTCTGTACCGTCGCCCATTGCCGTGGACGAACCTCCCGAGGCTGTTGTATTATTACCCATTGACGTGGAGTAATTTCCTGAGGCTTCTGTATCTATGCCCATTGCCGTGGATTCAGCTCCCGAGGCTTTTGTACCGTCGCCCATTGCCGTGGACCATCCTCCTGATGCTTCTGTACCGTCGCCCATTGCCGTGGAACTACTTCCCGAGGCTGTTGTATTATCGCCCATTGCCGTGGATCGATTTCCAGAGGCTATCGTATTCTTACCCATTGCCGTGGAACGATCTCCCGAGGCTATGGTATTATCGCCCATTGCCGTGGAGTAATCTCCAGAGGATTCTGTATCATCGCCCATTGCCGTAGATGCGAATCCCGAGGCTTGTGTACCGTCGCCCATTGCCGTGGATCGATTTCCAGAGGCTATCGTATTCTTACCCATTGCCGTGGATCGATTTCCAGAGGCTATCGTATTCTTACCCATTGCCGTGGAGTAATCTCCAGAGGCTTCTGTATCATCGCCCATTGCCGTAGATGCGAATCCCGAGGCTTGTGTAAATAAGCCCATTGCAGTGGAATAATTTCCCGAGGCTTCTGTAGCACCGCCCATTGCCGTGGACTGATCTCCAGAGGCTGTAGTAAGATCGCCCATTGTCGTGGATCGATTTCCAGAGGCTATCGTATTCTTACCCATTGCCGTGGAGAAATTTCCCAAAGCTTCTGTATTAAAACCCATTGCAGTGGAGGAATTTCCGATATTATCCGTATCCCATTGGTTGCCTTGCACTCGCCCAGCGCGAAATGCGGCTTTATCCGGATACCACATCATACGCGTTCCAGCCCCTTCCACCGGAGCATCTTCAGGGGAAAGTTTATATTCTCCTACATGAATTACATTCCCTTCTCCTTGTCCTAATCCTTCGGTATGGAGAAGAGCCTGTGGATCGTTTATTCCTATTCCAGTATTTCCGTCCTCGTAATAGATGTCATCGCCATTCTCCGACCACAAACCAGATCCGGGAGGTCCCTGTGGACCCTCCGGTCCTTCTGCGCCCTGTGGACCTTGTGGACCCTCGGGGCCGGTCATTCCAATCGGTCCTTGCGGACCTTCTGCGCCCTGTGGACCTTGTGGACCCTCGGGGCCGGTCATTCCTATCGGGCCTTGCGGACCTTCATCGCCCTGTGGTCCTTGCGGACCCTCGGGGCCGGTCATTCCTATCGGGCCTTGCGGACCTTCATCGCCCTGTGGTCCTTGCGGACCTTCAGGACCGGCCGGGCCTTGGGGACCCTGAATATTCCCCACATTCTCCCAATCATTTCCGGTCCATACCCACAGTTCTCCATCGATCAGCCACGCATCGCCGCTATCTCCTTCATTGGGTAAGTCGGACGGGCTATCCAGAGAACCCAAAATATTTACACTTTTGCCATCTTCTCCTTTAGGGCCTTGCGGACCTTCTGGACCTGGCGGCCCTGGTTCGCCTCCACTTGCTGCATAGAGGGCATAGGGAACGCTGAGCAACTCCGACGTACCTGTCAGGGTGTAGTTCTCGCCGCCTGTCGGGTCCACTTCAGTCTGAATAAAATGAGGTTTCTGCCCCCAGTCTATTTCAGTAAAGTCTCCGAACATCACAGTTCCCTCTCCAATGATGAGGCTAAGCAGACCATTATCATTGGTGCTGACTTTTTGTGATTCTACATACACGGCGCTACCAATAGCAGATTCCTCCAGGATTTGAATCTGGATGCCAATCTGGGCGTTCCGCATGAGATTATCCTCAGCATCTCGAATGACCGCCTGATAGCTCATCCTCTGAGGAGCTTGCCCGAGGGCTACACCTATAAATAATAAAGAGAAAATTAGAAAAAATACGTTTGATAGTAACTTTTGCATTTTCATCGCTTGCAATTTTTTGATTTGATCATGCTTCAAATATCGGGGCAAGAATGGGCGGGAGGCTATAACATATGTATCAAAACGTATCAATTATGTAACATCCAAAACTGAGAATCAGTTATTTACATCTTATTCCTGATTTTTCTGTTCGAGCATGGCTTTTAGCTGGTCTAATTGGTGTTGAAAATTTTGCATTTGTCTATTTGGTGCAGAATTTCCTCTTGTTGATCGCGTATCTGGTCCTCTTATTGACACTAGTATAAAAGAAAGCGCTGAAGCATATGCCATCCATTCCCCCCTTAACCACCTGTAATAGAGCATTGTGTATTTAAAGCAATTCCCATCTTCTATATCCTTTTTAGCAATTACCATTAGGTTTTCAGGTAGCTTTTAATAGCATGGTTTGTATCGACTTGATTGTAGCACTTTGGTTTTAGTTCGTTTTTATGAAAGAAATGCTCTTTCCTTTCAAATCGTGAGCACCATGTATTGGCTGCAATTTGAGATAGTAGATACCTGCGGGGTATGAACTCATATCAATATGTGATATATTTTCACCGGTCTTCAATAACTGCCCGAATTGATTCATGAGCTTTATCTTATATTGGATTCTGTTTTTAGCATTGATGTATAGTAAGTTGCGCACTGGGTTTGGAGAAACAGAAATAATAAGTGATGATTCATTCTGAATAGAGCTTGTACAATCTTTTTCATCTCCCGCGAAGACCCATGCATTATTGTCAATTAAATTTTTCCTATCCGCTTCACTATTACAATAAAACAATCCATTTGCTCCCAGGGTGATATTCTCTGGTGTGTTTGTATTGTTACTCCATCCCCTCAACGTTGCATCGTAATTCTGAATATCTAATCCACAGTTATCCAGCATTCTTTCTGCTCTGGTCAATGAGTTTAGATTCCATTGAGAGAGCGACACATTAAAGTTAGTTGCTTCACGAAACATGTTTTCCATATTCTGAACACTAGACACATCCCAGTTGGATACACCCCCCGTGAGTGACTCGCAATTTCTAAACATATCTTCCATATTAATTACCTTTGAAACATCCCAATCATTTAGGTCCGCATCCAAAGAAGTACAATTAAAAAACATCCTATACATGGAACTTACCTGAGATAGATCAGGAGTGTCTGTAGCGTTATAAATCAGATTACTACATCCTTCAAATGCCTCACTAAAAGATGACCATTCAATATCTCCCCATTGGTCGATTGATATCAGTTTTAGATTGTCATCATATTGAGGAATAAATTGTATTCTAGGGAAGGTGCCTCTAATGCGAATCGTATATATACCAGGGCTTCCGTAATCATGGGTTATACCTCCCGTAACTCTGAGGGTGTCATACTGTCCGTCATTGTCCCAGTCAATATCGAAATTGTATCCGCCCGGAGCTGTTGGAATTTCAATTGAAGAGTTATTTGTCTCATCTGCGATCTCCGTGTTCCAGGTGGTGATGAATGAAGACTCCGGCCCACAATATGGTGCATCACCGCTTATTTCCCATCCATTATCCAAAAGGTTGCTTCTCGCATTCTTGCCATTGCAATAGAGCAGTCCAAAAGCATCTCCGAGTTGTAAATTAGACAAGCCTTGATTGTTCCAAGCTATAAGCGTATTATCATAATTGTTTACTGATAAGCCCGTATTGTTTATAAAGTCTACCATATCAATAATATTGGTCAGCTCCCAATCGCCAAGATTTTGATCGAAATGTATACAATTAGCCAACATATCCCGCATATACTGAACCTTAGAAACATCCCAAGAGCTTATGTCACTATTGAATTCGGGGCAGTTGAAAAACATTGCTCTCATATTCGTAACACCGGAAACATCCCAATTACTCAGATCACCATTGAAATTATCACATTCATAAAACATATTCTTCATGTTCTGAACACTAGATACATTCCAGTTCGCTACCCTCCCTGAGAATGACTCGCAATTTCTAAACATATCCTCCATATTAACTACCTTTGAAACATCCCAACCATTTAGATTAGCATCAAAAGCAGTACAGTTAAAAAACATCCTATACATGGAACTTACCTGAGATAGATCAGGGGTATCTGTCGCGTTATAAATCAGATTCCTGCACCCCTCGAATGCCTCGCTGAATGATGACCATTCAATATCTCCCCATTGGTCGATTGATATTAGCTTTAAATTATCATCATACTGAGGATTAAATCTTATTCTGGGAAAAGTACCTCTTAAGCGAATCGTATATATACCAGGACTTCCAAAATCATGGGTTATACTTCCTGTAACTCCGAGGGTATCATACATACCGTCATTATCCCAGTCAATATCGTAATTGTATCCGCCCGGAGCTGTTGGAATTTCGATTGAAGAATTATTCGTCTCGTCCGGGATTTCCGTGTTCCATGTGGTGATGAAGGGGTTACTGCTCGAAGAGCAATTTTTGGTATCTCCTGTAATCGTCCAGTTTTTATTATTTATAAGGTTATTTCTATCATCCTCACTCATACAGTAACTTAAATTAACCGCTCCTAGCGAAATACTGTCTGGAGTATTCGGATTTTGACTCCATCCGGTGAGTGTGGCATCGTAGTTCGTTGAGGAAAGACCCGAATTGTTCATCATTGCAGTCATATCAGTCACTTTTGAAATATTCCAACTCCCCAGATCCTGATTAAAAGAAGCAGCATTTCGAAATGCACTTAACATATTTTCCACCTTTGAAACATTCCAATTACTGATATCCTGATTAAAAGATGAAGCATCATAAAACATCCTTCTAATAATAGTTACACTGGACATATTCCAACCACTTATATCCTGATTGAAAGATGAAGCACGAGCGAACATGCTAGCCATATCTGTAACTTTGGACACATCCCAGCTGCTGATATCCTGATTGAAACTTGTAGCACCAGCAAACATAAATCTCATATTTACTACACTGGAGATATCCCAGATATCAATATCCGTATTGAAAGAGGATGCATTCTCAAACATGCCACTCAAATCTATTACATTGGAAACATCCCAACTGCTGACATCCTGATTGAAGCTTGTAGCACCAGCAAACATATAGCTCAAACTTCCTGCACTTGATATATCCCACCTACTAATATCCTGATTGAAAGATGATGCATTGGAGAACATAACTGCCATATATATTACATTAGATACATCCCAATCACCAATATCTTGATTAAATGAAGTTGCACCTTCAAACATCCTGCCCATATTTGTTATGTTACTTACATCCCAATCACCAATATCTTGATTAAATGAAGTTGCTCCGTTGAACATCTGAAGACAATTTGTCAAATTACTTACATCCCAATTACTAATATTTCCATTGAATAAAACAGCTTCGCTGAACATCCGAACACAATTTGTAACCAAACTTAGGTTAGGAGTATCCGTTGCGTCAGAGGTAAGATTGATACATCCGGAAAATGCATTAAACATTGATTCCCATTGGATATCCCCCCACTGATCAATAGAAATTATTTTATCTTTATCACCGGAATTATTAAAATAGATGGCAGGGAAGTTACCACGAATTGCAACTGAATATGTACCCGCTGCCTCATAATCATGAGTGATATCACCCGTAACTCCCAGGTCATCATATGTCCCGTCATTATTCCAATCTACATCATAACTATAAGAGTAGCCCGGGTCTGTGGGAATGGTGATTGAGGTATTATTCGAGCTGCCAGGATTGTCGGTTTTCCAGGTTGTGATGAAAGGGGCGTTCTGGGCATCGATTTTAGTTCCACTCCATAGCAAGATACTAGCTATGAGAATAAGTGAACTGAATTGAAGATGAAATAGGTTTAAAAAGGAGTGATTTATATATTTCACGATTTACAGTTTTTTATGATTACATTATAGTTCTTGCTGGTAGCACCATAGGGGGTAGAAACACCGACCTTAGGGACTGATAGCATTCACTTGTTTTTATTGTTTTCTTAGCGCTTAGTATGCAAGCTGTTCATCTGAATCAAAAAGTTCGTTTTCATGGAGCTTCGGCTACAAGTTCTTAAGTATCTATAAGAGAGCGATAGCCCTGACTACCGCTCAATTTATACATTCATGTATTATTCTTTCTGTCTCAGTTCAGCTACTTCATAATGCAACTTCTCATTAGTACTAAGCTTCTCGTTAAGGACTTCTAAAAGTCCTGAAGTCCTGACTTGCGATTCTTTAAGCTTCGCAAGCTCTTTTTGCATTTCACTATTTTTCGCATCCACATTATCTACCTGTGCTTGAAGTTCACTATTTTGTGCCTTCAACTCCTCATTTTCTTTCACTAATGCCTGGATGGCGATCATCATCACCCCGTCGATATCAGCTGTAGCAATCGTGGTATCATTTCCGATCGTGCCTATGGCATCCTCACCAAAGAGTGCATGGAATTCTTGTGCCATAGGTCCGTAATGACGATGTTTTTCAGGATTCTGCCTTTTATAGTTCCAGCTGCCGAGTTCCATCCCAGAGATTTTATTCAAAAAATCTTTTCCATCAGCAGGGAGGAAATTTTCTTTTTTGGTGCTGTCGGATATGGAGCTCCATGAATTGTCTCCATTTGACATTAGAGCTCCAATGAGACTAGTTGCATCTGTATATAAGAAATATCCATTATCAAAGCGAGCATAAAATCTATTGTTTGAACCTCTACTATCTATTTGACTTGCAAGCCTGCTAGCATCGGCTAAATACATACTTCCATCACCTGTTACAGAAATAAATTGTCCAATTGCCGTGGAATAATCGCCCGCGGCTTCCGAATTAGAGCCCCTTGCCGTGGATGCAAATCCCGAGGCTATGGTGTTACTTCCCATGGCAGTGGACTGACTTCCAGAGGCTTCTGTATCTCTGCCCATTGCCGTGGATGCAAATCCCGAGGCTTCTGTAATTGAGCCCATTGCCGTGGAATGATTTCCCGAGGCTACTGTAAATGAGCCCATTGCCGTCGAACGATCGCCCAAGGATTCTGTATTAAAGCCCATTGCCGTGGAGGAACTTCCCGAGGCTATTGTACCGTCGCCCATTGCCGTGGAGTGATTTCCCGAGGCTTCTGTATCCTCGCCCATTGCCGTGGAGTGATTTCCCGAGGCTTCTGTATCCTCGCCCATTGCCGTGGACCATCCTCCTGATGCTTCTGTATGGTCGCCCATTGCCGTGGATATGCTTCCCGAGGCTATTGTACCGTCGCCCATTGCCGTGGACCGATCTCCCGAGGCTTTCGTACTTGAGCCCATTGCCGTGGAATAAGTGTTAGAGGCTTCCGTACTATTGCCAGTGGCAAAACTGGAGATCCCTATATTATTCGCATTCCAGGAGCTATTGTTTATTGATCCGGCTCGAAAGGCACCGTCTTTCGAAGGCAAAAACATCATTTTATATTCACTGCCCGCATTGTGATCAATTTGACTGGTATTTATTAGTAGGTCTTTGCCATAATCATTGCTGTCGTAGTATTTAATCAGGCTCCCCGATGCTTCAAAAAAGCCCACACCATTTTGCCCCGGAGGTCCTTCCGGGCCTTCGGGACCCTGTGGACCTTCAGGACCTTGAGGGCCTTCCGGGCCTTGAGGACCTTCGGGGCCTTCCGGACCTTGAGGACCTTCATCACCCTGTGGTCCTTGAGGTCCCTCAGGACCTGTCATCCCTATCGGTCCTTGAGGACCTTCATCACCCTGTGGTCCTTGAGGTCCCTCAGGGCCTGTCATTCCTATCGGCCCTTGAGGACCTTCATCGCCCTGTGGTCCTTGAGGTCCCTCCGGACCTGTCATCCCTATCGGCCCTTGAGGACCTTCATCGCCCTGTGGTCCTTGAGGTCCCTCCGGACCTGTCATCCCTATCGGGCCTTGAGGGCCTTCATCGCCCTGTGGTCCTTGTGGTCCCTCGGGGCCTGTCATCCCTATCGGCCCTTGGGGGCCTTGCGGGCCTTGGATATTGCCTACATTTTCCCAGTCATTTCCGGTCCATACCCACAGTTCTCCCTCGATCAGCCAAGCATCGCCACTATCTCCATCATTGGGTAAGTCAGCCGGGCTATCCAGGGAACCCAAAATATTTACACTTTTACCATCTTCTCCTTTTGGTCCTTGTGGGCCTTGTGGGCCTTGGGGACCTTGAGGACCCGGTTCGCCCCCGCTGGCTGCGTATAAGGCATAGGGTACGCTCAACAACTCCGACGTACCCGTCAAGGTGTAGTTCTCACCGCCTGTCGGGTCAACTTCGGTTTCCACAAAATAAGGCCCATCCGCCCAGTCTATTTCAGTAAAGTCTCCGAATATCACATTTCCCTCTCCAATGATGAAGGTAACCAGACCATTATCATTCGTGCTGACTTTTTGTGATTCTACATACACGGCGCTACCAAAGGCCGATTCCTCCAGGATTTGAATCTGGATGCCAATCGGGGTATTCCGCATGAGATTATCCTCAGCATCTCGAATGACGGCCTGATAGCTCATCTTTTGTGGTGCCTGCCCGAGAGCTACACCTATAAATAATAAAGAGAAAATTAGAAAAAATACGTTCGAAAGTAACTTTTGCGTTTTCATCGCTTGCAATTTTTTGATTTGATCATGCTTCAAATATCGGGGCAAGAATGGGCGGGAGGCTATAACATATGTATCAAAACGTATCAATTATGTAACATCCAAAACTGAGAATCAGTTATTTACATCTTATTCCTGATTTTTCTGTTCGAGCATGGCTTTTAGCTGGTCTAATTGATTTTGCATGTTCTCCAATTGTCTTTTTTGATTAGAATTTTCTTCTTCCTGTTGCTGCAGGCGTTGTTTTTGCCGTAGCATTTCTTGTTCTTGCCTATTGATCATCTGCTGTTGTTCTTGAATCGCCTGTATAGCGATCACACTTAGGCCACTGTAGTTCACGCCCAGTTTACTGTCCTCGCCTTCGCTATGCACGAACTGAGGAAACAGTGGCTCCAACTCCTGTGCAATAACGCCGGTCGTCATGCGCTTGGAGGGATCACGTTTGTAATTATAATTGACGACATTGATTTGGTTGACTTTTTCAAGTAAACCCTCCTGCACCGGCGTTATGTTTTCTTTTAAAGTTCGATCTGAGGTTTCAATATACGCACCAGTAGTTGCTTCGATATAAGCTACATTATCATTATTCGCGCTAAATCGTAACCAAGAGTTAGACATATGTATATTCCAATAATTTCCAGTTCCGGTATTGACGACAGCGATTCCATCTCCATCAGGCGTTGAATTCGTTGACACCGCTACCGCCAGGCGATGTTCCGGCTCGGGCATATTGAGACCGAGATTGCCATTTTTGAGTAAGGTCAAGGCGTCGTTGCGGTTGGAGCTACTTGAGCCGTTTCCGATGATAAGTAATCGGTCGTCTAGGTTCCAACCTTCTGTGGAGGAGGGGCTGTAATCTGTATTATACCGACCTAGGGCGACTTCATACCCACTCTTAGCAAGTGTGCCTATACCCATCGCTACTGAACCAGTTCCTGATGCTATGGTGGCTTCTCCCCAAGCAGTAGAAGAGAATCCTGAGGCTACGGTGTTGAGCCCCCAAGCGGTAGACCCAGACCCTGATGCTTCAGTAATAGCTCCCCAAGCGGTGGATGCAGATCCTGAGGCTTCGGTAATAGTCCCCCAGGCGGTAGAACGAAATCCTGAGGCTTCAGTGTCCTGCCCCCAGGCATTGGAAGCAGATCCAATATTATCCGTATCCCATTCATTACCACTTACAGTGCCAGCTCGAAAAGCAGACTTATCCGGATACCACATCATGCGCGTTCCATTTCCTTCCACAGGGGCAGGTCCGGGATTCTGCGTTTTATATTCGCCTTCAAAAACAACATTTCCGCCGGCCACCTCCAATCCATGCGTATGCAACAAGGCAAGTGGATTGTCAATTCCAATTCCAATTCTCTGGCTATCGTGATATAAATTACTGTTGTCTACCACCCATTGGGTTCCATCCCAGAAGGTGGTGTTTCCTAACTCCGATCCCTCAGGCAAACCCGGTTCGCCACCACTCGCCGCATACAAAGCATAGGGAACACTCAGCAACTCTGAAGTTCCCACCAAAGTGTAATTCTCTCCGCCATTCGGATCAATTTCTGATTTAATAAAATGAGGTTTCTGACCCCATTCAATATTGGACAAATCACCCTGTACGACATCTCCATCCCCTATTATGATACTCACCAGGCCGTTGGCGTTGGTGGTGACTACTTGTGTCTCCACATAAACCGCACTCCCGAACTCCGAATCTTCCAGAATCAGAATTCGCATCCCTATGGATTCATTCCGAATCAGCTCATCGTCGGCATTTCGAATGATCGCCTGATAGCTCATCTTTTGCGGGGCTTGCCCGAGCGCTGCATCTACAAAAAGTAAAGTGAAGAATAAAAAAGGTAGATTTGAAAATAAGAGTTGCAGTTTCATCGCTTGCAATTTTCTTGATGTAATAATGCTTCAAATATCGGGGCAAGTGTAGGCGGGGGGCTATAACATATGTATCAAAAGATATCAAGTATGTAACAAGTAAGAAGTTGCGATCCCAAAAGGCTATTCCAAAAAAATTGGGTATATGAACACCTTAATACAACTTTTAAAGAAAAGGAAGAAAAGCGGTCGGAGACCGCAAGCGTGAGGGATATGGAGGGCGCGACCGTCAGGGAGGGGTCCCGAGGGACGCCTGGGCGTCCTCGAGGACGGAACCCCTTAATAGCCCGACCCCAGCACCCTTTTGAAAGGAGAGGATTTGGATCCAGATGGGTAGCTTACTAAAAAATCTGCAGGCGGCCCTTAGGCCAAAAAAGTGCTGGGGGCACGCCCAAAAAAATTCTCTGTACATATACCAATCAACTAGAAATATGCTCTCCTAATAAATTAAGAAATCACTGCGAATCAGCTTCAATATGTATCACTCCATGATTTGCTCAAGTTTTAAATAAAAACTTTTCGACTTGCATCAATTCTTTTATTAACTTAAAGGAACAAAGTAACTCGAGGTATACACTTAATCATGAGTATATAGAAGAAAAATATTCGGGGTTAACCGCTAAAAACGTATCTTCTAAGAGTGCTCGTGACGAGACAAAAAAATGAACATGTTCTGCCTACCGGGAAATATCAAAAATTATACTTTCGGTCTTGCTATTATGGCCTTCAGCTTTGCTGCTGCCCGCAGTCTGGCTCAGCAGGATGTGTCCTTTGGGCAGCTGTCAGTCAATGATGGGCTATCTCAAAACTCGGCTATTTCCATCGCACAAGATGGAGATGGCTTTTTGTGGATAGCAACGCAAGACGGCCTCAATCGCTATGACGGAAAAGAGTTTACTATTTACAATAAAAATTTTATCGACATAACTCAGGAGCACAAGATGCGTCTGGGAAAGGTTTTGGCACGTGAGAATGACGAAATTTGGATACTTCCTATCAGCGAAATGCCCGAGCGCCTTCACCCTCCTTCAGATACTTTTGAGGTTTTTAGGAATGTCACCCAAGCAAATTGCCTATATGAGGATAGCAGGGGGGTATTATGGCTTGGAACTCTGGATGGCAAAGTCTACTCTTTTTCTGACTCGTTGGGGCGGTTTGAGCTTCACCAGCAATTTCGTAACGAGCCGGTGGCCTCTATTACAGAGATTGCATTAGGTAAGTTACTTATCATTCAAAATCAAGCTGTTTTCTTAAATAATATAGAGACAGGCACTTATGAAAAATATTCGTTTCCAGAAAAGGACATCTATTTTTCAAATGCATTACCTATAGATTCTCTAGGGGTCTGGGTGGGGACGCTGAATCGAGGACTTTATTTTATCCCAGGGGGTGAAAAAAAAGCTACTCGATGGAACACAGGGGAGGAATCGTGGGATCGCATTTTGAGCCAAATAACCATTCTGGATATGGAAAAAAGCGCTTCCGGTGAGGTTTGGCTGGCAAGCTATGGTAATGGTGGCTTTATAATCCATCCTAAGACTAAGGAAATAAAAAACTATTCTTTTAATAAACAAAACCCAAGGTCGCTTCACTATAATGATGTCCTATGCCTCTTTGAGGATGCCGCGGGCGTGATGTGGTTAGGCACCGATGGAAGTGGGTTGAGTTTTTATGATAAATATCTGGACAAGTTTAATTTTTTTCACAATCAGCAAGTTCCTGAAAATATCAATATCGATGTAGTACGATCAATTTTAGTCGACCATAATGATCACCTTTGGGTTGGGACTTCCGGAAAGGGCCTTTCGGAATACAACCCGGATACTGACAGCTGGGCGACCCATAAACCAGGATCCTCTCTGGCCTTGAAAAGCCCTCGCATTATGAGTCTTCACGAAGATGAAGAAGGTCGTCTATGGATTGGATATCAGGAAGGGGGGCTTGGAATATTGGATTTAGATACCAGACAACTCAGGCATTTTAATGAGGAAAGTACTCCGGCTCTTTCTGCCCATACGATATCGCGCATATTCACAGATCGAGAGAAACGCCATTGGCTAGCCACTCGGAATGAAGGATTGATACAATTTGATTTGGAAGAAGGCGAACTAAAAAAGTATATACACGACCCTACCAATCCCAAAAGCATTCCTTCTAATAATATTCGCACGCTGGTTGAAGGTAATAGAGGTATTCTATGGGTCGGGACAGAGCACAGTGGTATTGCGCGATTTCATGTAGACAAGGGGACCTTTTACAGATATAAAGAAAAGGATGGACTTATTCCTTCTGATCATATCAAATCGCTTTATTGGGAGGATCAAACATTATGGATTGGCACAAACGGCGATGGTTTGGGGCGACTTGATTTAAATAGAATGACTCCTACGGCCCTGACCACAAAAAATGGATTAGTCAATGATGTCATCTATGGCATATTGCCGGATAGTCTGGGGCATTTATGGCTAAGCTCCAATCAGGGAATTTCGAAACTTAAAGTATCTGATACAGATAGCCTCCGCTTTTCTATTACCAATTTTAGCAACTACGCCGGCACGTCTAGTGAATTTAATACAGGAGCTTATTTTAAAGATAAAAACGGAACCCTTTATTTCGGAAGTCTGGAGGGCGTATACTGGTTCCGGGGGAAGGACATTCAACTCAATCCCAATCCTCCACCGACGGCATTGGTAGAGCTTCGGGTATTCAATAAAGCTATTAATCTCAAAGATAACTTGAGGCTAGGACACAAACAAAATACATTGACTTTCGAGTTAGCCAGTCTGGGCTTTTCTGCACCACAAAAAAATGAATATAAACATAAATTAGAACCTTTGGACGAGGAATGGATTTATGCCGGCAATAACCCCAGAGCTCGGTATACCAATTTAGCGCCCGGCTCCTATACTTTTTCTGCCGTTTCTAGCAATTACGATGGTGTATGGTCAGAAGAACCTGTTGTTTTTACGTTTACCATTGCCCCAGCCTGGTATCAGACTAGTTACGCTTATTTATTTTTTTTAGTGCTTGCTGTAGGAATTGGCTTGAGCGTATATCGCTTTTTGAAATGGCGGTGGTTTCTGCGCGTCAAACTGAGGCTCAAGGAAAGGGAAGCTGACCGACTAAAAGAGGTCAATACCTTTAAAAGCAAAGTCTTTACGGGAATCTCGCATGAGTTCAGAACACCCCTTACGCTGATTAGCGGCCCGGCAGATCGACTATTGGAAAATAGTAACAACCCCGTAATAAAGAGTCAGCTCAACCGAATTAAAAGGAATACGAATCGTTTACTGGATTTAGTGGATCAACTTCTAGAGGTCTCTAAAATACAATCCGGTCGTCAGGTACTTTCTGTTCAGAAAGGGAATTTAGGTTTACTTCTACGCATCACGGTTGCTCAATACTTCCATATGGCTCAGGAAAAAAATATCCGGATAGCCACTGAAATTCCTGTCATGACTGAAGTATGGTTTGACTCCCAAAAACTCAGCCAGATCATAAGCAACCTGTTACAAAATGCTATTAAATATGGGGAAGAGGGGTCTACTATCTTTTTTAAGAGTAGACTATCTGAGGGGCAATGTCACATTCGCATTGAAAATGAGAGTAAACTGGATTATGATCACAATGAAACGGACAGATTATTAGAAGCTTTTCATCAAAAGGACCAAAATTATTCAGGTTTTGGTATAGGTATGTCTTTGGTTAAGGACTATGTGGAACTCTGCAAGGGTGAAATGGAGATCAATTATTCCCAGAAAGCTCGGTTTACTGTTTATTTACATCTTCCTGTACACCAGTATGATTTTCATCCCAATGAAATTCAAAAAGAGCTAAAGGTTTCAGAAATAAATCTACCAAAAACCCATCATCAAAACTCCTCTAAAAGCGAACTTCCTAAAATACTCATAATAGATGATAATAAAGATATCAGGTCTTTTTTATCTGAGGAGTTGGAGAATAATTTTGAAATAATTTTTGCAACAAACGGAAAAGAAGGTTTGTTTGAAGCACGCCAAATTATTCCAGATTTAATCGTATCCGACATTGTAATGCCTGGAATCGATGGTATTAAATTGTGTCAGACACTAAAATCGGAAGATGCCACCTCACACATCCCCATATTGTTAATATCAGGAAAATCCGACGAGGAGTTTCAAATGAAAGCAATCGCTGCAGGTGCTGACGACTTCTTCCAAAAGCCCATTTCACCTGCCTCATTGATCCTACGTATTCAAAAACTAATTGAACTGCGAGTTCAACTTCGTTTACGTTATACACAAGGAGAAAAGATATCCCCAAAAGATCTAAGTTTAAATGACTATGATGAATCTTTTTTAGAAAAAGTACAAGAAATTTTGAGAGAAAAGTTAGTCCGGGATGATTTCACTACAAAAAAATTCTGTAAAGCGCTCGGAATGAGCCGGATGCAACTCCATCGCAAACTCAAAGCCCTTACCGGATTATCTACTTCTGCCTTTATCCGTGACCAGCGCCTACAGCTAGCTGTAAAGCAACTTGAACAGGATGAGGTATCCGTCTCAGAAGTAGCCTATGCCGTTGGCTTTAGTTCGCCATCCTATTTTAATAAGTGTTTCAAAGAAACGTACGATATGACACCCAGAGAGTATCAAAAACAAAAAATAGATCGAATAGATAAATGAGTATGCTATACCAGCCTATTAACCAAAAAAAGCACCTGCTATGGGAAAAATAGCAGGTGCAAATAAATGAATAAACGGTAATTAATAAGTTGAATAATAATTTTAAAAAGAGATTAATTTATTTCTACTTCAAATATAAACTGCGAATACCCCTTGATTTTTGCAAATATTGCTTCTAATACATATGTATTTCTCTAATATCCATAATTTTTATCTGGGCGCTCCGCCTCGGTGGAGAGGCGGCGGGCTGTGCGTGGGTTCCGTCCTTGAGGACGCCTGCGGCGTCCCTCGGGACCCGCCCTCACCGGGCGGCCACTACCATCCCTAGCGCGGGAGGAATAGGGGCTTGTTCACAACTGTAGCCCAAAAGTGGGTTTAATCGAGTTTTGACTCGTGATTAGCAAATAAATTACATGTTAAATGACCTATGAATCAAAGACTTCTAAGAAAGTATCGTACTTTTGTGTTTTATTCTTGAATTAAAGTGCTGCGGCTATGAAATATTTTTTATTGTTGAGCTTATTCCTTTTAAGTGAAGTGAATGTATTCTCTCAAGAAGCGGTAAAGTATCCGATTTTGGAGCATTTTACCAATACCCGATGTCCAATATGTGGAGCTAGAAATCCTGATTTTCACGAGGCTCGAAAATCCTACGGAGAGGATTTACTACACATCAGCTATCATCCGTCAGCTCCCTACCCTAATTGTGTACTTCACCAACACAACCCC
>Ga0209931_1000747_pt1 | contig 18869 bp, 9 predicted proteins | sample SalPonR1_B_D1_MG_FD_185697 | JGI IMG/M metagenome (GOLD analysis project Ga0209931, IMG submission 185697) | Salt pond soil microbial communities from South San Francisco under conditions of wetland restoration - Salt Pond MetaG R1_B_D1_MG... ...
CTGCGCCACCAGCGCGTAGGCCAGCAACAGCCCGGCAGCCCGCGGGCCGGGCAGCTGCACCGCCTCGCCCCCCATGCCCGCGCCGGCGAGCAGAAAAACGGCCGAGACCAGCGAGACGATCATCAGGTCCGAGACGATCGAGCCCGCGGGACTGGCGGCGCGCGCGCGGCGCAGCGACAGGATATAGCCCGAATAGAACACCGCCGTCAGCAAGCCGAAAATGATGCCCCAGCGGTAGTCCGCATCCAGCGAGGCCCATTCGAAGCCGACGATCAGGCCCAGCCCGATGAAGGCCATGGGGATGGCCAGCAGCAACTCCCAGCGCGCCTTCTCGCCGAAGAAGATGATCCCCACGAAGGCCAGCAGGAACACCTGGAAATTACCCAGCAGGGTGGCCAGGCCCGGCCCCACGTACCAGATGCTCCGGTGCCAGACCGCAAGGTCGGCCGCGAACAGCACCCCGGCCAACAGCAGCGCCGCCAGTGCCAGGCCTGAGCGGCGCTCCACCGGGCTGCGCCGGATGAACACCCAGGCGGCCAGCATCAGCCCGCCGAACAGCGTGCGATAGAACGCGCTGGCGGTGGGCTCCACCGGCGTCAGGCGCACGAACACCGGCGCGAAGCTGATCATCGCCGCCCCGCACAGCAGCCCCAGGGTGGGATTCAGTCTCGGCATCAGTCCGGCTTCCGGCCGGCCGGCGCGAGCATCGCCGCGGCGCGGCGCAGCGTGGCGTCCGCCTCCGGGAGAATGCCGGCGAACAGCGGCCAGGCATGCCACAGGCCGGTCGTCTCTTCGTCGCGCGCGGTCACGCCGGCCGCGCGCCGCGACGGGCGTGCTTGCGCAAGCCGTGCAGATAAGCCTCGAAGTCCACCTGCATGGTGTGGCGCGGGGCATGATCTGCGTAGCGGCGGAACATGGCCCGGCGCTCCCGCGCCATGTCCCGCTCCATCGTGTCGCGGTCCGGCAGCGCGATGCGGCCGGCCAGGTGATCGCCGATGAAGCGGCCCTGGGCCTCGGCGATGGGCATGATGGCGCCCAGCGGCTGCAGCAGGCCGACGAAGTAGAGCCCGTCGATGCCGGGTTTCACCATGCGCTCCCACAGCGGCAGGTCGTTGTCCGGCGCCGAGATGAAGGCAGGATCGAAAAAGGGCAGGCTCAGCTTGTAGCCGGTGCACCAGATGATCACGTCCACGGCTTCCTCGCGGCCGTCGCTGAACACCACCCGGTCGCCCCTGAGCTCGCGAATCCCGGGCCGCGGCAGCACGTCGCCGCTGCCCAGGCGCATGTAGATCTCCTGGCTGATGGTGGGATGCGCCTGCAGCATGCGATGGCCGGGGCGCGGCAGGCCGAAACGCCACGGCGAGCCCGCGTTGAGGGTCACGGCCAGCCGGGTGAGCACGCTGCCGACCTGCCAGGGCACCCAGTGCGGCAGCATGCCGAGACGCGACATGGGGATGCCGAACAGGTACTTGGGCAGGATCCACACGCCGTTGCGGGCCGACAGATAGAGTCGCTCGGCGATGCCCGGGCGCGACAGCTCGCAGGCGATGTCCATGGCGCTGTTGCCCATGCCGACCACCAGCACCCGCTTGCCGTGGAAATCCAGTGGCTCGCGCGGGTTCAGGTAGTCGTGCGAATGGATCTGCTCGCCGTCGAACTCGCCCGGGTAGGGCGGCTCGGGCCAGTGTGGGTCCCAGTGGTGACCGTTGGCGACAATCAGCGCGTCGAAGCGCTCGGTCTCGCCGCTGTCGAGCGCGATCTCCCAGCCGCCGTCCTCGCGGCGCTTTGCCGCCGTCACCTCGGTCTTGAAGCGGATGTGCTCGCGCAGGCCGAAGGCCTCGACGTAATCGTCGAAATAGGCCTTGATGACGCTGTGACTCGGGTAGTCGGGCGTCTCCGGCGGCATGGGGTAGTCGCGGTACTCCATCAGCTTCGCATCGGTGTTGATGTGCAGCGACTCGTAGGCCGCCGACATGCGGTTGCTGTTGCGGAAATACCAGTTGCCGCCGATGTCGTCGCCCTTCTCGTAGCAGACCTGCGGCAGGCCCCGGTCCTGCAGCGCCTTGACCACGGCGATGCCGCTGGAGCCTGCGCCGATGACGCACACGCGGGGCGGGTCACTCATATGTCGGGGCTCCGAAAAAACCAGCGCCCATTCTAGCTGGCGGCGGCGGGCTCCGTGAGCTTGAGCGTCAGGCATTTCGCCGATCCGCCCGCCTTGAGAAATTCCGACAGGCCGACCTGGTGCACGTGAAAACCGCGCGCCTCGAGCGTCTCGACCAGCTCGGGGGCGGCCTTGTTCATGAACACCTGGTCGCCCACGTTGACCGCGTTGCAGGCGAAATGGCCGGCGTTCTCCACGGTCACCGGCAGCCGCTTTTCCGCGGGCACGCGCCGCTCGATCTCGGCCCTGGACGCCTCGTCGAAGGCCGGCGGGTGGTACAGCAGGTAGCCGCCATCCAGCGGGCACATGCAGGTGTCGATGTGATAAAAGCGCGGGTCCACCAGGCGGATGGAGACCAGCTCCAGGTCGAACCAGCGTCGCAGGTAGTCGTGCGCCTCGATCTCGGTGCGAAAGCCGTAGCCCGCCCATAGCCAGGGGCCGCCGCGGTCGATGAGCGCGTCGCCGGCGCCCTCGAAGGCGATATTGTCCGGCAGCACGTGCACCTCGAAGCCCTCGGCCTCGAAAAAGGCGCGCAGGAAGGGTTCTTCCGGGCGGCGCTCGTGGGGCATGAAGTGCGAGGGCACGGCCCGGCGGCCGTGCACGAAGCCGGCATTGGCGGTGAACACCAGGTCCGGCAGCCCCGGCCGGGGCTCCAGTTCGACCACCTCGGCGTGCGCCGCGATCGCCTCGCGCAGCTGTTGCCACTGGGCGCGCGCCAGGCCGAGATCAAGGGTGTCGGTGTGACCGTCCATCCACGGGTTGATCACGTAGTCCACCTGGAAATAATCCGGCGGGCACATCAGGATCCGGGCGGGGGCGTTCATGCAGCGTCGCTCGCAAAGTCGGCGGGGGCGCCGAGTCTACTGCATATTATGTGCAAAATCCCGCCGCGGGAGATGGATGGCGGCCAGCATGCAGCGCACGCTCCCGCCGCCGCCCTCCTCGATGGCGGCCACCGGCGCGGCCACCAGCCTGCAGCGCGACTCCAGCGTCGCGCGCTGGTCCGCGTCCAGCGTTTCCAGGGCGCGCGCGGACAGCGCCAGCACGCGCTCACCGTCGGCGCCCGCCAGCTCCAGCATGTTGCCGGCGAAATTCCCCATCTGCTCCCGGCTGATGGGGACGATCTCGTGGCCGGTCTCCTCGAGCCTGGCGCGCACCGCAGCGCGCTGGCCCGGGTCGTCGATCGCCTCCTCGCAGAGCACCGCGAAATCCCGCCCCACCGACATCAGCACGTTGGTGTGGTAGACGGCCACGCCGTCGGCGTCCGTGCCCACGAAGGCCACCGGCTCGTAGTCCAGCAGCTGCGCGGCCTCGGCAAACACCTCCAGGTCGGTGCGCGGCGACAGGCAGGCATAGGCGACGCGGTTCACCCGGTCCAGCACCATGCTCCCGGTGCCCTCCAGGAAACGGTCTTCCTGCTCGTGGTGAGACAGGTCCAGCACCCGCTCCACGCGGAATCCATGCTGGCCGCTCAGCAGCTCGAGGATGTCGCGTCGCCGCTCGCGGCGGCGGCTGGGCGCCATCATCGGGTAGAGCACCGCCGTGCCGTCGGCGTGCAAGCTCACCCAGTTGTTGGGAAATACCGAGTCGGGCGTCGGCGGCTCCAGGTTGTCATCCACCACCACGGTCCGCACGCCGGCGGTTTCCAGGCTGTCGACCAGGTGCTCGAACTCCACCTCGGCCGCGGCCTGCTCCGCCTCGGGGTCGGCAACCTGCGGCGGGCGCTGGAAGGCGTTCGAGTCGACCGTCTCGGGATTGCCGTGGAAGGCCACCGGCCGCACCATCAGCACCGTATCCGCCGCCTGTCGATCCCTGTTATCGCTCATGGGGTCATTCTATCCGCTCCCGCGAACAGATAGCATCGGTTGCCCGACACTGGAGAAAAACGATGATCACCGTGCACCATCTCGAGAACTCCCGGTCCCAGCGCGTGCTCTGGCTGCTGGAAGAACTGGGCGTGCAGTACCGCGTCAAGCGTTATGCCCGCGACCCCGAGACGCAGCTGGCTCCGGCCGCGCTGCACAAGGTGCACCCGCTGGGCAAGTCGCCGGTGATCACGGACGACGGGCTGACGGTGGCCGAGTCCGGCGCAATCATCGAGTACTTGCTGGAGCGCTACGGCCAGGACAGCGGCCTGCTGCCCGCCCCCGGCACGCCGGAGCGGCTCAGCTACACCTACTGGCTGCACTATGCCGAAGGCTCCGCCATGCCGCCGCTGCTCTTGAGCCTCATTTTCCGCAAGATGCCGCAGCAGCCCATGCCCTTTTTCGTGCGGCCGGTGGTGCGTGGCATCGCCGCCAAGGCCCTGTCGGGCTTCGTGCGTCCGCAGCTCGAGCTGCACCTGGACTTCATGGAAGGCGAGTTGAGCAAGTCCGAATGGTTTGCCGGCGACGCCTTCACGGCTGCGGACATCCAGCTCAGCTTCCCGCTGGAAGCCGCCGGCGCGGCCGGTCTGCTGGGCGAGACGCGGCCACACTTGCAGGCGTTCCTCGAGCGGGTGAGGGAGCGGCCGGCCTACCAGCGCGCGCTCAAGAAAGGCGGTCCCTACGACCTGGGTTTCTAAAGCCCGGCTTCAGGCCCCCGGCTGCGCGACCAGTGCGATGCGTTCGCGCGACGACACCACCACGCCGCCGGGCTCCTCCACCGTGATCGCGAACAGCACCGCCTCGCCCACCGGCAGCCGCGCGCGGATCGGCACCAGCACCTCGTCGGCGCCGGCCGGCACGTCGAATACGCCGCCGTCCACCGGGTAGCGCTCGTCGCGCTCGGCATCGAAGATCCACAGCTGGTACTGCGCCTCGGCGGGGTTATTGGGCTGCAGGCCCTCGAAACGCATCAGGCCGAGCTGCGCTGAAGGGTTCCACAAGACCGCGCCGCCCGCTTCGCCCGACGCCGGGTCCTCGGTGGCCGACCAGGGGATGACCCGGGTGTCGGGCCGCGCCTCCAGCTCCGCCAGCAGCTGCGCCGGCGCGCCCGGCTCGCCCGGCTGCTCCGCCGGCCACCAGCCCAGCACCGCCAGCACCAGCGCAGCCGCGGCGGCCAGCCAGCCGCCCCGCGCGATGGTCGTCCGGGGCCGCTCCGGCAAGCGGCTCACGGTGGCCGCGGGACGCTTGAACCAGGCTTCGGCATCGGCCTCGACGCGGCCACGCAGCTCGGCCGGCATCGGCTCGATGCGCAGGCCGGCCAGCGCAACGGAGGTCGCCACGCGCTCGATCTCTTCGCCTTCGAAGTCCGGGTATTTGCTGCTGGCCTGTTCCAATTCTTCCTGCTCTGCGGGGCTGAGCCCCTCGATCACGCGGGCGGCCAGCAATTCCTGGAAACGGTCGTCTTGCGGGACGGGGTGGGCCATCAATGACTCTCCGCCGGACCGCCGACGCTGTCCACCTGCATCAGTTCGCGCACCTTGATCAGGCCGCGACGCATCTGCGTCTTCACCGTGCCCAGCGGCATCCCCGTGACGTCCGCGATCTCGCTGTGGCTCAGGCCTTGCAGCAATCCGAGTTCGAGCACGCGCTGCTGCGCCGGCTTCAGCTGCACCACCGCCTTGGCCGCCAGGGCCGCCTCGCTGGCGGTCTCGCCCTCGGCGCTATTGGTTGCGGCCAGCTCGAAACCCGGTGCATCCACGTCCTCCATGCGCGGCTCGCGACCCTGCCGCCGGATCCTGTCGATCAGGCGCCGCCGGGCGATCATGGCGACGAACAGTGTCTCGGAGCCCTTGCTCTCGTCATATCGTGAGGCGCTTTTCCAGATGTCGAGGAAAATTTCCTGGGTGGCGTCCTCCGCGTCTGCGGGGTTGTAGCAGGAACGCCGGGCGAGCGACCACACCAGTCCGCCGAACTGGTCCATCACTTCCTTGACCGCGCCGCTGTCGCCATTGGCCACTCTTTTTAAGAGGGACTCCGCCATCCGGGTTTTTCCTCGGGGGTGTGTTTCGTTGCTGAACAGAGCGCGGATTCGGCATCATGCGCATTAGAAGGACCGGGCGTTTATATCAGATCAGCCCGACCCGGCCAATTCTACCCGCTCACCCCGATCATGGAAGCAGTCCCGATGCCCCGCGGAATCGTCGCCAGCCTGTTGCTCGCTTTCTGCCTGCTCGCCGGAGCGCCGGCAACGGCCGCGCAGAGCCTGCCGCGACCGGTGGCCGCGGCGCTGAAGACCCACGGGCTGGACGGTTCCGGGGTCAGCGTCTTCGTGCAGGCGGTGGACGCCGAGGCGCCCGTGCTGGCCTTCAACGAGGATGTGCTGCGCAGCCCGGCCTCCGTCATCAAGCTGCTGACCACCTACGCGGCGCTGGACATCCTCGGGCCGGCCTACCGCTGGGAAACCGGGGTGCTGGTCACGGGCCCGGTGCGCAACGGGCGGCTCGAGGGCGACCTCGTGCTCCGTGGCGGCGGCGATCCGGGACTGGGCACCGAGCGCTTCTGGACCCTGTTGCGCGAGATCCGCGCCCGCGGCATCCGCGAGATCGCCGGCGACCTGGTGATCGACGACACGTTGTTTGCCCCCAACGGGGAGACGCCGGGCGAGTTCGACCGCCAGCCCTACCGCGCCTACAACGTGCTGCCCAACGCCATGCTGGTGAACAGCAACGCCGTGGAGTTCCGCGTCATGCGCGACGGGCCGCGCGTCAATATCTACATGGATCCGCCGCTGCACGACTTTCGCGTGGAGAACCGGGTCAAGAGCCGGCAGGGGAACTGCGCGGGCTTCCAGCGCGGCGTCGCCTTCCACCTGCCGGAGGGCTTCAAGGGCCGTCATGCGATCCTGTCGGGCGCCTTCCCCAGCGCTTGCGAGAACTACAGCTTGTGGCGCTCGGTGCTGCCCGCGCCGCAATTCGCGGACGCGCTGTTCCGCGCCCTGTGGGCGCAGCTCGGCGGGCGCATCGAGGGCGGCTTGCGGGTCGAGCCCGCGCCGGACGACGCGCGCGAGCTGCTGGTGTTCCGCTCGCTGCCCCTGAACGCGCAGCTGCGCCACATCAACAAGTGGAGCAACAACCCCATGACGCGGCACCTGCTGCTGACGCTGGGGCTGGAGCACGCGGGCGCGCCCGCGACGGCGGAGAAGGGACGCGCAGCAATCGAGGCATGGCTGGCGGAGCGCAAGCTCGCCATGCCAGGCCTCTTCCTGGAGAACGGGTCCGGTCTGTCACGCCGCAGCCGCGTGACCGCCGCCGGCCTGGGGCGCATGCTGCTGGACGCCTGGCAGCACCCGCAAATGGCCGACCTGGTGTCCTCGCTGCCGATCTCGGCGCTGGACGGCACCCTGCGCCGCCGCTACAACGGCGCGATGGCGGGCCAGGCCACGCTCAAGACCGGCCGGCTGGACGATGTGGCCGCGATTGCCGGGCTGGTGCGCAGCCGCAGCGGGGTTCGACACGTGGTGGTGGTGATGGTGAACGCGACGGATGCGCACCGCGGTTCCGGCATGGCCGTGCAGGACACCGTGCTGCGCTGGGTGTTCGAGCGCTGAGCCGGCCCGGGCGCCCTAGAGCACGCCCACCACGTTAAGGAATACGCCGTCGTGGTTGTAGCTGAGGTCCGTAAGGTCCTCGGAAAAGTCCGTGAAGTTGTAGCCCAGCCCGGCCTTGATGTTTCGGGTCACCTGCTTGTAGAGGGCGAACAGCAGGCCGCTGCGGCGCTGGTCGAGGTCCGGCAGGTCGAGCGCGCGCGCCTCCGCCAGGACTTCCCAGCCTTCACCGAGGCGCAGGTCCGTTCGCAACACGACCAGGTGCGCACTGTTGTCGAAAAACTCCGGATCGTCACGCTCCAGGCTGACCTGGCCGAGCCGATAGGCGTATTTCCCGCCCACCGACCAGCGCCGGGTGAGTTCGTACATGAGATCCAGGGAAGCGATATGGCTCTTCTGGATGAACTCCGCCTGCACAAGGCCGGAGCCCAGTTGGTCGGTCGTCGGCACATTATAAAAGTAAGTGTACTTGGCGAGGGCGTTGAGACGGTCATGTGCGACCGGGCGATAGGCATAACCGAACACCGCCTCGGTAAAGCCTCCGTCATAGAAACCGCCGAGCGAGCTGTCGCTGTCCGAGTGGTTGAACTTGCCCACCAGGCGCCAGTCCGGGCTCAGCTGGTACTTGAGGTTATTGCGGAACAGCCAGGTGCGACGCTCCGCCATGCCACCCTCGAGGCGCTGCGAGCGGTCATCGCGGTATTCCACCGCGCTGGCCAGTTGTACCGCCTCGAAGCCGTAGCCCACGCGCACCCCACCGGCCTTGCGATCGGTTTCGGCGCCAGTCTGGCGATCCTCAAGTGTGCCGATGTCCACATTGGCACCGATGTTCCAGCGCTCGAACAGGGCCAGGTTGACCCCGGTTGCGTGCGTGAGGCCGGTTTCCCGCTCGCTGCGCTGGTAACGCTCCTCGAGAAAGACGCTGGCGCTGTCCGACAGTCGGGAGCGCACGCCGGAAACGATGTTGCCGCGGCGCTCGCGCAGGCCGTTGTCCGTGCGCTCGTTCTCCAGCGAGTAGTTCAGGTAAAGGGTGGTGCGGTCGGAATAAAGATAGTTGGTGCCGAGCTTGCCGGCGGCGCCCAGGTCGCCCTCGGAAACCTCGGCCTCGACCAGCAGCTGCTCGTTGAAGCGATAGGCGCCCCCGACGCCAACGCGATTGTTATCCTCGCGCGTGCCGCTGCTCGACAGCGTCCCCTGGAGAAAACCATAGCCCTGCCAGTTGGCTTTTGAATCGTAATCCACTTGCACCACGGCATCGGTGCGTTCCCCAGCCTCCTGGGTCACAGGCACCACCGCAGAGCTGTCCTTGCGCTCGTCGCTGCGCACGCCAGAACTCAGCTGCCACTGCTCGGAGAGCTGGAAATCCAGGTTGAGCTCCTGGGTGTTGGTCTCGAGCCCCTCGTCCTGCACCCGGCGGTCCGCCTTTGCGACGACCCGGACGCGCTCCGCCAGGGGCATGGAGAAGGTGCCGCCGTAATTGTCCGTGTCGGTGGTCGCGGCCTGGCCGGGCGCCGAGTAGCCGGCCTCGAGCTGCTGTGCATACAGCGTCATGCGGCCTCGTCCGCCTTCCATCACGTCGCCCAGGCCGATGCTGAGATCTGCGCGATATGCGCCCGCATCCGCATCGACGAAGCCGGTGTCGTCGGCGCCGCTGAAGCCGAATCCGCCGTCGTTCGACAGCAGGTTGCGCGCCAACAGTCCCTCGCTGCGTGATGCCTGGAGCTTGAGCCAGGATGCGGTGCTCTTGCGCAGGGTCAGGTCCATGGCATTCAGGCTGCTGTCGTCGTCGCCTTCCTCGTTGGCGTTCGAGGTCAGGCCAAGCTTGACGAAATCATTGACCCACAATTGCGCCTGCCCGCCCCATGCCAGGGCGTCAATGTCCTCAAGGCCGGGGGTGAACTCGTAGCGCGCTACCAGCCAGGCCTCGTCGCCGCTGAGACCGCCGCTGCGCACCAGCAGGTCGTCGTCGACCGTGGAGGACAGCGGCTCGGACAGCAGCACACGGCCCTGCAGGTAGTCGATGTCGTAGTCCAGGCCCGGCTTCAGGTTGACCACGCCGGTGACGATGCCGGAATCCTTGTCGCGAATCTCGATGCGCAGCCGCTCGGAGCCAGTCAGGATGTCCTGATGGCGCAGGAAATAAAGCGAGCCGCCGGTGCCGCGGAAGGCCTCGTGACTGGGCACGGTGCCGGGCTCAGCGGCGAAGCCCTCGACCACCAGGCGCTGCTCGCCGAAGCGCGTGGTGCCGAGCGCGCTGTAGCGGGCATTGGCGCCGTACAAACCGCGGTCCACTTGCGCCAGCTCGTTCTCCATGTAGGCGACCTTGAAATTTCCCCACATGGCGTGGTCATCGTCGTTCTCGACCCTGAGGTAGAGCTTGCCGAGAGTCGGAGCCATTTCCTCCACCGTGCCGTCGTCGCCGAAGGTCGGGTAGTAGTAGTCCGGGTCGATGCGCCGGAACAGCGCTTCGGGCGACTTGTCGAGGAAATTGCTGAACAGCTCGCCGACCGGGCCTTCGCGCGTGTCTGCGCTGGCGGTCAGCTTCCAGTCCTCGTTGAACTTGCCACGCAGGTAGAAGGCCAGCCGCCCATCCGCCGAGGAGTCCGCGTCGTAGGGCGCGTTCTTCCCCTGCAGCGCATCGCGCGCGTCGCTGTCGCCGTTCGCCGACAGCGTCAAGTCGGCAATGCCGACGTAGAACCAGTCGTCGCGCTTGAACTGCAAATCGCGCAGGAACAGCTCGCCATTGCCGGCCTCGTCCAGCACTGCAACCTCGACCGTGTGCATGCCGGCGGGCAGCAGCTCTTCGGCGATGAAATCCCCCTGCGCGTCGACCGGTACCGGGCGGCCGGCCAGCCAGACCTGGTGGCCCGGCGGAACGCGGCTGCCGCGGACCTGCACGGTTCCGGTGCCGAGCGGTATGTTGCGCACGGCCAGCATGTTCTCGCCATAGGCGGCGCGCAGGCTCTCTTCTGGCCCGCTTTCCATGGCCTCCGGCGCGGCGGCGCCGGCGTGACCGAGCCAGAGTCGCTGCGGCCGCGTCTGGTCGAAATTGCCGGCTTCGTCGTAGGCGCGCAGCACGTATTTGAACTCGCGCGCCGGTGCGGCAAAGAGCGCCGCCGGAGGCTCCCAAACCGCGAAGCCGTCGGCGTCCACCTCGAGCACGGCCAGCGGAAGGGCCTGCAGGGAGCTGCTCCGCGAGAATACGCGAAGCTCCGCGCGGTGAATGAAGTGCCCGTAGTTGGCGTACATGCCGAAACGTACCCGGGGCACCTCGTCGCGCGCCTCGGCTGCGCCCGCCGGCAGCAGCGCGAGCGTGGGGCGCGCGCTCACCGCCAGCCGCGGCCGGTCATCAAGATTATCGAAGCGGAACTGCATTTCGGCATCCTGCAGCGCTACGTCGGTGCAGCGCTGCACGTCGGCGGAGCTGCGGCCCGGGTCGTCCACCGGTATTCCGTCCACCGAGATGCGCATCATGTTCAACCGGAACGGGTCGCGCGGAGTGAGCTCCCGCCTCATGCGCGTGATGTCCACGCCCTCGTAATCGTCCAGCACCGCCAGCGCGTCGTACACGACCTGCACCGCGACGAAAGACTCCTCGCCCTGGATGAAGCCGGCATTGACGACGTCCTCGGCGTGCACGTATCCGCGCCCCTCGTGTTCCGCCTGAGACGGCTCGAGGCCCATGCTTGCGGCGACCGCTTCCCTCGCGCGACGGGCACGCGACGCCGACAGGCCGATGTCATCCCCGTATATTCGTGCCGTGCGCCGATCCAGGCGCTCATTGCCGGTGTAGCCGATGAACCTGAGCCGCACATTGTCGCGCTCGCTGATATCGTCCATCGCGCGCCGCAGCATGCCGGCGTAGTCCTCCGGAATAATGGCAGCGCCCTGCGCCAGCTGCAGCGGCGGAATGTCTCCCCACGGCGGGGTGTAGACCCGCGTCACGAGCTCGGCGCCGGCGTCCTCGGGGCAAAGCTGCGGTTCGTCCGGCAGCTCCTGCAGCGGGTCGTCGTACCAGAACTCCACCTCGATGCGCCGGTTCAGCGCACGCCCCTGCGGGCTGTCGTTGGGTGCCAGCGGCCGCTCTGCCCCGCGGCCGTCACTGTCCAGCGCCGCGCCCGGCAGCCCCAGCGCATCCTGGATCGCCAGCCGGGCGCGCAGCGCCCGGGCGCGGGAATAGGCAAGATGATCGCCGTAAATGCGCGCCGCCCTGCCGGTCAGCGGCGCATCGTCGGTGAAGCCGACCAGCTTCACCGTAACGTTCCGCTTGTCGCGCAGGTTTTGCAGCGCCTGCGACACGTCGGCGGTGAACGCCTCGGGAATACCCACCATCGCCTCGTCCCAGCGCAGCGGCGCCACCAGGTTGCGCACCCGGGCGCGCCGCGCGTGGCCTTCCTGGTAGCGCAGCTTGCAGACGGTCTCGACACGACAGACCTTGATCCGCTTGATGTCCTCGGCGACCAGGACTTCCTCGGTCGCGACGGTGTCGTGGACCTTGTCGTACCAGACCTCCACCTCGACACGCCGGTTCCGCGCGCGTCCGTCGGCAGTGGCGTTGCTGGCGACAGGCCGAGAGGCGCCGGCCCATTCGAATGCAATGGATTCGGGCGGCAGGCCGAGCGCCACCTGGAAGAACTCGGCCACCTCGCCGGCGCGCTCGCGCGACAGCCCGGCGTTGTCGCCGTAGATCCGCGCCAGCGCCGGCGACAGCGGCTGGTCGTCGGCATGGCCGACCAGGTGCAGGCGCACGTTGCGGCGATCCTGCAGGCCGTCCAGCACGCGTCGCAGGGTCTCGATATAGCCCGGCGGGATGTCCGCCACGCCGGATTCGAAGCGCACCGGCGGCACCACGTCCGCCAGCTTCACGATCTCGATTTCCTCCACCGGCACCTCGCGCCGCTCGAGCCGGTCGCCGGCCTCGACGCCCAGCCGCTCCGGGTCAATGGCCCATTCCGTGACGGGCTCATCCGGCGACAGGTGGCGCTCCACCGCTTCCGCCGGTGCGGTCCGCTCCGGGTCCAGCGCTAAACCCGGCAGGCCCTGGGCTGCCGCAGCGCCGTTGCATAGCAGCAACAGCAGGCAGCAGCGCTTCAGCGCGGCGCTCATCTGGGCTCCCCCCGGCGCCAGAATATTTGTGACTCCACGCTCAGCTCATAGCAGCAGCCGAGCGCCGTCCATGCATCGCTGATCTCGGCCTTTATCGTCTCCAGCCGGCGCTCAACCAATCCCCGGTCCTCGATGTCGGCGAGGTAGGACAGCCGCAGCACCGCCGGCCCCTTGCGCAGCTCTTCAAGCAGCAGCGGGATGCGCGACTCCCACTGGCGCCGCATCTCGACCGAGCCGGGCTGGAATACGGGGTCGGCCAGATCCAGCGAGACCACGCGGTGGATAGAGGCGCCAAAGTTGAATTGCAGCGCCTTGCCGCGCGTGGCCCGCTTCACCAGCACCGGCTCGGTCGACATGCGGTAGCCGCTCGGCAGGCTGCGGTCGTCCAGCTTGAGGACGAAGTTGCTGCCGCGCGTCTCCCGCGGCACCACGGCGCAAGTGATATGGAAGCGGCCGTGTGCATCAGTGGTGGCCGCCAGGCCCCGTGCCGTCACGAGCCGCACACCCGCCAGGCCGCCCTCGCCCGGGTCCTGCGCGCCGTTGCGATTGACGTCGTCGAACACCTTGCCGATGACGTCGGTGCAGTCGAAAGTCGGGTCCGGCACCACGCGCACGGTCGCCGTGGCCTCGCCGGAAATAGCCTCGCCGAGCAAGCTGTGCAATGCCTGCGCGCGGTTCACGAACTCGCCCTCGGTCACGCCGGCGCCGACCGCGAGCAGCAGCACCAGCCGGCGGCTCTGGTCGTCACTGATACCGAGGTCGTCCCAGCTCAGCTCTCGCCCGGCGATGACCGGCTCGAACGGCACCTCGTCCAGCCGGGCCGAGCCCTCGACATAGCTGAAGCCGGCCGGGAAGCGGTCAACGATGCGCACATCCTGTAGATCGGCGCCGAGCACGTTGTTGATGGTGATGACGTAGGGCACGAGCTGGCCGCGACTGACGTTGACCTGCGGCGTGGTCTTGGTGATCGCCAGCGCGCCGTCGAGCACCGGGTCGAGGGGAATATGGTTGTTGAAGGCCTGGCTGGAACCCGGCTTGCGACTGTCGTCCAGCGCCAGCTGCAGGTGATAGCTGGTGCCCGCGGTGCGGGCGCGCACGGAGGGCGGCGGCGCGAACTCCGAGGATTGCAACTCGCAGTGCTCACTCGTGGCGGGCACGGCATCATCGGCGCTGCCGGGGCAGGCCGGGATCGAGAAGGGCGCCGTGGATGCATCCGACTGCGGCGGAATGATCTGCGAATCGCCCGCCACGTAGCCGGTGGCCGGCGCGCTCACGCCAATCAGGTAGCTGCCGCCACTGGGACAGGCGGGATCGGAGAAATTGAGGTCGAACTTGTAGTAGCCGCCGGCCGGCGTGACCTGGCCCTGCTGGCGCGCGTCATCGAAGCAGGCGGCCGGCAGCGGCACGCCGCTGCCCGGCTGCAGCAGGCTCAGCGTGGCGCCGCTGACCGGGGTGCGTCCGACAGAGTCGTACACCACGCCGTTGGGGTCGATCGGCAGGTTCAGTCCCTGCAGGTTGCCGCCGGAGGCCACCAGGATGTCGCTGATCTGCTGCAGCCCGTTGCTGAAATCCGAATCGGCCTGGCCCAGCGCGGCGGTCGCGGGACCGGCACCGGGCGCGCTGAACTGCAGCGCGTAAGTGTCGCCGGTGAGATCGTTTGGACCGAGGCCGCCGATGCGATAGGCGCCGTCGGTATCGGTGCGGGTGGAGTGCACCAGTCGGTCGTTGCGATAAAGCTCGACAGTCCAGTCCGCGAGCGGGCGTTCAGTGCCGCCCTGGGCATTGTCGAAGTCGGCGTCGTGCCAGGCGGTGCCGTTCAGCGCGCCGACCCCTGGCGCGCCGCCGATGTCCAGCGAGACGCTGGCGCTGGCGGCCTGTTCCGGCGTGTTCCAGCGAACTTCGGCGGTATTGGTCACGGTGGTGCCGGTCGCCAGCTCGCCGTCCAGCGTTGCCCGGAAGCGCAGCACCACCGTGTCGGCGGGCGCCAGCGGGCCGTTCAGCGCGGAGTAGTCCGCCGAGATGACCGCGCCGAGCACGCTGACGCCTGCGGCGCTGCCGTTCAGGGTCGCCGAGTCGGGCACATAGCTGAGCTGGCCCGGCGCGGAAGCCTCGAGGTCGTCGCTCAGCACCACCCCGAAGGCAGGCACCGCGCCGATGTTGACGACCCGGACCTCGTACTCCAGCACCGCGCCGGCCACGGCGGCGCCGCCGCCGACGACCGCCACCTGCTTGGTGATCGACAGCTGCTGGCTGTCCCCGACCACCACCTCGGTCGGCTGAAGGCCGTTGGTCCGGTTGCCGTCGGCGTCCGTCAGCTGGTTCGGCAGCTCGACGGTGGCGACCAGCGCCTGGTTGCGGATGATGGTGCCCGACAACACGGCATCGTTGACCCGCACATCGAAGCGGACCAGCGCCGTGCCGCCGGGCGAGAGGGTGCCGTCTCCCGGAGCGGGCAGCGGCGGCGTGAGTTCTTCCGAGCTGACGTCCAGCCCGGCGATCAGCGGCGAAATGCCGCCGTCCGGCTGGCCCGCGGGCAGCTCGTTCAGGAACATGGAATTGGCGAGGTAAGTCGTGTCGGGCGGCACCGGGTCGCTGAGCAACACGCCGGTCGCCGCCACGTTGCCGAAGTTGTAAAGCGTGATGCTGTAACGCAGCACATCGCCCGGGTCGACCACGCCCGGCGTGCCCTCGTCGACCAGCAGCGCGGCCCGCTTCTCGGCCACCAGCAGGGGAGCGTTTCCGACCACGTCAACTGTGGGATCGTCGTCGATGGGGGTTTCGGGGTCGTCCGACGGCTGGTCCACCACGCCGCCGCCCGGCGCGCTGACCAGCACCTGGTTGGAGATCACCGCGCCGTCGACCACATCGTCGTTGACCAGCACGTCGAAGGCGATGGTGGCGACGTTGTCCGTCGTTTCAGAGGCGTCGGCGCGCATCGCGCCCGGCGTCGGGTCCTCCGGCGCGTTGATCAGCAGGCCGTCGCTCAGCGGCAAAGCGTCGCCGGGGCCGTCCGGGACCGGCGCGCCGTTGAGCGTGGTGCTGCCGGGCACGTAAGTCGTGTTCGCCGGCACTTCGTCGCGCAGGCTGGCGTCGACGGCGTTGTCGGTGCCGATGTTCTTGACCGTGATGGTGTAGCGCAGGCGCTCGCCGGGCAGCAGCACGGCCGGGTCGCCGTCGGGGTAGCTGGTGGACTTCTCGATGCGGAACAGCGGCGCCGACTCGACCAGGATGCGCGTCGGGTCCTCGTTTCCGGGGGCGAAAGGATCGGACGGGCCGTTGATGTTCGGATCATCGCTGAGCGCAATGCGCACGCCGTCGGCGAGCACCTCGGCCTGGTTCAGCACCCCGGTCCCGTTCGCAATCACCGGCGCCAGCCGAATGTCGAACTCCACCAGCAGGCTGTCGCCGGGGTTGGCCAGCGAGAGGTTGCGCACGTCGAGCACGCCGGTGCCGCTGGCGCCGCCGGTCGCGCTGGTGCCGGCAACGTCCGCGCCGGGCGGCACCGTCACCAGGTTCAGCGTGCCGGCCTCGAACACCGGCAAGGCATTGAGGCGGTCGAGCTCGTCGCGCAGGCTGAAATCGTTCACCGCCCCATCGCTGAGGTTTTCCACCCGCAGGCGGTAGCGCAGGGTTTCTCCCGGCGTCGCGAGCGTGCCCGGGTCATCGCCGCGGCTGATGTTCGCCACGGTCTTCTCGAAGCGCAGCACCGGGGCGTCCACCACCAGCGTGTGCGCATCCTCGTGATCGAGCACGCCGACGGTGCCGTCGCTCAGGGCACGCACGTACTCCCGCGCCTCGTCCGCCGGCGTCGACAGCTCGGCGCTGGACCAACGCGTCGCGCCGGCGATATTGCTCAGGCTGATGTCGGCGTCGGTGCCCTCGTCGAGCCCGGCCTGGTAGCTGACCAGCAGGCGCTGGTCGGGCCCGATGGCCGCCGCCGCGGTCAGCATCTGCAGGCTGAAGACGCAGGCGGGCGCGCCGTCGAACGCGATGCTGAAATCTGTGCCGGCGACGAGCGGCGGTGCCGCCGGCGTGACGCCGTCGGCCTCGAACAGCTGCGCGCTGACCTCGGTCGGTGCAGCGGCGCACATGCCGCCTGCCTCGGTTTTTGGCAGCAGGTCGGTGATGGTGAGGCCGAAGGCCGCGGCTGCGCCGGTATTGTGAACCTCCAGCGTGAAGGTGCCCGGCGGGCCGCTGCGAAGCAGCCGCGGCGGGCCCCGCTTTTGCAGCGTCAGCGCGGGCTCGACGATGGTCATCGGCGCCGTCGTGCCGGGACCGCCGGGGCGGACGCTGGCATCGTTGTCGTCCAGCAGGTTGTAGGTGAAATCGGCGCTGTTGGTGAACTGCAGGTCGGCGACGTTGGTACTGGTATCCCGCAGCCGCACGCTGATCTCGACCACGGCCTGCTCGCCCGCTGGGATGTCGATGCCGTTGACCGGGTCCTCGATCACCAGCTGCGTGGCGACGCCGGTGTTGACCGGGGTCCACGTGCCTGAGCCCGAGATCCGCGTCACGCCGACGAACTCCAGGTCGGCGGTCGAGGCGGCCAGGTCGTCGAGAATGCGCACGTCGTAGAGCGGCGCGGTGTGCGGCACCGACGGCACGGTCAGGCGGTAGCTGAACACTTCACCGATGGCGGCGCTGTCCCGCGTGTTCTCTTTCTGCAGCGGCGGCGGCGGCTCGGTCTCAATGAGGACGCGCGTCGGATCTTCGTCGCCCGGCACCAGCGGATCGGCCAGGCCGTTGATGTTCGGGTCGTCGCTGTCGGCGATGCGGCTGCCGCCGCTGAGCAGGCCCGCCTGGTTGAGCACTACCGTGCCGTCGAGCAGGTCCGGCGCCAGCACGATGTCGAACTGGACCAAAAGCTCGCCGCCGGCCGGCAGGCTCAGGCCCCGGATATCGATCAGGCCGGCGCCGTTGGTGCCGCCGCCCGGATCGGTATTGCCGGCGTCGGCTCCGGGCGGGAGAGTGCCGGGTACCAGCGCCAGCGTGCCCGGCACGAACGCCGCGCCCGCATTGAGCGCGCCGAGGTCGTCGAAAAAGCTGAAGTCGTCGAGCGCCTGGTCGGTGGTGCGCAGGCGCAGGCTGTAGCGCAGCGTGTCGCCGGGCGCAGCGGTTTCGGCCGGGCCGGCGCCGCTGCTCAGGTTGGCCACGCTCTTCTCGAAAAAATAGCCGGTCTGCGCCACGTTGATGGTGTGCGCATCCTCGTGATCGAGCACGCCGACAGTGCCGTCGGTGAGCGTGCGGCTAAAGTTGTTGCGGAAGACCGCGCCGGCATCGCCGTCGAACCACTCGGTGGCTGCGGCTACGTTGGTCAGAGTCAGCCCGTCCTGGGTGTCCGTATCGAGCTTGGCCTCGTAATTGACGACCAGGCGCTCCCCGGGGCCAATCGCGGCGGCCGCCGACAGCATGGTCAGCGTGAGCTCGCACGCGGGTGCCGCGGTGTAGCTGAACAGGAAATCGCTGCCCTGCTGCAGCGGACCCTTCCCCGGCACCGGCGTGACGCCGTCGGCCGCAAACACCTGCGCTCCCGTGATGATCGGCACGGTTTCGCAGGTGCCGCCGGCGGGACCGTTGGGAAGCTGGTCGAGAATAACGGGGTCCCAGGCCTCGATGTTGCCGACGTTCTGGATATCCAGGGTGAAATCGCCAGCCTCGCCGAGGTTCAGCGTCGCCGGTCCGGACTTTGTGAGCGTCAGGTCGGGCGCGGCAACGGTCATGGGCTCGGTGACGCCCCATTCGCCTGGCAGCGGCTCGTAGAACACGCCCTCGATGAGGCGGCCAAACTCCCACTTCGCGGTGTTGATGAACTGCGTGCCGGGCGCGTTGGCGGGCGTGTTGTCGAGCACCACGGTCAGCTCGATGACGATCTGCTCGCCCGCCGGGATGATGGGCTGTACCTGGAAGGTGAGCAGCCCGCCGACGTTGGAGAAGCTGTGTGGCACGGCAACACCGGTGTCGAGCCAGTAGGCCGTATGGCTGACGTAGCTGAGATTCGCCCCGGTCGCGTTGAGGTCGTCCTGGATGACGATGCCGTGCACGTCGTTGGGCGAGCCGCTCGAGTTGATCACCGTGTCCGTCGCCGGGTCGAACAGGACCGGGATGGTGAGGCGGTAGGTGAACGGCAGCC
>Ga0209931_1000752_pt1 | contig 18826 bp, 20 predicted proteins | sample SalPonR1_B_D1_MG_FD_185697 | JGI IMG/M metagenome (GOLD analysis project Ga0209931, IMG submission 185697) | Salt pond soil microbial communities from South San Francisco under conditions of wetland restoration - Salt Pond MetaG R1_B_D1_MG... ...
TAAAGAAGAGTGGTGTATCAAGTTATCAATCATGGATTATTGCTTTATCCGGTGTGGGTTGGTGGCGAAAGTCAGCAGCTCCTCAAATTCATCAGGCAATGGATAACTTTTGGTTTAGAGAACAAAACTTGTTTAATTTGTCATTAAATTACGAAAAGTTAAAACATTAACCGAAATCGCCACGTGCGAGAGCATGCGTGGTGGTGTGAGAGGGCGAGGGAGTAATCCCTCTACCTACTCGATTTGATGATTGTAATATACATTTTGAAATGTTCTTTTTAAGCATTACTTTTTTTCTTAATTTTGATATGTTAAATTAGATTAAAAATTTTAGATATGAGTGTTGCAGATAATATTCAGCATTTTGTGGAAGAAGAAATTCCATCGCATGTTAAACTTATTGCTGTATCCAAAACAAAACCGGTTGAAACTATTCTTGATGCTTACAATGCCGGATACCGGGTTTTTGGAGAAAACAAAGTTCAGGAGTTACTTGAAAAATATGAAGAACTGCCCAAGGATATTGAATGGCATATGATTGGGCATTTGCAAAGCAATAAGGTTAAATATATTGCACCCTTTGTTGCTATGATTCATGGAGTGGATAAGTTTAAATTATTAAAAGTAATTAACAAAGAAGGACGTAAAAATAATCGAAAAATTGATTGTCTTCTACAATTTCATATTGCCAAAGAAGAAACAAAATTCGGATTGGATTTGGATGAGGCTAAAGAGTTTTTGGTTTCACCCGAATATAATGATTTAGAACATGTTAATGTGAGAGGAGTGATGGGCATGGCAAGTTTTACTGAAAATACCGATTTAATTCGTAACGAATTTAAAGAATTAGTTTATATCTTTAATGAGTTAAAAAAACAATATTTTCAAAACAAAGAAAATTTTAGCAAGATTTCCATGGGAATGTCGAATGATTATAGAATTGCTATCGAAGAAGGAGCAAATATTATACGTATTGGAAGCCTTCTTTTTGGACCCAGAAATTATTAAAATTAGTAAATAAATAGATTATTATGAGTCAGTTAGAAACCACTTATTTAGGTTTAAAATTAAAAAATCCCGTTATTGTTGGTAGTTCAGGATTAACAAGCTCAATAGATAAAATAAAAGAAATTGAAAAAAAAGGAGCTGGTGCTATTGTTTTAAAATCCCTTTTCGAAGAACAAATAAATTACGAAGCTGGTTCTTTGGCCGAAACATCCGATTCGCCTGAAGCATTGGATTATGTTAAATATTATACCAAAAACAATACGGTTCAGGAATATTTGGATTTAATAAAAAAAGCAAAAGCTGAAGTTAATATTCCTGTAATAGCCAGTATTAATTGTGTTTCTGCAAAAGACTGGGTGGATTTTGCAAAACAAATTGAAAATGCAGGTGCCGATGCATTAGAAGTAAATGTTTTTATTTTACCCAATGACAGAAATGCAAGCGGCGAAAAGTATGAAAATATCTATTTTGACCTGGCTAATAAATTAAAAACAATATTGACGATCCCATATGCATTTAAATTAGGCCCTCACTTTACTAATCTAGTTGGATTTATTCAAAAACTGCATGTCCCTGGAGTGATTTTATTTAATCGTTTTTATGCACCCGATATTGATGTAGATAATTTAAAATTTGTAGCCTCAGAAGTATTTAGCTCACCATCAGATAATAGAGATACTCTCCGTTGGGTAGGTATTGTATCCTCAAAAATTTCAGGATTAGATATTGCTGCTTCTACCGGAATTCATGATGGAAAAGCGGTGATAAAACAAATTTTAGCAGGTGCAAAAGTTATACAAGTATGCTCAACTCTATATGAAAATGGAATTGATCATTTAGAAAATATTATATATGATGTTGAATCGTGGATGGAAAAGCAAGGATTTGAGCATATTGATGAATTTAGAGGAAAAATGAGCTACCATAAGATTGAAGACCCTTTAGTGTATGAGCGATCTCAATTTATGAAATACTTTTCGAGTATTCATTAATCAATAATAAACCCTGCTAAGGGGCAGGGTTTTCTTTTTTATCTTTAATGATATTTATTAATTCTCTAAATAATGGACGTTTGTCAATACTTATATTTTCAATAGCATTTCCTAGTTTAATTAAACATCGGTTAGCATTGTTTTCTTTTATATTATCCATGTTGTCAATTACTGTAAAAGCATCAAAAGCCATTTGAAAATCTTCATCGATAAAAATCTTAACAAATGTTTCAACATAGTCTTCATAATTAAGGCCATTCTTCCAGCAAGCCGAAACTAAAATAGATAACTCATGAATGTATTTTTCGTCATTAATAGTTTCAATTAATATGGGGACACTCTTTTGGTCTTTTAAATTTTCAATTATTTTAATAATCTCTTCTTGTATGTTTTTATTATTTGTTTGATGGAGAAGCGTAATAACTTCAGAAAGCAATTCTTTATTCCCCTCGGTTGCAATAAATTTTAGCGCTGTAATAACAGTCTCTGTTTTTGATGATTGTAAATTTTTAATTAACTCTTTGTTATTCATTAAACCGTATTTTTATTAGAAGTAAGTTAGTGCCTATCGTTGACAAAATTAGAACAAATCAACTAAAATAATTAGCTAATAATATTATAATTTATTAAATTAGTTAAAAAAAACAGAATATTTTATAACCAATTTAAAAGTCTATACGTATATAGGCTAAACTATAAATTGGTATACATAAATTGAAATTTTGATTTTTAAAAAAAAGTGTTAATTTTACTAAAAATTGTTTTCATTGGTAACAATAAATAAAACAACAAATTATGAATATCAAATTATTTCGTAGCACCTTTTACTTAATGGCAATTGTTATTGCAATTCCATTGTTAACCAACTGCTCTTCCGATAAGGAAAAAGAAAAAGAAACAGATGAAGTGGTTACCATTGATTCTTTAGCCATTGATGAAAAGCTGGTTCAAGATGTTAAAACGGTTAAAGAAATTTTTTATTCGCTTCCGTCTCCTCTAGAAACTGCAATGATTCTTAAACAGTCTGGAGCTAAATACAACGAGGAAATATTAAATCCTACCGAAAATGTAAGTAAGTATGTTACCAATAAAAGTATGGCGCTAAATCTTGGTGTTTATACTACCGATTTGAGTTATGCCAGCTTATTTGATCAAACTCAGGCAACCATAAATTATATGGATGCTGCAAAAAAAATGGCAGAAGGTTTAGGGATATTAAATGTCATTGATGAAGAAACAGTTAATCGATTAGAAGCAAATATCAACAACCGTGATATCATCATGGATATTATTTCTGAAACCATAATGAATTCAAGCTCTTTTTTCGAAGAAAATGACAGGCAAGCAATGTCTGCTATCGTTCTTGTGGGAGGATGGGTTGAAGGATTATACATTGCAACGAATTTAGTAGGTACTGATGTTGATTTGGAAAATAATGAATTGGTTAAGCGTATTGTCGATCAAAAGTTAACCCTTTCAACGGTATATAATCTTTTAGAAGAAAATACGGATAGCGACGATGTGAAAAATATTATTTCTCAAGTAGATCAGATTAAACAAATTTATGATAAAATTGAGATAACATCGTCTGAAATTGAACCGGTAACTGATGAAGAAACTAATGTTACAACGCTTAAATCTACTACCAAGGTTAAAATGAGTCTAAATACTTTTAACCAATTAAAAGAACAAGTGAAAGTAATTCGAAATAATTTTACATTATAAAATATCCTCTGTTATGAAAAAAATATACCAGGCAATAATTATCTTAACAGTATTAGCTCTTATACCACTTTTGGGCATTTCACAATGTAAAAGTTTTGCCAAGAAAGTATGTAAATTAGAATTATCACCTTATACCCATGATGGAAATTATAATGCTGCAATTCTTACCGAAGGTGAAGATGCCGAATTGTATAAAACATTTTATGCCGGACAGAATTATAGAATATACATTTGCAGTTCTGAATCTCTTCCTGATATTGAATTTCAGGTGCTTGATGTAAATCGAAATGTACTTTATGATAATAGAAAAAATAATTATTCTAAAATTTGGGATTTTAAGCTTGAATCAAGTCAGCAACTTATTATCTCTCTTAGGGTAAAACATAGCGAAAAAGAATCCGACGAACTGATTAGTGGATGTGTAGCCATAATGTTTGGTATTAAAGAAAACGACTAATTAAGAACCCATATATAATATTTTTATTAAGAAGCTGTCCAAAAAGTATTTTTTTCAAAGTATACACTTCGACAGGTTCAGTGTGACGTTTTGATTATTAATTAGTTGTCATATTGAGCCCGCCGAAATATGAATAGCTAATGTACTTTTTGGACAGCTTCTTTTTTATGTTTTGATTGATCGCTATTTTTTAAGCATTTTTGGTTTTAAGAATTTTGCCGTATAGGATTGATCATTTTTTATTAGTTCTTCGGGTGTGCCTTCAAAAATAATTGTCCCTCCATGATTTCCACCTTCAGGTCCTAAATCAATAATCCAATCAGCTGATTTTATGATTTCCATATTATGTTCAATAATTAAAATGCTATTCCCGCGTTCAATTAAAGCATTAAAAGCATCAAGCAATTTATTGATATCATGAAAATGTAATCCTGTTGTAGGTTCATCGAAAATAAAAAGAGTAGATTGTTTTGCATTTTCTTTGCTTAAAAAAGAAGCAAGTTTAACTCTTTGACTTTCACCACCGCTGAGCGTACTCGATGATTGCCCTAATTTAATGTATCCTAAACCAACATTGGCTAATGGTGTTAGCTTTTCCACTATTTTTTTTTCGGTTGATCCTTTTCCTTTACTAAAAAATTCTATGGCTTCATTTACCGTCATCTTTAAAACATCGGAAATGTTTTTATCGTGGTATTTTACTTCCAGTATTTCTTCTTTAAATCGCTTTCCCTGACAACTTTCACAAATTAAAGTAACATCAGCCATAAATTGCATTTCTACCTTTATAACACCCTCACCCTGGCACTCTTCACATCTTCCTCCGTCAACATTAAACGAATAATGGGCCGGTTTAAAATGGTTTATTTTTGATGCCGGTTGGTCGGCAAATAATTTTCTAATTTCATCGTATGCTTTCAGATAGGTAACCGGATTGGAACGGGATGACCGTCCAATAGGATTTTGATCCACAAATTCAATACTATTTAGCTGTTTGATATCGCCGGATATTTTATCGAATTTGCCTGTTTTTTCTCCTGTTCCCATAATTATTTTACTAAGTGCAGGATAAAGAATGTTTTTAACTAAAGTTGATTTTCCTGATCCACTAACGCCTGAAACAACAGTTAAAACATTCAAAGGGAATTTTACATCAATATTCTTTAAATTGTTTTCACGCGCTCCGGTTATTTGTATGTAATTATTCCACTTTCGTCGTAGTTTTGGGATTTCAATATGTTTCCTGCCCGTTAAATAGTCAGCGGTAAGGCTCTTTTTACTTTTTAGTATTTCGTTATGGTTGCCCTGAAAAATAATTTCACCACCTAATCTTCCGGCTCTTGGTCCAATATCAATGATTTCATCTGCTGATTTAATAATTTTTTCGTCATGCTCTACAACAATTACTGTATTGCCAATATCCTGCAATTGTTTAAGTACTTTTATAAGCCTGTGATTGTCTCTTGAATGAAGCCCAATGCTTGGTTCGTCAAGAATGTATAATGAACCCACTAAGCTGCTTCCTAATGATGTAGCCAGGTTTATTCGTTGCGATTCACCTCCAGACAACGTAGATGATAACCTGTTTAAGGTTAAATATCCTAACCCTACATTAAGTAAAAATTCTAAACGACTATATAGCTCAACTAAAATTCGTTTGGATACTTTCTGTTCATAACTACTTAATTTTAAATTTTTGAAAAAAGCATACAGCTCATCTAAAGGCATCAAAACTAAATCTTGTACAGATTTATTATTGACTTTTACATACGAAGCTTCTTTTTTTAGGCGGGTTCCTCTGCAATCAGGGCAGGTAGTTTTTCCGCGATAGCGCGAAAGCATTACACGATACTGGATTTTGTATTTTTTTTGCTCTAAATATTTAAAAAAGCGGTTTAAACCCTTAAAATATTTGTTTCCTGTCCAAAGTAAAAGTGTTTGTTCTTCCGATAAGTCATAAAAAGGTTTATGGATGGGAAAATTAAATTTATCGGCATGATATATTAATTGATTTTTCCACTCCTGCATTTTATCACCACGCCAGCAAGCAATGGCATCTTCGTAAACCGAAAGGCTTTTATTCGGGATCACCAGGTCCTCGTCGATACCAATAATTTTGCCATACCCTTCGCAACGTGGACATGCTCCAACCGGATTATTAAAACTAAACGTGTTTGCGGTTGGTTCTTCAAATTCAATCCCATCAGCCTCAAAGCTACCTGAAAACTCTTTTTTAATTAGCGTATTGTCCTGGTAAACAGCGATAATACATTTGCTCTTTCCTTCGTCAAAAGCTAACTGAACCGAATCGGCAAAACGACTCAATGAATCTTCTTCATTTTTGATAACTATACGGTCAACAACCACATTTAATGGTTTATTTTTAACTATAATGGATGGATCTTTGGTTATCTCACTAATTTTATAGACTTTATTGTTTTGTTCAATTCTATTAATACCTTCATTTAAAAGCATTTTAAGATAATCGGTCAAATTTTTTTCATTTTGTAATAACAAAGGAGATAAAATAAGTGCTTTGGTTCCTTCCTTAAATGTTACGAGATAGTTTACCACATCTGTAACTGTGTGTCGTTGGACAATATTCCCAGACAAAGGAGAGTATGTTTTTCCTATACGTGCATACAATAATTTTAAGTAATCATATACTTCGGTTGATGTTCCAACCGTTGAACGAGGATTTCGTGTATTTACCTTTTGCTCAATAGCAATGGCAGGAGGGATGCCATGAATAAATTCTACATCGGGTTTATTAATTTTTCCTAAAAATTGCCTTGCGTATGATGATAAACTTTCTACATAGCGCCGTTGGCCTTCGGCATAAATCGTATCGAAAGCTAGTGATGATTTGCCTGAACCTGAAACGCCTGTAATGACAATGAATTTATCGCGTTGTATATTTAAACTTACATTTTTAAGATTGTGAACTTTTGCTCCTTTTATAATGATATATTGACTTTTATCTGGCATAATAATTGAAAGAAAATTACTTAAAGAATGTTAACAAATATCAAATGGTTTTGATTTGACCAAAATTTTTATTTAATTGCGCTAAATTAGTTTAAAAAATTTGAATTACTAACCAAAACTTCGGAGGATTGATTATCGATTAAACCTTTACTTTTTTAATACATAAATAAAAAGGAGGTTGTTTTGAAAGCATCAGGATTTTCAGATCATGAGCTTGTAAAGCAGTTCATTAAAGGTAATCAATCCAGTGTCGAAACCTTAATCAAACGCCACAAAGATAAAGTTTATACCTATATTTTTTTAATGGTAAAAAATGAGCATCTGGCGAATGATATTTTTCAGGATACTTTTATTAAAGTTATTAAGTCGTTGGAATCTGGTAAATACCAGGAAAACGGAAAATTTATTTCTTGGGTCATTCGGATTGCTCATAATTTAATTATTGATTATTTCCGAAAAGAAAAACAAATGAAAACTTATTCGAATGATGAGTATGAAACTGATTTGTTTAATTCAAATAAATTTTCCGAAAAAACCATAGAGGATAATATTATCCAGGACCAGGTTTGTAATGATGTACGTAAACTGGTTGATTTTTTGCCTGAAGAACAAAAAGAAGTGGTTTTGTTGCGACATTATGTTGGACTGAGTTTTAAAGATATTGCAGAACAAACAAATGTAAGTATTAATACCGCATTGGGACGTATGAGATATGCTTTGATTAATCTTCGAAAAATGATTGAAGAGAAAAATTTGAGCCTTACGTATCAATAATATTTAAGTTGATATAATAAATGTTTTCTCCTTTGCGTTTTCAAAATAAAACAATATGAAGCCTATGGGAAAAACATTTACGCTGTTTTATCTTTATGATAATTTAAATAAAGATAATGTAACTACCGAAAATTTTTTTACTATTGATTTTCAGGAGTTTTTGGATGTGTTCAAAATGTTAAACCGGGATATAATAAAAGCTCCCGACAAACTAGTAAATCGAATTATAGAACTTTCTCAAGATAAAGATTTTTAGGTTATGGGTTAAGTCATTCGATTTTTGGGGTAACGAAAGTTGCCTCATTTTTTTTATCTAAAAAATTGTTAATTAAAAATAATTTTAATATTATTGTGATATCATAATGATATTAAACTAACTTTAAAAAATTAAATTATGAATCAAGAAAAAGAATACTCAGCAGCTTCGGGTTATGCAATGTTAGTTGTAAACCTTTTACTTATTGGTGTAGGTCTTGCCGGAATGATTTTTTTGCGGAATCCCTGGTTTATTTTTATGATTTTACTTGGGGCTTTTCTTTGTATCGGATTTGTTATTATTAATCCAAACGAGTCTGGCGTTTTTGTTTTATTTGGCGCCTACAAAGGAACAACCAAAAAAAATGGATTCTTTTGGGTAAATCCTTTTTTTACGAAAAGAAAGATATCACTCAGAGCAAGAAACTTTGACAGCGACCCCATAAAAGTTAACGATAAAGTTGGGAATCCGATTAAGATTGGAGTTGTTTTAGTCTGGAAAGTAGAGAATACTTTTAGAGCTGTATTTGAAGTTGATGAATTTGAGCATTTTGTTGTTGTACAAAGTGAAGCGGCATTAAGAAAGCTTGCGGGACAATATCCTTACGATAATTTTGAAGATGAGGATGCGGAAATAACCTTACGTTCGGGTGTTGAAGAAGTAAATAATGAGTTGGAAAAAGAAATTGTTGAGCGCCTTGACATGGCCGGAATTCATGTTATTGAAGCACGAATCAATTATATTGCTTATTCGGAAGAAATTGCCAGTGCAATGTTGCGCCGACAACAGGCTACAGCAGTTGTAGCTGCACGACATAAAATTGTAGAAGGTGCTGTGAGTATGGTAGAAATGGCTTTGGAGCAGCTCTCTGTACAGAAAATTATTGAAATGGACCTGGATGATAAAGCCGCAATGGTGAGTAATTTGATGGTTGTGCTTTGTTCTGATGAGTCTGCACGACCCGTAGTTAATACCGGAACCTTAAATCATTAATAAAATATGTCTAAAAAGAAATCATTTGTGCTGCGGATGAGTGAAGAAAAGATGAAAGCACTCGAGAAATGGGCTGGGGATGAATTCCGCAGTACGAATGGTCAGATAGAGTGGATTATTACCAAAGCGTTAAAAGAAGCAGGAAGATTAAAGACAAATAAAAATTCTTCTGAAGACGAATGAATAATTTTGAATGAACAATGTATTATTTTTAAAAGCAATTCTTAATCAACGAAATTTTGTTTTGTGAAAAGAAAATTAACCGGAAATGATAGAAAAAAGCTGAAGGAATCGGCAAGAATAGGATTTGTCATTAGTTTTTTGACGTTTTTAGTTTCTTTGGCTCCATGGATTATAACCATTCTTAAAAATGAAGAGGGAGGTCTTATTTATTTAACTCCTGTAGGGATTTTGATGAGTGTAATTATATTATGGCTGGCCAATAGAAAGTTTTGGAGTGATTTAAGAACCGGAGAAAAGGATGTGCTTATTCAAACGATTGATAAAAAGACAGCACAGAAAGATTATGAGGCTGGTAGTTCGGCCGGATTTTCAACCAATGGTAAAAAAAGTGCTTTTTATAAAGAAATGAATGCTTTTACAAATTATTCCATAATTGTTGAAAACGTGAAGTATAGAGTTGATAAAAAGTTGTGGGAGAGAGTTGAAGAAAAGGATAAAGTTGAATTTCATTTTGCCCCTAATAGCCGGGAGTTGCTTGCCATTAAAAAGGTATAATCTAGGAGATAGCCAATTCGAGGAAATCCAGGTATGAACAAATTTGGCCAAAATGTAGCTGGTTAATCAATAAATATAGTATGAAAACATTCTTTAAAAAATTTCAGTTTCTTGCTTTTAGTATCTTGACTATCATAATATCAATATTGTTGTGGTCCATAGCAAAAGAGCAAAGCGGATCAATAAAAATGGTGTTAACCCAATTTGGATACTTCGCACCTGCCTTAGTAGCAATCATTTTAACCGTAATAAACAGACCCAATGATAAGCCTGTTAAAATAAGATCCTATCTGCCATTTATTGCTGTACTCCTTTGTATAATTATAATTGCTTTGCTATATGGAGATGAATATTATCAAAATAGAATAGATCAATTACTCTACGAAAATCCCATTATATCGGTAATTATTTCACTTACCTTTATATATTTCATCATACAAGTATTAGTAAACAAAGGAGCTAATTCGATAGACAGACTCGTAAAAATACCTAAAACAAAAGTTTTTTGGTATGTTTTAGCTATTGCATTATATCCTGTTCTGAAATTAGCAGGAGTGTTGATATCCATAAAATTATTCCCTGAGCAAATCGAACTACCTTCAATTAATTTGGTCGTTCTTATTCCTTTGTTTTTGTTTTCCATTATATTTTATGCAGGAATTGGCGAAGAAGTTGGCTGGCGTGGTTTTGCTCTTAAGAAACTGCAAATGAGATATAATCCTTTTATTGCGTCATTATTTATAGGTATTGCTTGGTCTGTATGGCATATTGGTTATTTTACATTGGTAGAAAATTATACAATATTTAATATTCCGGCTGTTGTAATTTGGACATTCATTGCTTCTTTTATTAGTACGTGGTTTTTTAATAAAACGAATGGAAACGTTTTGATATTAATCCTTTTTCATGCTTCGGTAAATTTTGCCATTATATTTACTCCTCATCCGGTTATTATAGCTGCCATTCATTTGGTGTTACTCATCATTGTACTTTCGACCGGACATTTTTTCAGAAAAATAAAAACGGAGAAAATTAATTGAATTTTTTTCAATGAACTAATTGATTACTATAAGAGAAATTAATAATTAAAAAATTAAATAAATGGATGAAGAAAAATTACCAAAAGATATTTTAAGAGAAATTGCTAAAAGAGAAAATTGGGATATAAAAGTGTATGAAAAAGCAATAAATGTTCGGCATGGGCATTATTCTCGAAGAGTTATTATAACAATTAGTGGATTGAAAAATATCTATTTTATATCCAATCAATCAGGCAATTTCGGCAAATACAGGATTTATAGCGGAATATTTATACCTGTAGATGGTAATTATAACTATCGCTTGCTTATTAGAAAAAGAAATATTTTTGATAAATTAAGTTTTAAAAAAAATGCCCAACGATTCAGAACCGGGAACAGCAGTTTTGATAAAGAGGTTTATGTCGAGACTAATCATGAAATGGATACCCATAAGTTGCTTAGTAGCGGAAGAACTCAAATGGAGATTCAGGATTTCCTCAGTTCCGAAGACTTACTACATATTGGATATAACGAAATAAATCCTGAATTTACCGATGATTTGAAAGGCCGTAAATATTTATCGGTTTTTATGTCTCAAAGTTGGATGCTCGATAAGTCAATGATTGATAAAGCAGCTGCCCTGTGCGAACATTTAAAGCAAAATCTTAAATAACATCATATCATGTATAAAAACTATAATTACAGATGTCCGAAATGCAATTGCAGGACCTACGAATTAAGCGAAATAAGAACAACCGGAAGTTTTATGATGAAGTTGTTTAATTCACCTTCGCTTTCAGCTTCGGCGGACGAGAAGGCAGTGGTTTAATTCCACGACCCTCTGGGTTGGAAATCATGAGTTCAGTTTAATACTTCGATGGCTTTGTCTCGGGTAATTTATTATTCAGAATGTGAAATTTATAACCGTTACCTGCACTAAATGTAAGTATACCGAATTTTTTAAAGTTCCAAGCAAGAAATTTGGGAATGTGGTCGATTTCTTTATGAATTAGTAAATATCTATCTGTCATTAGTATTTAAGTTTTTAACCTTGGGATGTTTTAAAAAGCGTGTCATATGCAATTTTATGGCACGTTTTCTTTATTTCAATAAAAATGATTTTTTTTTTTGGCATAAAATTTGTTTTTAAATAAACAAATTACGTTTGTATAACGTAATAAAATTAAATAATTATTAAACGAAACCTTTTGTTAATTTTTAACATCTTACAATAAAATAATTACTAACCAAAACAATATACATTATGAAGAACATGAAAAAAATTTTAACCATGATGCTAATGGCGGCATCCGTATTATTTTTTGCTTGTAGCGAAGATGAAGAGGAAATGTTAACCACTGATGAGGCAAAAACTGAATTAGATCAGGTAAGTACAGATATGTCAACGTACATGAACGAGATGGAAAGCTCTGACGGAATGGCTGCTTTAAATGCCCTAATGGCTAAACCCTATCCTTTTAATGATGTAAAATCAACCAATTATTTGAGTGTATTAAAAGATATCCAAAAATATTTATTACCGGCCAACTATTTAGATCTTCAGTCGAAAGAAAAAAGTGGTGCGGAAGTTGACCGTTTCAATTTTGATCACTGGGCAGGTACTTATGAATGGGATGCAACAAATGAAAATTGGGATATAGTAAGTAATGACCCATCTGATAAAATAGTTATAAATTTTCCTACAGAAGACGGTAAAGATGCAACGTTAACCATTCATACCTACGAAGACATTGAAATTACTGATGGAGTTTATACCTGGTACGAACCTACTAAAATTGAAGCTGATTTGTATGTAAACGATATTGAAGTGGTTGATATTTCAATGAATGCCGATTGGATTACAAGCGGTGAAACTGCTGGAGAACCAACCAGTATGGATGTAAGTGTTTATTTAACACCATTTGAGTTTACCGTTGATTTTAGCAATTCAGGGAACAATGCTAGTGTAGGTGCTTCAATTATTTTTGATAACAGTCAACTATTTTCAACTGGACTTTCTGCCTTTTTTGAAGAACCTGATTTAGATGACACTCCATTAACAATAAATGGGTATCTTCAGTTTTTAAATGTTAGATTTAATGTAAGCATTAATGCTAAAACTATTGAAGAAATATTTGAGGATATGGAGGAGGAGCCTTATCCATATAACACTCCTGAAGAGTTAGTTGCAGCTTTAAATAAGGAATTTGATGCAAATGTAACTGTTGATGGTGTTAAAGCTGCTGATATTGAATTAGCGGTAAATGAAAATACACAAGCAATAGATATTGTTTTTGTTTATTCCGATGGTTCAACTGAATCAGCTCAACCTTATTTCAGCGAATTTGCCAGCAGTATAGATACATTCTTTACTTCGCTGGAAACTTACTACAGTAACTGGTAATAAATAACTACCGGTTAATAGAATTTAAAACGGCTGATCCAGCAGGGTCAGCCGTTTGTTGTTTTTATACCCGTGCTTTGTGAAGTTCAATTACGGTTATTTCCGGTGGCATACCCACACGACCGGGAAAACCGATATATCCAAAACCACGGTTAACATATAAATATTGATTGTTTTCCCGGTATAAACCTGCCCAACGCGGATATTTAAATTTAGCGGGGCTCCACTGTTTTTTGCCAATATTAATTCCAAATTGCATTCCATGGGTATGTCCCGAAAGGGTTAGATCAATATCCGTATCTTTTATAACTTCGGCATCCCAATGCGATGGATCATGGGACATTAATAGCTTGAAACCCGATTCTTTTAATCCATGCATGGCCAATTTTAAATCGCCGTATTGCGGAAAAGGAGGCAACCCCCAATTTTCAATTCCAATTAGAGTAAATTTTTCATGGTTTACTTCTATTTCGCTGCTTTCATTTAATAGTAGTTTAAAACCAATATCCCGGTGTGACTGTTTTATGCGTTCCAGATTCTTTATCTTCTCATCTTCATCTTTCCAGTCATAATAATCGCCATAATCATGATTTCCCAGGATGGAGTACATTCCGTACTTAGCTTTCATTTTCTTAAATATGGGAATCCAGCCGTTAAGCTCCTCTGCAAAATTATTTACCAGGTCACCGGTAAATAATATCATATCCGGATTTTGTTCATTAATAAGTTCTACAGCTTTTTTTACCTGTCCTTCATGGCCATAAAAACTTCCAATATGGATATCAGATATCTGAATAATTTTAAAACCATCAAAAGATGCGGGGAGGTTCTTGAAGGATAATTTTTCATGAGAAATTCTGAAATTAAAACGCCCTTTAGCCATTCCATATAAAATAGAGGCAAAAGGAATCGCTGCTGTAATAATCCCTATTTGGGTTAAAAATTTTGCTCTGGATATTTCTTGTACATTCCCCGAAACAGGAATATTGCCATTAGCGGAAAATTTATGCACCAATAATTTCCCGATATGCATAATATCGTCGGCAAGATGAAAAATAATAAATACCAGCTTGGGGACATAGAAAAGAATAAAAAATCCGCCAAGGAGGAAAAAATTTTTAAATATTGCCGGTTCTCTTTCGAAAGGAGCTAAGGCTCTGTAATAAAATAAAAAGAACAACAACAAAAGGGGAATAAACCAGTAAAATATATAGATCCCATATTTTATAATATTATTATCCATTCCGGATACAAGAAGTTTTATGCCTTTGAATGAGTATAAATCAACAACAAGGATAAATACAAGTACAAAGAGGGTTATCATGATAAATTTTTCTTTCATATATTTTTTTTCATCTACCTTTCAACAAATAAATGCTTTGAAAAGCCTATTTTTTTGCAAAATTATATCTTTAAATGATGTTTGGATATCATTTGTTAATAAAACGTAAATTTTTTATTATTGTTTAATGATTCCTAAAGATTTAATTTTTAATGAATTAGTTTTTAAAGCCGTTCGTAGCAGTGGTAGCGGTGGGCAAAATGTGAATAAAGTATCCACTAAGGTCGAGTTACGGTTTGATGTTGAGCATTCTGAATTTTTAACCGGGGATGAAAAAGCCAGGATTTTTAAAAAGTTAAAAAACAGAATTTCCAACGAAGGCATTTTGATCATTACTTCTGATAAAGAGCGTACTCAGTTAAGAAATAAAAACAAGGCGGTTGAACTGTTTTTTGATTTACTTGAGCAAGCACTGAAAAAACCGAAAAAGCGTAAAAAAACCAAACCTACCCGCGCTTCCAAAGAAAAAAGATTGAAAGAGAAAAAAGTGCAGTCGGAAAAGAAACAATTAAGAAAGGGCGAATTATAGATCAGAGTTTTTAGAATAAAAATGAGCGAGAAACGGGTTTCGAACCCGCGACCTTCAGCTTGGGAAGCTGACGCTCTACCTACTGAGCTATTCTCGCATGTACAAAATAAAATTACTAAAAAAAAGTTTTCCTTGTTTATATAGTGAGCAGAATTTTTTTTAAAGAATTTTTATTTTCAGTTTTGAAGAAATACATTTGCCCTCACGGTCACTTTTAAATTATAATAGTCGGGATGGTGAGATTCGAACTCACGGCCTCCACGTCCCGAACGTGGCGCGCTAACCTGGCTGCGCTACATCCCGCAAAAAAAATAGTTTAAAGAACGTCATTTTCAAATTCAGGGTTCACCTGCCGTATGATATGGTTCACCTGCGGCATGGCATGGTTTACCTGCCAAAAGGCAGGTTTGCTTTAAAAACGGAGAACAAATTTACATTTTTTAAACGATATCAGGAATATGAAACCTATTTTATTTCGTATTATTTTTTAAGGATTCTACCTCTTTTTTAAGGTCAATAATCATATCATGCAAATGGCTTAAATTCAAATCGTCTGTTTTTTTCGGCAGGTCAAAACTAATATAGCCTAAGGCTTTCCAAATTTCAAATACTCCTTCGAGCTTTATTTCGTAGGGTTCATAATCCGGATTGTCTGATTTCAACATAATTTGACCGGAATGATTCGGATCTTTAAATATGCGTTTGTAAACAATCCCTTCATCTTTCGTAATTATTATATAGGGTTTGCCTTCGTAAATGTTTTCCCAGTTGGTAACATATTCACAAATAATATACGAGCCTGATTTGACAGGCTCCATACTATCGCCTTTTATTTGAAATACACGATACGTTTTTTCTTTGCTCAATTCAACCAGGGGTAATGAAAAATGAGGAAGCTCTTCGACAAAATTCGGATCGGCATATCCTTTGGTATAACCAGCTGCAGCTTGAACCGGAACGGTTGTAATTAATTCTTTGTTTTCCTGATTAACCACCGTGCTTAAAATACGTAAATTTTTTCCTTTCGCATAGGTTGATATCTGCGTTTCGTAGGGCTCGGTATTGGATGGCTCCCACTGTTTTTTATTAATCATCTCATCAATGGTAATGCTAAAATAATTTGCCAGATTTTGCAGTACCGATAATTTGGGTACGGCCCTGTTTTCTTCGTATGATCCAATCATAGCACGATTTACACCTATTTTTTGAGCTAGCTCACCCTGGGTTAATCCTTTACTTTTTCGTAAATGCCTGATATTTTCACCGATTGATTCCATTTTGCTCATTTTATTTGAATTTATATTGCAAATATAATTAAAATACTAAAATAATTAGTATATTTGCTAATAAATTTAGTTTTAATCGTTCATGAATTATGATATTGTAAATAAACTAAAAATTTTGGCAAATGCAGCCAAATATGATGTTTCTTGTTCGTCAAGCGGAAGCAACAGGCCTAATCATAGCAAGGGATTAGGAAATACGGCTCCGTGGGGTATTTGTCATAGTTTTACCGAGGATGGGAGATGTATCTCGTTACTGAAATTAATGCTTACGAATTTTTGTATTTACGATTGTGCATACTGTGTAAATCGTAAAAGTAATGATATTGAACGGGCAACATTTTCTGTTAACGAAGTTGTTGAATTAACGATTGAATTTTATCGAAGAAATTATATCGAAGGGTTGTTCTTAAGTTCCGGAGTACTTGTTAACCCTGATTATACCATGGAACGGTTGATTCGGATAGCCAAAGCATTACGTACTAAGCATAATTATCACGGGTACATTCATTTAAAATCAATTCCCGGAGCAAGTGCTGATTTACATTATCAGGCCGGATTGTATGCCGACCGGTTAAGTGTTAATGTGGAGATTGCTACAGAACAAAATTTGAAAATGCTTGCCCCGGATAAAAATTTTCAAAGCATTTTTCATCCCATGACTGCTATTAAAAATCAAATTCTAGTCAATAAGGAAGAACACCGCAAGTTTAAACATACTCCACGATTTACTCCTGCAGGACAGAGTACTCAGCTTATTGTTGGAGCAACACCAGATGATGACCAACATATTTTAAACCTGGCTGAAAATTTATACACTACAAAGTATTTAAAACGCGTGTATTATTCGGGTTTTATCCCGGTAAATCCAGATGATAAAAGATTGCCAGCCCTTAAGGAGCCTCCGTTAAAGCGAGAAAACAGGCTTTACCAGGCCGACTGGCTTTTTCGGTTTTATCATTTTTCGATCGATGAGATTGTGAATAATACTCACCCAAACCTTGATCTTGAGATTGATCCTAAGTTAAGTTATGCCTTGCGTAATCCCTGGTTGTACCCGGTTGATATTAACAAAGCCGATTATCAAACCTTGCTGCGTGTGCCGGGAATTGGCGTTAAATCGGCAAAAATGATTATGGTAAGTCGTAGGTACGGCAGGCTTACTTCATTAAATCTAAAAAAAATTGGGGTGGTACTTAAACGAGCAAAATATTTTATTACTTGTAATGAGCTAAAATCACCAACGGTTAATGAGTTATTACCCGATAAGGTGAAAACGATAATACTGAATGATAATAAACCTAAACGAAATCAAAAATCCTTATATCAACAATTGCGTTTATTTCCTTTAAACTAAACCATTTTATGATGAATTTATTTATTTATGATCAAACTTTTGAAGGGCTGCTAACAGCCATTTTCGATGCTTTCGAAATGAAAATCAATCCGGATAGGATGGTAAGCACCAAATCTTTTCAGGATGATTTATTTGCAACAAAATACGAAGTAATTACCGACACCGATAAATTTGATAAATTATGGAATATTATTAAAGATAAATCGAGTGAGCAGAATTGCCAGCGTATATTTAAAGCGTACCTTTCTGAACTGCCCGGCATTGAGATGATGATTTATAATTATGTAAAATTAATTGTAGAAACGGATGATAATATAGAATTGGATTTTAGCCAGGATGCGGTATTAAAAATTAATAATATCCAGAAAAAGTTAGGAAGAGAATCGCATCGGGTTATTATGTTTGCCCGGTTTCAGAAAACCGTTGATAATATTTTTTATGCATCCTTTGATCCAAAATATAATGTGATTCCACTTACTGTTAATCATTTTAAAAGACGTTTTATCGATCAAAAATGGATCGTTTTTGATACTCGCCGGAAATATGGTTTTTATTACGACTTGCAACAAGTAAGAGAAATTACCATTGGCAAGAACAAAATTAATTTTGAAACAGGGAAAGTGGATCAGGATATACTGCATGTAAGTGAAAAATTATTCCAAAAGCTCTGGAAAAACTATTACGATTCGATAAATATAAAAGAACGAAAAAATTTAAAAGTGCATATGCAGTTTTTACCGAAACGGTTTTGGAAATATTTGCCCGAAAAGGATTATCAAAATAATTTTAGTAAACGAGCAATAATAAAATGATTTTTAATTTTTTATTGATTTACATTAGTGGGCATTTAAAACCCACTGATTTTTAATTGTTTATTATTTTGTTCTTTGACATTTTTGTAATCGCTATTTGTAAGCACTTCTCTTACAGGAGTTTTGTCGAGTAGAGATATGCTGAGTAT
>Ga0209931_1000758_pt1 | contig 18790 bp, 16 predicted proteins | sample SalPonR1_B_D1_MG_FD_185697 | JGI IMG/M metagenome (GOLD analysis project Ga0209931, IMG submission 185697) | Salt pond soil microbial communities from South San Francisco under conditions of wetland restoration - Salt Pond MetaG R1_B_D1_MG... ...
AGCAGGGTGAGGTGGTTGGCGTCGGAGATGTCTTCGCGGCCCTCGCGCATGACGGCGCCGGCGACGCGGGTGACGTCGAAGCCGATCTCCGCGAGCACTGCGCCGAACAGGCCGTTCTGCTCGTAGCACCAGCCGCCGCGTTTGTTTCGGACGATCTTGTCGAAGGCGGCGTCCGGGTCGAGGGTGAGGCGGCGGCCGAGCTGCACGTCGAGGTTCTCGAAGGGGATGGCGAGGGCGTGGTGGCGGAGCAGGGCGGCGAGCGTGCCGAGGGTGGGCGCGACGTCGCCGCTGTAGCCGATGCGGTCGAGGTAGGGCTGGAGGTGCATGACGAGATTCCGTGACTTCGGCTGCCGCAGCAAGAGGCATTTCTGCCTGATTCAGTCAGAAAACGGAAGGGCTGGGTGGATGGGACTGTATAGAATTACAGTATCAGTGAGGTGCGCGCGGAGGGAGCCGTGATGAGCGACAGGGCAGGGCCCGAGGCCCGATTCGATGCCGGTTGGGATGCCAATTGGGATGCCGCGGCGGATGTTGCCGATAGGGTCGATACGCTCGATGCTGCGGGCGCGGCCGATGCGGCCGCCCACCCACGCTACGCCGCCGGCGAGAAGCTCGGCGCGGAGATCACCGCGCTGTGCGGCCACATCTACGCGAAAACTTACCGATTGCTGGAGCTGATCCGGGAGTTCGACGAGAAGGGCTACTGGGAGCTGCCGGGCCTGTGCTCCACCGCCCACTGGCTGAACTGGCAATGCGGCATCGGCATGAACGCCGCTCGCGAGAAGGTGCGCGTGGCCCGCGCCCTGCCGGACCTGCCGAAGATCTCCGAGGCCTTCCGCAAGGGCGAGGTGTCCTATTCCAAGGTCCGCGCCATGACCCGAGTGGCGGACGCGGACAATGAGGACTACCTCCTCGACATAGCCAACCACGGCACGGCCTACCACGTGGAAGGCATCGTCGCAAAATACCGCCGCGCCAAACGCCTCCAGGACGCAGAGAACGCCAACTTCCAGTACGAGATGCGCACCGTCACCCACTATTACGATGACGACGGCGCCCTGATCCTGAAGGCGAGACTCCCGGCAGAGACAGGCGCGCTGGTCCTGAAAGCGCTCGACAAGGCGATGGATGTGGGAGCGGCTTCAGCCGCGACGGATGTTTCCGCAGAAACACCTGACCCGGACCCTGACTCTGAACCAACCCGCCACACCTTCCCCCAACGCCGCGCCGACGCCCTGGCCGAACTCGCCGAAACCTACCTCGCCCACGGCGCCACCGACTCCTCTGCGGCAGACCGCTACCAGGTGGTGGTGCATGTGTCGGAATCCTTTGTAGGAGGGCCTTCAGGCCCGACAAAAACCCCAACCACCTCCCACATAGAAGACGCCCACCACGTTTCCGCGGAAACATCCCGCCGCCTCGCCTGCGACTGCTCCGTCCTCGGGCTGGTCGAAGACACCGACGGCGAACCGCTCTCCATCGGCCGAAAATCCCGCTCCATCCCGTCGGCCATCCGCCGCGCGCTGCGCATCCGCGACAAGGGCTGCCGCTTCCCCGGCTGTACCCGCAAGGCGTATCTCGACGGCCACCATATAGAGCACTGGTCCGACGGCGGCGAAACCAGCCTCGACAACCTGGTATTGCTATGCCGTCACCATCACCGCCTGGTGCACGAAGGCGGATTCGCCTGTGAGAAGACCGACGACGGCGAAGTCGTGTTCCGCGACGCCCGCCGCCAACGCATCGACCGCTACGCCCGACTCACGCCGGAGGACGAACGCCGCGCCTTCGATCTCTGGCTCGAGCGCGAGCTGCGAGACCTCGGCATCACCTCACAGACCTGCGTCACCCGCTGGGAAGGAGAGCGCATGGATTGGGATCTGGGGGTGGCGCATTTGTTTCCCAGGGAATTGGCCGCGCCCTGATCTGGTCGCCGGCTTGTCCGCTCAACGTAAATATATCGTAATTACAAAAGCAATATGCTAACGTTCGAATGGAATCGAACAAAAGCGAGGGCGAACGCGCTCAGGCACGGGGTTACGTTCGATGAAGCTCGCAGCGTCTTCTACGATGAACAGGCGCGGCAGTTCTTCGATGAGGAGCACTCGGAGAGCGAAGATCGCTTCGTCATGCTGGGCTTGAGCGACCGATTTCGCATTCTTGTCGTCTGCCACGCAGCCAGCCCCAAGGATGAGGCGATCCGGATCATCTCCGCCCGAAAAGCGACGAGAAGGGAGAGGACTTCTTACCTGAGTTACATGCGATGAAATCGGAATACGACTTTTCAAAGATGAAGTCGCGCAAGAATCCTTACGCGGCGAAGTTGAAACGCCAGGTGACGATCCGCCTCGGCGAAGATGTCATCGACTATTTCAAAGGGATGTCCGAGGAAACCGGTATCCCCTACCAGAGCCTCATTAATCTCTACCTCCGCGACTGCATGGAGCAGGGCCGAAAGCTCGAAATGGACTGGCGCTAACCGACCCCGGTCCGGCTCGCCCCGCCGTTCCCCGCCAGCAACGACCGAACCAGGTCACCCTTCAGCACCTTCCCCGTCGGATTCCGCGGCAGCGCCTCTACGAGTTCGAGCCGCTCCGGCCACATGAACCTGGCAACGCCGGCGGCGGATAGCTGCTCGATGAGCGACTCCAGCGAAAGGCTCGCGCCGGGCACGGTGACCACCGCGGCGCAGATGCGCTCGCCGAGCCGCTCGTCCGGATAGCCGACGGCGGCGGCTTCCTGCACCTCCGGCAGGGCCTGGATGGCCGATTCGAGTTCGCCGGCCGGTATCTTGAGCCCGCCGCGGTTGATGACGTCCTTGAGACGGTCGATGTAGTGGAAGTAGTCGGCATCCTCGCCGTCGCCGGCGATCTCGAAGAGCTCGCCCGTGCGGAAGTAACCCTCGGTGTCGAAGTCGCCCCGGTCGACGGTGCCCTCGGCGGTCCAGTAGCCGGGGAACAGGGCCGGGCTGCGGAAGAGGAACTCGCCCGGCTGTCCCGGTTCGGTGACTTCCCGGCCGGTCTCGACGTCCACGAGTTTGGATTCGACGCCGCGCGCGATGCGTATGCCCCAGTCGCTGCCGTCGCTCTGCTTGCGGGCGGAGCCGCGGAAGCGGGGGAAGTAGCGGGCGCGCCGGTGGGGGTCGCCGGTCATGGTGGGGCCGGAGAGCAGGGTGATGCCCTCGGTGGAGCCGAAGGCGTTGACCACTTCGATGCCGTAGCGCTCGCGGAAGCCCTCGATCATCCACGCATCCAGCGGCGCGGATCCGCAGAGGATGCTGCGGATGGAGGAGACGTCCCGGTGGTCGAGGATGTTCTCGCGCAGGAGTGCGTTCAGCATCGCCGGCGCGGCAACGGTGTGGTGGATGCCCATTTCCTCCAGCTGGTCGAGGAATATGCCCATGTCGAAGGGGTTGTGCAGGGCGAGGGTGCCCTGGACTTCCAGCCAGGGCATGAACAGGCCGTTGTAGCCGGCGGTGTGCACCATCTGCATGGGCGCGAGCAGGCGGTCGCCGTGCTGCAGGCCGCCGGCGTCGCGGCAGCAGCCCCCGGTGGCGTGCCACTGGTTGTGGCTGCGCGGCACGCACTTCGGGTTGCCGGTGGTGCCGGAGGTCCAGTGCATGGTGACGATGTCGTTGGCGTCGACTTCGAGCTGTCCGAGGTAATCCCGCAGCGCGCCGGCGTCGCCTTCGAGCTCGCGCACGTCGGCGACGTCTCCCTCGCCCTCGCCGAAAGCAATCACGCCGGTATCCGACGCGCCCGCCTCGACCAGTATGCGCCGCACGCTGTCCGCCGGCTTCTGGTCCTTGTAGCTTGCAAGCGTCAGCACGCAGGCCGGGCGCAGGTGGGCGAGGATGCGCCGCATGTCGCGTTCGCCGTAGGCCAGCATGACCGGCGAGGCGATGGCGCCGAGGCGCGCGCAGGCGAGGAAGGCGATGACGATCTCGGTGATGTTCGGCAGCTGCACGACCACCACCGAATCCCTGCGCACGCCGGCGGCGAGCAGAGCCGCGGCCAAAGCATCCACGCAGGCATCGGTCTCCGCGAAGCTCAGCCGTCGCGGCTCGCCGTAGCAGAAGACCGGGCGGTCCGGTGCGTCGGCGAGCGCGAGCTGTTCCGGCGCCGCGTCGACGCAGCCGCGGAAGAGATCGTCGACGGTGACGTCTCCCCACCACCCGCTGGCGCGGTAGCGCGCCAGGGTGGCTTCGTCGTCCAGGATCAAGGTCGTGCCCTCGTCGTGTCTTCGGCGCCGGCGGCGTCAGGCCGCCATGCTGTCGGCCACTTTCAGCAGCCAGGGGTTCGCGTCGCCCTTGGTCATGTTCATGTAGCCGGGCATGTCGAAGTAGTCGCGCGCCCGCCAGATGCGGCCGTCCTTTATCTGGTAGATGCCCATGTAGGGCATGCGCACGGTGACGCCGTCCGGCTGGTCGTATTCGTCGATGCCCTCGAAGATGATCTTGTCGTCGTCCTCGAGGTAGTTGACGATGCGCCAGCGGCTCGTTTCCTGGTGCGGCCAGAGCATGGTGATGCCCTTCTTCAGGAAGTCCTTGCCCTCGAACGGCCGGGTGCCGACGTGGTAGTGATAGATGACGTCGTCGTGGAAGCAGTCTAGGACCGCGTCCAGGTCTTTCGCCATCATGGAATCGATGTAGCGCTGTACTGCGTCGTAGGCCTTACCCATGTTGTGCTCTCCCCGCTGGTTGCTGCGCGCTTCGTTCGAGTATGCGGTCGACGGCCATGCGCGCGCTCTTGGCCGCCGCCGGTGTGGCGACGTAGCCTTGGGGGCCGCAGCCGTCGCCGACGTTGTAGAGATTCGGTAGCGGTGTCTCCACCGGGAGGTTGTAGCCCGGCCACGAGCGGGCCACCACGTCCGGGTCGTCGATGTCGCGGAGCTGCACGTCGAGGAAGCGCCCGCCCTTCGCGTCGAAGTCCGGGAACAGGGTGCGCACGTCGGCCATGTTGGCGCGCCGCTCGTCCTCCCGGTCCATGGGCTGCAGGCAGCTCTTCGGCGTGCCGTAGAAAGCGGTGAGGTGGCGGCCGTCCGGCGACCACTCCGGACAGATATTCGTGAGCGGCACGCCGGTGACGATGCGCTCCAGGCCCGCGGCGAGGAAGGCGGAGCGCGGCTCGAACAGGGGCTCGTCGGAGACCACGTAGGTGGCGACGATGGGCGTGGGCCGGATGCGTTTCTGCAGGTTATCCGTGTAGTCGCTGCCGAGCGCCTGCTCGCCGGCGAGCTGGACGGTGACCGACGGGCCGGTGTTGCTGATGACAATGTCGGCGGGCAGGGTCTCTTCCCGGCCGTCGCTTTCGATGCGCACGCCGGTAGCCCGGCCGTCCGTCGTCTCGATGGCGAGGGTGGGTGCCTCCAGCAGCACACGGCCGCCGTTGGCCTCGATGACGCGGGCCAGCGCCTCGCTGACCGAGACGAAGCCGCCGGGCAGCATTGCATATTTGTCCATGCGCGCCTCGGTGGCGGCGAAGTGGGCGAACCAGTGCCGCGCCGGGTACTCGAAGTCGTTCACCGCGGAGACGGCCGAGGTGATGGCGTGGAACAGGGCGAGCAGATCCTCGTTGTCGGTGTAGCGCTCGAGCCATTCGCGGAAGGTGGGGCCGTCGTCGCCGACGGCGGTGGCCTCGGGGTCGCGGAAGGCCTTGCCGATCTTCTTCATCGAGAGCTCCAGGCCCACCCGTGCCATCGCCTTCTTCGAGCCGCCGCCGTGCACCTTCATGAACATCTCGAGCATCTTGCCGGTGCCGCTCTTCGCCGGCAGCGGCACGAACTCGCCGCCGCCCTTGATCCAGAACCACATCTCGCTGACCGGGCGCTTCTCGAACTCGGCGCCGACCTCCTCGCAGATGTCGGGCAGGACGCCGCGGAGCTGGAACGACACCGCGCCGCGGGGCAGCCGGTAGCCCTCGATCTCCTGGGTGCGCGTGCGCCCGCCGACGGTGTTCAGTTTCTCGCAGACGGTGACCCGGTAGCCGTTCTTCGCGAGCAGTGCGCCGGCGCACATGCCGCCGACGCCGGCACCGATGATCACCACGTGTTCTCTGTTGTTCATGTCGACTCCCGTGCAGTGGCCGTGGTTCTCAGGCCGTTGTTCTCAAGGGGGGGTCAGCCGCAGGCCGCCCAGGATGAAGTCCCAGATCTCGTCGGCGAGAGCCGCGCGATCGGGGCGTTGTTCCGCCGCCAGGGCCTGGCCTGCGGCATGGCGGACGCCGCCGCAGATCATCGCGGCCAGGATGTCGGGGTCGTAGCGGGCGGGCACCTGCCCGCGCTGCTGGCCCTTGGCGATGTTGCGGGCGGCGAGCGCGATCACCCGCTGCCAGCGCTCGGCCTCGACCGCGGCCACGCCGGGGTCGCGGGCCAGGCGCGAGATGATGATGGCGGCGAGGGGGTGGTCGTAGAGGAAGTCGATCAGGCGGGAGACGCGTTCGCGCTCGCGCTCGGTCCAGTCGCCCGGCGGCAGGTCGGAGAGGTCGATGCTGCGGTCCAGTTCGTCGTAGAAAGTGTCGACAACTGCGGCGATCAGCTGCGATTTGGAGCCGAAACGGTGGTAGGGAAGGCCTATGGAGACGCCCGCGCGACGGGCGACGTTCTGCAACTCGAAATCGCCGTTGCCGTCGACGAGCGCGTCGGCTGCCGCAGCGATGATTGTCTCGCGGCTGCGCTCCGAGCGTAGCGTTCTTGCCCCCATGCGCTCCCCTGACATCAAGTTGAATTGAATTCAATTCTAAATATAGGGTGTCCTGATGTCGAGGAGTATTTCCCGCTGGGGACGAGACGCTGGTGTCGGGTGATTGGTAGAGAGATCAGCTCATCGAGGAGCTACCGGCCGCCAAAAAAAACGGCCCCGTTTCCGGGGCCGCTACAGGTAGAACGATGTCTCGCGTTTAGCGCCGATAGACCGCCTTCAGGTAGAAGAAGCGTCCCGGCATGTCGTAGATGGCCGCGTCGAAGCCGTTCAACGCGCAGCTGAAACACGCCGGCGGTTCCTCGTCGAAGGCATTATTGATGCCGGCCGAGATCTCGAGGTTGTCTTCGAAGAAGCCCGGACGATAAGTCGCCTGGATGTCATGGTACATCGTCGATTCGAGTTCGTTCTGCGCGTTGGCTTCGTCGGAGCAGAAGCCCAGACCGATCACGCTGTCCGGACATGTCTCGGTGAGCTCGTCGATGAAGCGGGCCGTCCACGACACGCCCCAGTCGCCGTAGGTCCAGTCGACGATCAGGTTGTAGCGCCATTCCGGCCAGCCTCGTTCGGGGTCGCCGTCCTCGGTGCCCTCCCGGCTGACCTCGGCGAAGCCGGTGGCCGTGGGGATGATCTCGGTGAACTCGCTGACGAATGTATTCGCCCAGGTCACGCCGAACTGACCGAGATCGGTGTCGCGGCTCCGCCAGTTGACCGTGAAGTCCCAGCCATCGGTGTCGATGCCGCCGATGTTGGTCAGCTGGTTGGAGAAGTCATTAATGACGCCACTCGGCGTACGCTGGATGCCGCTGCAGAGTGTCGGATCCAGCGTGGTGACGCAGGAGTCGATCTGCACCTGTGCGTCGATCGCCTGGATGGCCTGCTCGAGTTCGTACTTCCAGTAAGTCAGCTCGAAGGAGAGGTTGTCCATCCAGTCGACGTCGTCCACCCACATCGGCGCATAGACCAGACCGTAGGTGTAGCTGTCGGAGGTCTCGGGTTCGAGGTTCCGGTTGCCGCCCGTCGTGACCGAGATCTGGGGGTTGAACTGCGCATAGCTGCCGTCGCCGGGGACGCCGAGGGCTACGCAGTTATCCACCACCTGCTGGCTCGCCGGCGTTCCGCCCTGGAGTCCCAGCAGATCGGAGCACGGATCCTCGAGCGTCTGGTCAAACCGGCTCTCCGAGCCGAACAGCTCGCCGATGCTGGGCGCCCGGAAGCCCTCACCGAAGGTGGCGCGGAACAGCAGGTCGTCCAGCGGTCGCCAGTTGACGCTGAATTTCGTCGTGGTGTCGCTGCCGAAGGTGGAGTAATCGGAACTCCGGGCGGCCGCGGAGAAGTCGAGCATGCGTGCACCCGGCACATCCGCCAGGATGGGCACCCGGACCTCTGCGTAGAATTCGTCCACGGTGAAACTGCCCGAGGTCGGGCTCGAGGGCACGCCGGCGCTGTTGCCCGCGACGACCACCGCGTCCGGCTGGAAGAATCCGTCCTTCTTGCGGTGTTCGAAGCCGGCGGCGAAGCCCAGCTCACCGGCGGGCAGATCGAGGATGCTGCCGGCCAGGTTGGCGGAGTAGTCGATCAGCTCCTGCTCGCTCACGTCCTTCTGGGTGAAGCCGATGAAGTCGATCATCTCCTGCGTGATCGTGCCGCTGCCGTCGGCGCCCTGGCCGCCGAAGAAGTTCAGTGGCACGCAGTCTCCCGTGCACTCGTCCACCGGACCCAGCGCCTGCTGGATGTTGCGGGAGTTGTAGCCACCGTTTTTGATCTGATCGGCCCGGTTCTTGGAGTAGATGCCGTTCACGTCCCAGTAGAACTCGCGGCCGCCAAAGGTGAATTCACCGACAAGGCCGCTGGCCAGGTACATGGTATTCACGTCCTGGCGGAAGACCCGCGCTCCGCCCTCGATCGGGCGGCGGCCTGCGAAGATGAAATTCACCGGTCCGGCGTCAGGGTCGGAGTTCAGCGTGAAGCCGAATGGGTTGAACGGGTTGGTCACGTCCACGCTGATTGTGTCCAGGCGGTTGCCGTTACCCGCGTCCGGACCAATGAACAGCGGCTCCGGTGCCGCCTGGTTCACCGACTGGCGGTTGACGAAAGAGCCCTTGACGAATGCGCGCACATTCGGCGTGAACTCGTACTCGGCCATACCGAAGATGTTGATGCGCTCGGACGGCGTCAGCGCCAGGTTGTACTGGGCGAAGTTGAAGCGGTCGCCGGTGTCGAACGGGTTGAAGTCGTCGCCGGCGCACGGGCTTGCGGGATCGTAGTCGGGGATGCCGCCGACGCCGTCGTTGACGGTGCAGTCGATGACGGTGCCCGTATTCGGATCGCTGAAGACGAAGCGGCCCTGCGGTGTGCCGGAGCTGCCGCCGGCGCCTGTCGTGACGAACGGTATCGGCGTCGCCGAGATCTCGAAGCGGTCGGCGGCGATCTCGTTCTGGCGGGTATAGCCGACGCTCAGGATGGAGTGCGAGCGGTCACCGCTGGCCCCGATTGTAAGCGTGTGCTCCTGTGTGGCCCCGCTCTCGTCGTAGGAGCCCACGTAGGTGGAGACCTCCAGGCCCTCGAAGTCGCGCTTCGTGATCACGTTGACGACACCGGCGATGGCATCCGAGCCGTAGATGGCCGATGCGCCGTCTTCCAGGACCTCGATGCGGTCGATGATGCTCAAGGGTATGCTGTTGAGATCCACCGCGGTGCCGACGCCGCTGGCCGACGACTCGCTGACCCAGCGGAGGCCGTCCACCAGCACGAGCACGCGCTTCGCGCCGAGGTTTCTGAGATCGACGGTAGCCGCGCCTGCGCCTATGCCGCCGCCGTCGGGCGGGAAGCCGAAGTTGCCGCTGCTGTTGAACTTGGTCGTGAGTGGTGAGCCGGACGAGGTCAGTCGGCCGAGCAGGTCGCCGAGCGAGGTCAGTCCCGAGCGCTCGATGTCCTCGGCGTTGAGTGTCTGGATCGGGACGCGCTCCTCCAGCGGGTTCTGCCGGATACGCGAGCCGGTGACCACGATCTCTTCCAGTGCATCGGAGTCCTGTGGAAAGGCCGCCTGCGGAGCCAGACCGATGGAAACCGCAAGGGCTGCCAGTGCAAGCCAGGTGTGTTGCTGTCGCATGATTGTGTCCCCCTGTTGTTATCGGGCGCGTGTAGTGCGCACCCAACATTCGACATAATCTCCACAACAGGGGTGCAATAGCAAGTATTTCAGGAATTTAATTCAGCGATAGCCGTTGCTTGTTGCGAATCCGCAACATCGTCTCGGAGCATGTAGGGGGAGCGATTCGGTCAGCTGCTGACGAACGGCAACCGATAAGTCCGCTCACCCATCGCCGCGAACACCGCGTTCGCCACCGCCGGCGCCAGCGGCGGCACGCCGGGCTCGCCGACGCCGGTCGGCGCCTCCCCGGACTGGACGATATGCACCTCGACCTTCGGCATCTCGTCGATGCGCAGCGGGCGGTAGTTGTCGAAGTTGTCCTGCTGCACCTTGCCGTCCTCGAGAGTGATCTGCTCGCGCAGCGCGGCCGACAGTGCATACGCAATGCCGCCCTCCATCTGGGCGCGGATGACGTCCGGGTTGATGGCGATGCCGCAGTCGACGGCGCAGACGACGCGGTCGACGGTGAAGCTGCCGTCGTCCTTCACGGTGACGTCGGCGACCTCGGCGACGTAGGTGCCGAAGGATTTGTGCACGGCGACGCCGCGGCCGCGGTTCGGGCCCAGGTCCTCGCCCCAGCCGGCTTTTTCGGCGGCGAGTTCGAGGACGCCAAGGTGGCGCGGATGCTCGGCCAGCAGTTCGCGGCGGAGTTCGAACGGGTCGCGTCCCGCGGCTTCGGCGAGTTCGTCGATGAAGACCTCGGTGACGAAGCCGTTCTGGGTGTGGCCGACGGAGCGCCACCACAGGGTGGGCACGCCGTTCTCGATCTCGTGCCAGTCCACGCGCAGGTTGGGAATGGTGTAGGGGAGCTCCCGGGAGCCCTCCACGGCGGAGGGGTCGAGGCCGTCCTGGATCATGCCCTCGAAGGCGCTGCCCTTCATGAAGGACTGGATCACCGCCTGGTGCCGCCAGGCGGCCGGTTTGCCGTCGGCGTCCAGCGCGCCTTCCAGCACGTGGTAGCTCATCGGCCGGTAGCGGCCGGCGCGCATGTCGTCTTCGCGGGTCCAGATGAGCTTGACCGGGGCGCGGCCGTCTATGGCCTTGGCCACGGAAACGGCGTCGGCCACGTAGTCGGAGTCCGGCACGGCTCGGCGGCCGAAGCTGCCGCCGGCGAAGATGGTGTTGACCTCCACCTGTTCCGGCTGCAGGCCGAGGATGCCGGCCGCGATGTTCTGGTCGAGGGTCTGGATCTGCGAGCCGGTCCAGATGCGGCAGCCGCCGTCGGCGAGTTCGACGACGCAGTCCATGGGCTCCATGGTGGCATGCGCCAGGAACGGCAGGCGGTATTCGCGGCGGATGGTCGTCTCGGCCGAGCCCAGCGCGGCCGGCGCGTCGCCGTCGTTGCGGGCGACCAGGCCTTCCTCTCCGGTCTTCGCCTCGTATTCGGCGAAGAGCTCCTCCGTGCCGCGCTTCTCGGCAGCCGACTCGTCCCATTCGACGGTAAGCGCCTCGCGGCCTTTCTGTGCCGACCAGTAGCTGTCCGCCACCACGGCGACGCCGCGCGGGATCTGGACCACGTCGGTGACGCCGGCAACCGCTTTGGCCTCCGTGGCGTCGAAGGACTTCACCTTCGCACCGAACCGGGGCGGATGGGCGACCAGCGCGACGACCATGCCCGGTCGCGTGAGGTCCATCGTGAACTCGAGGCTCCCGTCGGTCTTGGCGGCCGAATCGAGCCGCGGGACCTTCGTGCCGATGAGGGTGAAGTCGGCCGGATCCTTCAGCGCCGGGTCTTCCGGCGGCGTGATGTCGGCGGCGGCGACGGCGAGCTCGCCGAAGGTGGCGCTGCGGCCGGAGGGCTCGTGGGCGAGCACGCCTTCCTGCACCGTGATCTCGCCCGCCGGCACATCCCACCGCGCCGCGGCCGCGCCCGTCAGCATGGCTTTCGCGCCCGCGGCCGCCTTGCGCAGCTGCATCCACGAGTTGGCCACCGAGGTGGATCCGCCCGTGCCCTGCATGGGCCCGAAGGCGAGGTTGTTGTACAGCTCCACGTTCGCCGGCGCGAACTCGGCCTGCATCTGCGACCAGGCGGCGTCGAGTTCCTCGGCCACGATGGTGGGCAGGCCGGTGGTGACGCCCTGGCCCTTGTCGAGGTGTTTGACGATCACCGTCACCGTGTTGTCCGTGCCGATGCGGATAAACGGCCCGGTTTTAATCTCTTCGGCGCCGGCGGCGGTGCCCGCAGCAGAACCGGCGGTGCCCGCACCGGAGCCGGTGGCGCTGCCCGGTGCCGCCTCCTCGCTGCGGCCACAGCCGATCATGAAACCCGCGCCCGAGAGGCCGACCACCTTGAGGAAGGTGCGGCGGTCGAGGGCGGGACGGGGGAGTCTGTCGAAGCGTCCGAACATGATCAGCCCTTCATTTCGTCGGCGGCCTGGTGGATGGCCGCCCGGATGCGCTGGTAAGTGCCGCAGCGGCAGAGGTTGCCGCGCATCGCGCGGTCGATGTCCCGGTCGTCGGGGTCCGGGTTCTCGCTCAGTAGCGCGGTGGCCGACATGATCTGGCCGGACTGGCAGTAGCCGCACTGCACCACATCCAGCTGGCGCCAGGCGCTGCGCACGGCGAGCCCCGCCGGCGAGTCGAGGCCCTCCAGGCCCTCGATGGTGACGACGGGGCGCTCGCCCACGCTGGAGACCGGCAGCCGGCAGGAGCGCGTGGCCTCGCCGTCCACGCTCACGGTGCAGGCGCCGCAGCGCGCGATGCCGCAGCCGTATTTGGTGCCGGTGAGTCCGAGGTCTTCCCGCAGTACCCACAGCAGGGGCTTGTCTTCGGTGACGTCGACGGTGCGGGACTCACCGTTCACGGTCAGGGTGAATGGCATGGGGGACTCCGGTGGTGTGGCCGTTCAGATCGCCGGAGTATAGCCCACGTAACTGGCCGTTCGGTCAGCGTCGAACGATTGACCACGCGGCGGGGGATTGGGTTTACTGGGCCGGAGCTCGAGAGGAGAGAAGTCTTGCCCCTTACTATTGCATTGCTGCACCGGGTCGCACTCGGTGCGGTCGCGACCGTCATGTTCCTGTCCGCGGCAGCCGCCGCCCCCATCGTCCAGCCCGGCGCCCCCGGCGAGCCCGCGCGCGAGCTGACTGCCGAAGAGGCCGTCGAGATCGCGGACACGAGCTATTCCCCCGCGGATGTGCGCTTCATGCAGGACATGATCCCGCATCACCACCAGGCGCTGGAGATGGCCGCGCTGGTGGAGGGCCGCACGAACAACCGGGAGCTGATCGACGTGGCCGCCCGCATAGACGCCACCCAGCGCGACGAGATCGCCTTCATGCAGGAGTGGCTCGCCGAGCGCGGCGAGCGGGTGCCGGATCCGACCGCGCATCACGCCATGCACATGCACCACGAGATGGCCGGCATGGCGACTCCGGAGCAGATGGCGGAGCTGGCCGCCGCCGAGGGCGTGGCCTTCGACCGCCTTTTCCTCACGCTGATGATCACCCACCACGAGGGCGCGATCACGATGGTAGAGGAGCTGCTGGAGGAGCCGGGCTCGGCCTACGACCCGTTGCTGTTCGAATTCACGGCAGACGTCACCAACGACCAGGCGGCCGAAATCCAGCGCATGAATGCGCTGCTGACCGGGCTGTCCACGGATCCGCGCGCCGGGCTCGCGGCCGGGCTGGACGATGCCGGCGAGGCCATCCTGAACCTGGAGTTGATCGCCGCGCTGCCGAGGCCGCCCGGCTTCTTCGATCCCGCGAACCCGGGCGAGCGGGGCGTGGCGGCGCCGAAGGAGGAGGACGAGGAAGCGGCCGCGGCCGAGGGCGCCGCGGAGGACCCCATCGACGAGGACGAGGAGAAGCGCTACCCGATGCTCTCCTTCTCCAACACGGACATGGCTTTCGCCAGCGACGTGCTGGTGGCCGGCAGCTACCACGGCTTCAGCGTGTACCGGCTCGGCGAGGGTGGAGTGCCTGCGCTGGTGAGCTCGGTGGTGTGCCCCGGCGGGCAGGGCGACGTGTCCATCGTCGGCGATCTGCTGATCATGTCGGTGGAGGAGACCCGCGGGCGGCTGGACTGCGGCCTGGGCGGCGTGGCCGAGGACGCGAGCCCGGAACGCTTCCGCGGCATCCGCATCTTCGACATCTCCGACCTCGAGCGGCCGATGCAGGTGGGCGCCGTGCAGACCTGCCGCGGCTCGCACACGCACTCGGTGGTGAGCGGGCCTGGTGAGGGTGGGAAGATCGTCGTCTACAACTCGGGCACCTCCACGGTGCGGGAGGAAGAGGAATTGCCGGGCTGCATCGACGAGACTCCCGGCGACCAGCGCACGGCGCTGTTCCGCATCGACGTGATCGAGATCCCGGTGGACAACCCCTCGCAGGCGCGCATCGTCGACAGCCCGGCAGTGTTCGCTGACCCGGAGTCCGGCGCGGTGGCCGGGCTGTGGCGCGGCGGCCGCCACGACGACGAGGACTACGCGGAGGAGGGCGAGCGCACCCAGGAGACGAAACCCACCGACGAGTGCCACGACATCACCGTGTTCCCGGCGAAGAACCTCGCCGCGGGCGCCTGCTCCGGCAACGGCATCCTGTTCGACATCACGGACCCGCGCGACCCGCAGCGCATCGACGCGGTGGCGGACAAGGGGTTCGCCTACTGGCATTCGGCCACGTTCAACAACGACGGCACCAAGGTGATCTTCACCGACGAGTGGGGCGGCGGCGTGCGCGCCCGCTGCCGGGCCCACGACCCGCTGACCTGGGGCGCGGACGCGCTGTACGACATCGTGGACGGCGAGCTCGAGTTCCGCGGCTATTTCAAGATGCCGGCGCCCCAGGACGAGATGGAGAACTGCGTGGCCCATAACGGCTCCATCGTCCCGGTGCCGGGCCGCGACCTCTTCGTGCAGGCCTGGTACCAGGGCGGCATCTCGGTGATCGACTTCACGGATACCGCCAACCCGGTGGAGATCGCGTACTTCGACCGCGGGCCCATCGACGCGGAAGAACTCATCGTGGGCGGCTACTGGTCCGCCTACTGGTATCGGGGCCGCATCTACGGCACGGAGATCGTGCGCGGCCTGGACGTGTTCGCGCTGACGCCGAGCGAGCACCTGAGCGAGGCGGAGATCGCAGCCGCCGCGCTGGCCGACCAGGGCGAGGTCTTCAACCCCCAGCAGCAGTTCCGCGTGACCTGGCCGGACCACCCGGTGGTGGCGCAGGCGTACCTGGATCAGCTGGTTCGGGAAGAGGCCGTGTCGGCGGAGATCGCCGACGAGCTGAGCGAGCTGCTGGACGCCGCGGCGGCGCGGTTGGAGGCCGACGAGCGCGACGCGCCCCTGGCACGCCGCCTGACCGGCCCCGGCCGTGCCCTGGGCGATAGCCCGCGCGAGACGGCACTGAAGGAAACGCTCCAGGGCATCGTAAACCGCCTGACGACAACGTAGGAGGGCCTTCAGGCCCGACCCCGGCCGCAATCCCGCCCCCGATGTAACCATCCGCACACCCGCCACGTAGCAGGAGGTGAATCCACAAGGAAAAGGAGACCGACATGCGATTCTCCCTGCGACCCTCCCGCCTCCTCTTTGCCATCGCCGCCCTGTGCGGCCTGTCCGCGACCGCCATGGCGGCCGAACACCGCGGCATCACTTACGAGGTGACCATCACCAACGTCACGCAGGCGCAGACGTTTACGCCCCAGCTGGTGGCGGTGCACACGGACGAGGTGCGGCTGTTCTCGGTGGGTGCGCCGGCGAGCGAGGCCGTCGAGATACTCGCCGAGGCCGGCAATACCGCACCGGCCATGGAGCTTCTGGCCGCGGCCGGGCGGGAAGTGGCATCGGTGGATACGATCCCCGGCCTGCTCGGACCGGGCGAGAGCGTCACCATGGCCGTGAAGGGCTCCGGACGGGCCCGCTATCTCACCATCGCCGCGATGCTGATTCCGACCAACGATACTTTCTTCTCCGTGAATTCGGTGCGACTGCCCTGGCACGGCGAGGTCACCTATCGTGCGCTGGCCTACGATGCGGGGACCGAGGCGAATGATCAGGACTGCGCCAACATCCCCGGTCCCACCTGCGGCGGAGACGGCCACTCGCCCGAACCCGCCGCGGACGACGAGGGCCACATCCACGTCTCCAACGGGTTCCACGACCTGGGCGCGGGGACGCTGAGCCCTGCGATCTACGATTGGCGCAATCCGGTGGCCGTTGTTACAGTGAAGCGGAAGCGTTAGCCGGCGCGACACCGCGGCATCGAGTCATTCGGGCCGGAGGGACGTTCGCGTTTCTCCGGCTTTTTACAATGGACCCGGGCACCGACGAGAAACGCTGGTCGGAGATGATGTTGTCGGCCCAGCGGGGCGACGCGGATGCCTATGCCCGGCTCCTGAAGGAACTCGGCGTCGTGCTCGAGCGTTACCTGCTGGCGCAATTCGGTCATCTGGAATGCCTGGAGGACTGCGTCCAGGAGGCTCTGCTCGGCATCCACCGCGCCCGGCATACGTGGCAGCCCGGCAGGCCGTTCCGGCCCTGGTTCTTTACGATCGCGAGGCACAAGGCGATCGACGAGCTACGCAGGGAGCGCAGCCGCCGCGAGGCGATGGAGCGGTTCGCGAACGAGCCCGTCGTCGGCCGGACGGAGGATAGCGGTGCCGGCGGCCGGCTGCTGCGCCGACTCGATAGCGACAAGTCCGAGGCGCTCTTTCTCACCAAGGTGCTGGGACTGACGAATGCGGAGGCTGCCGAACGCTGCGGCGTCAGCGAATCTGCCATGAAAGTGCGCGTATTCCGTGCCATCCGCGAGGCGCGGCGTCTGCTCCGGGAGGACCCTCTCGATGACTGAGCGGCGGGAACTGATCTCGGGACTGGCCCGGGAGCTGTCGCCCGTGCCGTGGTGGCGCCGGCCTGCCGCGGTCGCCTGGCTCTGGGCGGCGACCTCGGTGCTCTTCGTCGTCGCCGCCAGTACGCTGATCCAGCCCTGGCGGCCGGTGTTCGCCCGCCAGCTCCTGAGCGCCCCGGCGTTCGCCCTCGAGGTCGTGCTCGCGCTCGCCGGATTCGGCGTGATCCTGTGGCTCGGTTTCCGCTCCGCCGTGCCCGCTGCGGTGCGCAGCCGGCATGCGCTTGCCCTCGGCGTACTCGCTTTCCTGCCCTGGCTCGCGTTGCTGCTCTACGGCCTGTGGCAGCCCGCGCTGGAACCGTCGATGCTCGGCAAGCGGGCGGCCTGCTACCTGGAGGTGCTGCTGCTCGGCACGCCGCCGCTGCTGCTCGGCCTCGGACTCTGCCGCGGCCTCTATCCCCTGCAGCGCTGGACGACCGGTGCGCTGCTCGGTGCGGCAGCCGGCATGATCCCGGGTGTCGCCATGCAGATGGCGTGTATGTACATCGTCCCTCACGGGCTCACCCATCATGTGTTGCCCATCGCCGGAACCACCATGGCGGGCGCCGTGCTCGGCGTACTGGTGCTTTGCCCGCCGCGCTGAAGAGGCTCCCGGTATCGCCGCTGAGCCGCTGGTCCGCCATGGCGGCTTTCCTTGCTCGGCGGTTTGCGCGACAGTTGCCCTTATCGGGGACCCGGTCAAGCGTCCCGTCTGCGGAGTGGGAAGCGATGAACGAGGAGAATGATCCGGTGACGTTCCTGCTGGGACTGGCCGAGGGCCGCTGGCAGGGGGAGGAGGAGGTTCTCGCGGACCCCGCCGGCGCGCAGTTCATCGCCTGCGAACAACACGTCTGATTCCGGGTAGGAGGGCCTTCAGGGCCGACCCTTCGTGCCAATGCTGAAACTCCTCTCTATCCTCCTCGGCTTCTACCTCCTCTTCGTTGGCCTCGTCTACGCGATGCAGGGCCGTCTGCTCTACCTGCCCAACCTGCCGGGACGCGAACTCGATGCCACGCCGGCGGATATCGGGCTCGCGTACGAGGACGTGCAACTCACCGCTGACGACGGCGTGAAGCTGCACGGCTGGTTCGTCCCGGCGGCCGAGACCGCCCGCGGCACGCTCCTGTTCTTCCACGGCAACGCCGGCAATATCTCGCACCGGCTGGAGTCCGTCAGCCAGTTCCACGGGCTCGGGCTGGACGTGCTGATCATCGACTACCGGGGTTACGGGCAGAGCGAGGGCAGCCCGTCGGAGCGGGGCACGTACCGGGACGCGGAGGCGGCCTGGCAGTACCTCACGGAGGAGCGCGGTGTTGCGCCGTCGCGCATCGTGGTATTCGGGCGTTCGGTAGGCGGCGCGGTGGGTGCCTGGCTCGCGGCGAACCGGGAGGCAGGCGCGCTCATCGTGGAGTCGAGCTTCTCGTCGCTGCCCGCGCTGGCCGCAGAACTCTACTGGTTCCTGCCGGTGCGCTGGCTGAGCCGCTTCCGCTATCCCACGACCGAGTACGTGGCCGCGGCGGCCTGCCCGGTGCTGGTCATCCACAGCCGCGACGACGACATCGTGCCCTTCCACCACGGCCGCGAGATCTACGAGTCCGCCGGCGAGCCACGCCAGTTCCTGGAACTGTCCGGCCCCCACAACGGCGCCCACGTGCTGAGCGAGGAGCGCTACCTGGAAGGATTGCGGGAGTTTCTGGCGACCGCGCTACCCCCCATGTAGGAGGGCCTTCTGGCCCGATTGTTTGATGGATCGGGGCTAAAGCCCCTCCTACACGCAATTGCCCTCAGAAAAACACCAGACACCGCGTCTCGATACTCTCCCGCGGGGCCGCCCCGGCTGGCGCCGAGGGATCATCGAACGAGGAGTGCAGCGTGAACCGCGTACGCCCGTCGGTGGCGGAGTCGAAGGTCTTGAACACCAGCGCCTCATCCGGCTGCATGCGCGGATAGTAGTACCAGCGCTGCTCCGGGTGCTGCAGCGCCACCTGCAGTTCGCCGATGCGGTCCTCGCCGCGGCGTTCCACGGCCACGAGGTCTTCCTCCCTGACGGTCGTCGCATCGGCCAGCACCAGCGGATTATTCAGCACGGCTCCGGCGGTCGAGCGCCAG
>Ga0209931_1000763_pt1 | contig 18748 bp, 20 predicted proteins | sample SalPonR1_B_D1_MG_FD_185697 | JGI IMG/M metagenome (GOLD analysis project Ga0209931, IMG submission 185697) | Salt pond soil microbial communities from South San Francisco under conditions of wetland restoration - Salt Pond MetaG R1_B_D1_MG... ...
CAGCCAGAATCGGCCATGTGGCCGTGGGCGGTCACCGGTACCCGCTTCGACGAGCCGACGGCCGCCGCCGAGAGCTTCGCCACCGACTTCCTCGGATTCTCCGACCCGATCGTCGGCGAGTTCCTGGCCGGCGACACCCGCTCGGGCGAGGTCGAGATCCGGCCGCGTGTCGACGGCGCTTCGGCGGTCGGAGCCACGGTGGTGTTCGTCCGCCAGGCAGGCGACGACGACTCGTGGTGGGTGCTCGGTGCGGCCGCCGAGAGCATCACCATCGACACACCCGAGCAGGGTGACGTGGTGACCAGCCCGCTCACGGTGAGCGGTACGGCCCGGGCGTTCGAGGGAACGGTCGACGTGGAACTCCGGGCCGACGGCAACGGCGAGCCCATCGCCACGTCCTTCGTCACCGGTGGGGCCGGTCCGGAGCTGGAGCCCTTCGAGGCGACCGTCGAGTTCGACACCCCCGGTGACGTCGGAGGAGCGCTGGTGCTGCTGTCGACGAGCCCGGAGGACGGCTCGGTCGTCGAAGCGAGCGCCGTGCGGATCAGCTACACCGACTGAGGCCGCCGGACGACACACTCGAACTGACGAACGACCCCGGCGCAACTCGGCCGATCGGGGGCATGATGGTGTGCATGATCCCCCACATGCTCCACGGCTCGGCGGGCCGCTCCGGCATCCGGTCGGGTGCCACGGCCACGGTCGCCGCTGCACTCCTGCTCGCCACCGTCGCCGGATGCGGAGGCGACGGCGACTCGTCAGAGCCCGACGGCGGCGTCGGGACCGCGACCGCCCAGGCCGAAGCCTCCGAACTCGCCGCCGATCCCTTCGCCACGCTCTCGGTCGCCGAGGCCGACGCCGTGCTCGCCGACCCGCCCGACGATCTCGTGCTGCTCGACGTACGTACCCCGGAGGAGTTCGCCGAGGGCCACATCGAGGGCGCCGTCATGGTCGACTTCTACCGCGAGGACTTCGCCGCGCAGCTCGCCGGACTGGATCCGGACGTGCCCTATCTCGTCTACTGCCGATCGGGTAATCGCAGCGGGCAGACCCTCGGCATCATGGAGGAGCTCGGCTTCTCCTCTGCCGTCGACATCGGCGGCGGTGTCGTGGCCTGGGACGGAGCCGGCCTACCCCTCGTGCCCTGAGCGGCGCCGACGATCGGAGAGCACCCGGGTGAACTCGGCGCCGGCCAGCAGGATCTGCGCCTCGTAGTACAGCCAGATCAGCACGAGGAGCACGGCACCGGCGGCGCCGGCCACCGACGAGGCGCCGTACCGCCGCAGGTAGGCGCCGATCAGGACCGTTCCTCCGGCGATGAGCAGTGCCGTGACCGTCCCACCGATGATCGCCGCCCGCCACGGTACGCGGACCGTGGTGACGTACCGGAAGAGCAGAGTGACGGCCCCGATGCCCAACGTCCAGGCGCCGGCGAACCCGATGAGTTCCGACAGTGAACGCAGCAGCGGCACGTCGGGAACGAGCCCGTCGAGCAACGAGGTGACGGCGTTCAGGGCCAGCGAGAGCACGATGACGGCGCCGAAAGCCAGCACGACGAGGAAGGCGAACACCCTGCGGACGATCGACACCCGCAGGCCCGAGCGGACGGGCAGCTCCCAGATGGTGTTGAAGGCGTCCTGCAGGGCCACGACGACGAGCGTGGCTGCGAGCACGAGCGAACCGGCCCCGACGAGGCCGAGCCCTGCGGTCGGATCGAGGTCGTCGAACGTGGCGGCGAGAGAGGTCGCCACCTCGCTGTCGTCCGCACCGAAGATGCGGGAGATCTGCTCGGCCAGGTAGGCCTGCACGTCGTCACGCGACACGAAGATCCCGGCGAAGATGACGGTCAGCACCAACACCGGGACGGCGGCGAAGAGGCTGTAGTACGCCACGGCTGCGCCGAGCCGGATCGTCCGATGAGCCCGCCATTCACCGTAGGTGAGGGTCAGCACCGCCTTCACGCGGGCGACCACGTCACGGTCGGTGATGGTCGTCACGCCCCGATCGTACGGTCGTTCGTCGTCGTTCTCCCCGCAGGGGACGGTCTGCGGGGAGACGGTCGACGGCGGTCAGGCCGAACGGATGGCGTCGACGAGTTGGGCCTTCGACATCGAGCTGCGACCCTCGATGTCGAGTTCCTGCGCCCGTTCGTAGAGGTCGGCCTTCGTCCAGTCCTCGAGCACTGCGGTGTCGTCGTCGGGGCGGGCCGCGCGAGCGGCATCGTCGAGCAGCGCCGCTGTCTCCTCGTCGGCTCGACTGGCGACACGAGACGCCTGCGCCCGGGCCTGACCGGCTGTTTCCCTGGCTCCCCGGTCGACGGCATCCGCTGCCCGCCGGGTCGCTGTGCGGGCCTGGTCCGTCGTCGTCGACACGGCGCCGTCGGTGGTGTCCGACACGTTGCCGATCCGGCGGCTCACGTCATCCGCGATGCCTCCGGCGGTCGACACGATGCGCTCGGCGGCTGCGCTACCGAATTCGGCCGCCTTGCGCGGCGTCTCGGGCAGACGGGCCTGGAGCTCGTCGAGGCGACGGCCGAGTTCGGAGACGGCGTCACTGATGCGCTCTTCGATGTCGGCACGCAGCCGCTCGAGCTGCTCGCTGTCGATGCGGGGGGTGGAGGGCGAGATCGGCATGGGTGTGGCTTTCCCCGTCGTCGCGGCATCCAAACCGGGTGGTGGACCCCGGCCGGTCGACTCGGATCCATCCGGCGACCGCAGCGAGTCGGGACCGAGGTGGGTCAGGCGACGGAGGTGGGTCAGGCGACGGAGGCGAGTCCGGCCGACTCCTCGCTGTCGGCTGCAGCTCGGCGACGCCGTACGACGACGACGATGCCGATCGTCGCCACCAGGGTCAGTGCGCCCATGACCACCCACGAGGGCCGTCGGCGGACGGTGTCTCGGACGCCACCGAGATCGGGAGCACTCACGTCGGGCAGATGGACATCGGGGAGACGGACCTCGGGCAGGCGGAGGTCCGACACATCGGGCAGGGACAGATCGGAGAGATCGACATCGGGAAGTCGGACGTCGCGGCCCCAGCGTGCTCCGGTGTCGGCCAGATGCGAGATGGTGGACAGTGCGTCGGAGCGTGACATGCCGACGGCGTACCCGCAGGACGGCGTCACGAAACCAGCGGGCCGGATCACGACGACCGATCACGGGGGGCCGGAGTTTGGAGCGGCCGTCGCCGGGGAACGGGAGCAGATGTGGGATTCATCCTCTGGCTCCTCGCCGTGGTCCTCGTGATCGCAGGCATCGTCGCGCTCTTCCGACGCGAGGTCGTGTACGGCGTGCTGCTGATCGTCATCGGCCTCCTCGTCGGACCGGGAGGAGTGTCGGTCTTCACGTGAGCGACGAGGAGAGCAACAGATGACGCGGCAGGTGGACCACGGGTCCGGGCCGGGCGGCACCGACCCGGGCGGCACCGACTGGGAGCGACGTCTCCACGGTCTGCTCGGAGCCGCGCCCACACGCGGCAACGAGGTGCGCGTGCTGCGCAACGGCATCGAGATCTTCCCCGCGATGCTGGACGCCATCGGCGCGGCGCGGCACACCGTCGACTTCGTGACGTTCATCTACTGGCGAGGCGACATCGCCGTCCGGTTCGCCGACGCCCTGTCGGCGGCGGCGCGGCGCGGGTGCCGGGTTCGGGTGCTCCTCGACGCCGTGGGCGCCCGCAAGCTCGACGACGCGCTCGTGGACCAGATGACGTCGGCCGGCGTCGACGTCCGGTGGTTCCGGCCGGTCACCGACGACGGCGTCCCCCAGATCGGTACGGTCGACCATCGGACGCACCGCAAGATCCTCGTCTGCGACGGTACGACCGGCTTCACCGGCGGTGTCGGGATCGCCGACGAGTGGGACGGCGACGCCCGCGACGAGAACGAGTGGCGTGACACCCATCTCGCCATTCGTGGGCCGGCCGTTGCCGGTCTGCAGGCCGGGTTCATCGACAACTGGGCCGACGAGAACGACGACGGTTTCGATCCCCGTGCCGAGGCGCTCGTCGATCTCACCGAACGGGGTTCCAGCACGTGCAGCGTGATCCGGGGTTCGGCGGAGACCGGTGCCAGCGAGATCTGGCGGTTGATGCTGACGCTGATCACGTGCGCCACGCGGCATGTACGCATCGCATCCGCCTACTTCAATCCCGACGAGCGGCTGTGCACGGCGCTGCGCGCCACCGTGGAACGAGGTGTCCGGGTCGAGATCCTGGTGCCGGGGCCGCACGCCGACAAGCGGTTCGTGCAGCTGGCCGGCGAGGAGACCTACGCCGACCTTCTCGATGCCGGCGTGGAGATCCGTGCCTACGAGATCTCGATGATGCACGCCAAGGTGATCACCGTCGACGGCGTCGTGGCCACCATCGGGTCGGCGAACTTCAACCAGCGCTCCACGCAACACGACGAGGAGGCCAACGTGATCCTGTTCGACCCCGACCTGGTCACCGTCCTCGACAGGCACTTCGACGACGACCGCACCTCGAGTTGCGTGATCGACCCGGCCGACTGGGCCGAACGCGGGCTGCTGCAGCGTGCCGGTGAGGCTCTCACGAAGATCGTCTCCGGAGGGCTCTGATGCACGCACAGGCTGCTGCAAGCAGCCGCCCATGAAACGGCCGGACATGAACGGCCGGGCGGGTGACTGGCTCTCGAGCAGGTTCGGGCTGGTGCGCGTGCGCCAGGTCGCCGATCAACTGCGCCACCGGCTCGTCTTCGTGCCGGTGCTGTACGTGGTGGGGTCGCTGGCGCTGTCGCAGGTGTTGCTGGCCATCGACCGTGCCCTCACCGACCAGACACTGCCCGACTGGGCAAGCACCACGGTGCCCAGCGCGCGGTCGGTGTTCGCGGCCATCGCCGGCGGGCTGATCACCTCGATCACCCTGTTGCTGTCGATGATGCTGGTGGCCGTGCAACTGGCCAGTAGCCAGTTCTCACCGCGCACCCTGCGCGACTGGTTGGGAAACCGCACCCTGCAGCACGCCGTCGGCATCGTGCTCGGCACCGCCGTGTTCTGCCTGCTGGCCCTGCGCAGCACCCGCGACTTCGACGAGGACGGTGCGGCCATCGTCCCCCATGTGACGGTGCTGTTCGCCGTCATGTTCGGCGTCGTCTCGCTGGTGGCGGTCGTGCGCGCCGTGGACCGGATCACGCACAGCCTGCGCGTGGGGTCGGTGGCCACGCGGGTGGCCTCGAACACCGTCTCCGTCGCCGAACGGGTTGCCGCCGACGACCGCAGTCGGCGACGGGACGTGGTGCCCGAATCGGGGGCACTGGCCGCCGCGGGACCGGTCCGGGCCCCCATCGGCTCGGTGGCGATCGAAGCCAGACGGTCGGGTTGGGTGCAGCAGATCGACGAGGACGCCCTGTTGCTGGAAGTGCCCGAGGGAGCGACGGCGTATGTGACGGTGGACCTCGGGGCCTTCGTCGCCGAACGGGCGCCCGTCATGTGGGTGTCGCCACCGACCGTCGACGTCGACGAGGACCTGCTGCTCGATGCGGTCGCCGTCGGCGACAGCCGCACCATGCAGCAGGACATCGATTTCGGGATCGTGCAGCTTGCCGACATCGCCGTGCGGGCGCTCTCGCCCGGGGTGAACGATCCGGTGACGGCGACCGACGTCATCGCCCATCTGGGCCGCGTGCTGCTCGCCGTCTGGGAGAGCGAGGCGCCCGACCGGACGATTCGCCGCGATGGCCGCACCGTGGTGCGGCGCCGCGTCGACCATGCGTCGCTGCTCGAGCGGGCGGTCGGCCCGATCCGCCGCTACGGCGCCCACGACCCCACCGTGGTCGTGGCGCTGGCATCGATGGTACGCACGCTCGGGTCCGAGACGGTTCGGCGGTCCCTGCCGGGCCCCGAGGAGCCCATCCGTCGCACGCTGGCCGAGATCGGCGACAGCGCCGACCGGTCGGGTTGGAGTGCATCGGAGCGGGCCCTGTTCGACGACGCCCTCGGATGACCGGACCGGCCGGCGCGCGTGGTGCGCGCTTCGACATCACGTTTCGCGTCGGGCCGTTCGGGTAATGCAGCGTCATGACGGAGACGACGATCTCGCCCTGCGCGCTGCGTGTCCGCCGGTCGTGAGCGACACCTCCGCAGCATCCGCTCGACCGGGGAACCGAGCCGCCACCGACGAGACCCCCGCGGACGGCGACGCCCCGTCCGAGATCGAGGCCGACGTGGCGATCCTCGGGGCCGGGAGCGCCGCCGAGATCCTCGCCGCAGCGCTGTCCGACTCACCGCTGTCCGTCGTGGTGTTCGAACCGTCGCTGGTGGGCGGCCAGTGCCCCTTCGTCGCATGCATGCCCAGCAAGTCGATGCTCCACGATGCGGCCGTCGGACGCCGGTGGGACACGGCTGTCGCCCGACGCAGCGACGTGGTCGATCACCTCGACGACGGCCGGCACGCCAGTTCACTCCAGAAGGACGGTGCGACGCTGGTGCGATCGGCCGCACGTTTCGTCGACCCGACATGCGTGGAGGCCGGCGGACGCCGCTATCGGGTCCGCCACATCGTGATCGCCACCGGTGCGGACTCCGTGGTTCCCCCGATCGAGGGGCTCGCGGAACTCGACGACGCCGTGTGGACGAGTGCGGATGCCATGCGCTCGGAGGAGCGACCGACTCGCCTCGCCGTGATCGGCGGCGGCGTCATCGGCTGCGAGATGGCACAGCTCTTCGCTGGCTTCGGCACCGAGGTCCACCTGTTGGACGTGGCCGCACGCGCCTTCCCCGACCTCTACCCGCAGGTGGGTGAGATCGTCGACGACGCCCTTCGGGCCCGAGGCGTGAAGATCTGCCGGGGGACGACCGTCGAGGCGGCCTCGCGTCGAGGCGGCAACGTCCGGCTCGAACTCTCGAACGGATCGTCGGTGATGACCGACCGCGTCCTGGTGGCCACGGGCACCCGGCCGCGGCTGGACGGGCTACGGCTCGACAGGATCGGCGTGCACGTCGACGACAGGCTCCCGGTCGACGATTCCGGACGGGTCGCCGCACCGGGATCGATCTGGGCCATCGGGGACGTCGCCGGTCGAGGCGAATACACCCATCTCGCCAAACACCAGGCACAGGTGGTGGCGAACCATCTCGACGGCGACGGCTCACGCCGCTTCGACGACGTGGTGCTGCCTGCCTGCGTGTTCGTCGAACCTCCCGTGATGACGGTGGGTCCGACACGCGGCCAACTCGAAGGCGACGACGACGTCGTGTGGGCCACCGGCGAACTGTCGGAGATCCCACGCTGGTCGACCGACGAACTCATCGGCGGGTTCCTCGCCGTGGCTGCACGTCGGAGTACGGGCTGCCTCGTCGCCGCTCACGGCGCCGGAGCCAGGTTCGACGAACTCGTCCACGCACTCGTGGTGGCGATCGACGGTCAGGTCCCCGTGCGGCGACTGGCCATGTCGATGCAGCCCTTTCCCACCGTCGGCGAGGTGCTCGGCCCGATCTACCGTCGCCTGCTCACCCAGCTCGATTGAACGGGGCAGCGCCCACCGGGAGCGGACTCTGCGGCGGGCCCTCACTGCGGGCGGAGCCGTCGGAGCACCTCGGCCTCCGAGGCGCTGGCCTCGGGTCCGTAGTGGCACACCAGCACGCCGCCGCCGCCACAGTGCGGGCACCGCAGCGCCGACACGTGGAGCATGTCGTCCGGGTCACTCGCGCCCTCGAGACGTCGGGACCAGGCCCGCTCGAACTCCTCGACCGGTGCTGTCTGATCGCACCGTCCGCACCGCATCGTGCCGGGCGGCGCATCGTCGTCGATGGTGATCTGGGCGTCGAAACCCAGGTGATCGGCTGCGCGCAGCACGTCGCCGAGCTGTTCGGCGCCCTGCGTGGCGTCGGTCGCATTCGTCACGGCGTCGTCGGACTGCATGCCACTACACCTACCCGGACCCGCGCCGACCCAATCCCGGCCGGCCGGGAGTCACCCGGCCGGCCACTCGGTGCAGCGTCCGCTCAGACGCCGGCGGGATGGGCGAACTCGAGCCAGGCGCCGTAGCCGCCGAGCAGGTCCGAGACGTCTTCGAAGCCGGCGTTGCGCAGCAGGCTCGCTGCGACCGACGACCGGTAGCCGCCGGCGCAGTACACCACCGTCGGCGCGTCCTGGTCGAGTTCCCCGAGACGGGACGGCAACTGGCCGACCGGGATGGGCACGGCGCCCTCCACGGCTCCGAGAGCGATCTCGCCGGGGTTGCGGATGTCCACGATCTGGAGGTCGTCGACGTCGGCGCGGCGGGCGTCGAACTCGGGAACGGTGAGGCGCGACGCACGCTGCGTGCGGTCCGGGTGCTCCGCCATCACCACCAGCGGATCGGCCAGGTGACCCACGACCCGGTCGAAGCCGATCCGGCCCAGCCGGTTGCGCGCCTCGAGCTCGAATCCGGGCTCGACCAGGAGCACGATGTCGACGTCGTGCGGCACCACCGATCCGGCGAACTCGGCGTAGCGGCCGTCGAGACCCACGTTGACCGAGCCGACGAGGTGACCGTGGGCGAACTCCTCCGGAGTCCGGCCGTCGACGAGGATCGCCCCCGCATCGAGGCGCGCCGTCACCTCGTCGAGGGACAGCGCGGCGAGCGGTGCGTGCTCGTCGAGCAGGGCCCGTTCCTGGCGGTTGAGGACCGCGTCGTACACGAAGTACGACGGCGCCGGCGGCTGCCCCTCGGTGACGAGGCCGACGAACGTCTCCTTGTCGGGCGCCAGGAGCGCGTAGTTGTTCACCCGCTGGTCACCGATCGTGGACCAGGTCTCGGTGGACAGGTTCTTGCCGCACGCCGAGCCGGCACCGTGGGCCGGGTAGACCCGTGTGGCGTCGGGAAGCGTGAGCAGTTTGCCGTGCAGGCTCTCGTAGAGCTGGTCGGCGAGTTCGTCGCGCGTGTAGCCCAGCGAGGCGAGCAGGTCGGGACGTCCGACGTCACCGATGAAGAGTGCGTCGCCGGTGAGGACACCGTACGGAACGTCGTCGGACGCGTGCTCCCAGACGACCACGCTGAGGGACTCGGGGGTGTGGCCGGGCGTGTGGCGGATCTCGAGCTGCACGTCGCCCAGCGGGATCCGCTCGCCGTCGTGCAGTTTGCGGGACTCGAACTCGGTCTCGGCGACCGACGAGTAACCGATCTCGGCGCCGGTCGCTGCGGCGAGTTCCAGATGCCCGGAGAGGAAGTCGGCGTGGAAGTGGGTCTCGATGACGAGTTCGATCGTCAGCCCGGCCTCGGCGGCGTCACGGACGTACTCGTCGATGTCCCGACGCGGGTCGACGACCACGGCACGGCCGGTGGTCTCGTCGCCGATCAGGTACGAGGCCTGCGAGAGGCAGTCGAGGTAGTACTGGGTGAACTTCATGTCGTGCTCCTTGGCAGCCAGAGGTTGCGCTGGTCGATGTCTACCGTACGACAACCCGTACCCCCTGGGGTATTATTCCCTGCTGTTTGTCCGCCCGGCGCAGCGCCGTCCGACTACCGTCGACGGCGTGTCGACCCTTCTGCACCGCACACCCCGCCACAGCACGCCCGGCTCCCGAGCGACCGCCTCACGTACGCTGCGCCTGGCCGCTCTCACCGCTGCCGTCGTCGTCCTCGCCGGCTGCTTCACCGTGGAGTCCACGTTCGACATCGGCGACGACGGCACGGCCGACCTCGACGTCGTGCTGTTGATCGACACGGAACAGTTGAGCGAGCTCGCCGGAATGTTCGGAGAGGACGCCGGGCTCGTCGACGAGCTGTCACCCCAGCAGCTGCTCGGGGAGTTCACCGAGGGCGAGGACCCCTGCGCCGACCTCACCTCGACGCTCACGGACTACGAGGTGAACGTCCGGGAGATCGAGGACGGCAGCCGAGTCGGTGTCGGCTGCACCGTCAACGACGTGCCGATCGACGAGTTGAACGAGATCGGCGAGGACTCCGAACTCACGATCACCCAGGACGGCGGCAGCACGTCCTTCGAGCTGCGGCTCGACGGTGTCGACGAACTGGCCGGTGACGCGGGGGACCTGCCGCCGATCCCGGGATTCGATCTCGACGAGCTGTTCCAGGTCCGGTTCTCGGCCACCGCACCCGGCTCTCTCAGCAGCCACAACGCCACCTCCACCGACGGTGCCACCGCCACGTGGGTCGTCACGACCGACGCCGATTTCGTCGAGGACGGCAGCGCGACGCTGGCGGCTCGGTGGGAACCGGGCGGCTCGGGCTCGTCGTCGGTTCTGTGGATCATCCTGGCCATCGCCGGAGCGGTCGCGGCGGTCGTGGCGATCGCGCTGCTGCTCCGACGGCGCGGTTCGTCCGACGCACCCCCGGATGCGAGCGGCATGTCTCCGCCACCTCCCGGTGGAGCACCGTCCCCACCGCCATCGTCCTCGCCACCGCCGCCACCACCGGGCGCGGCACCGCCGCCACCACCGCCGGCGGCACCCCCCACGGCACCGCCGCCACCCTTCCCCCCGCCGCCTGCACGTCCGCCCGAGCCGCCGGCGCCCTAGCATGGTGGGCCGCACCGCCCCGCCGACCGGCGTTGCGCCCCCGCAACCATGACCCTCCGCCCTCTCCTGCTCGTCGCCACGATCGTCACCGCACTCGTCGGCGTCCTCCTGGGGCTCGCACATCCGGCGGCCGCGCACTCGGGCAAGCAGAGCTACGTGTACCTCAACACCTACGACGACGGCCTCGACGGCCGCGTCGAGTACCCGGCGCGCGACCTCGGCCCGGTGCTCGGCATCGACTTCACCGACGACCCTGCGGTCGCGCTGACCGCCGCGACCGCCAACGCCGAGGCCATTCGCGCCTACACCGCCGAGCATCTCGAGATCGGCGACGCCGACAGCACCTGGGGGTTGTCGTTCGACGGCGCCGTCGACGTCCTGCCGGTGGGTGTGGGCCCGTACATCGTCGTGCCGTTCGTGGTCGAGGAACGGTTCGAGTCCGCTCCCCGCGAGCTCGTCGTCACCTACGACGGGATCATCCACACCAACGACCAGAAAGATGCGTTCCTGCTGTTCGAGAACGACTGGGGCACGGCCGTGTTCCAGAACGAGGCCGAGGAGTTCGTCGGCTTCTCCGTCGGTCGCACCACGCAGATCGTCGAACTCGACGACGCGTCGATGTTGTCGTCGATGGCAGGCGTCCGCGGGCTCGGAACCGACGCCGTACGCGCCGGCATCGACCATCTCCTGTTCGTCGTGGCACTGCTGCTGCCGGTCGGTCTCCTCGTCGCGGGTGGCCGGGTGACCGACCCAGCGCCGACGGTCGAGTCGGTGGTACGACGTGCCGCCGGCGTGCTCGGGGTATACGCCGCCGCCCACTCGATCACACTGTGGGTGATCGGCCTCGGTGGGTTGTCGCTGCCCGACCGTCTGGTCACCTCCCTGGTGGCCGCCTCGTTGCTGGTGGCGGCGCTGTACGCCGTCGTGCCGTTCACGTCGAGACACCTCGCCCTCGTGGCGACGCTCGGCGTCGTGCAGGGGTTGGGCTTCGGCCTGCAGTTCAACGCACTCGACCTCGACCGCCGTCAACCGGTGCAGTCCCTCCTCGCGTTCAACGTGGGCATCGCGGTCGCCGTGCTGGTCATCTCCACACTGGTGCTCGCACTGCTGTTGGTGTTGCGCAGGACGGTCGCTGCCGCCGCCGTGCTCTACGGCGGTGCCGCCATGACCGCGGCGTACGCCGTCGCCTGGCTGGTGGAACGCATCGGCGACTCCGATCTCGACATCGAACGGGTCGCCAACCCGTGGAGGGTGTGGCCTCGCAACTTCTGGATCGCGCTGGTGATCATCGGTGTCGCAGCCGGGCTGTACTCGTGGTCGGCGTCACGTGGGAAACTCCGGCCCGTGAATCGCACCGTCGACCATCACGAGACCGACGACGAGACGCAATTGGTCTCGTCGTGAGCATCTCCCACCCGGTGCGGGTACTGATCGCAACGGCCATCGCCGCCGTCGCCCTGCTCGCCGGCGGGCGCCCCGTCGCAGCCCACGAGTTCGGTTCGTTCGCCATCGACCGGTATGCGGCCATCCTGGTCAGCCCCGAGGGGGTGGAACTCGACTACGTGATCGGCTTCGCGGAAACGCCCACACAGGCCGACGGCGACCGCGTCGAGGCCGATCCGGCCGCCTTCTGCCAGGAGATGATCGCCTCGGTGGAGTTCACGATCGACGGGACACCGGTCGAGCTCGGCGAGGCCACCGCCACCACGCTGCGCCAGGAAGGCGACGGCGGGCTGACCACCCTGCGCACGGAGTGCAACTGGACCGCCGCGTTGGATCTCGGCGAGGGGTCGCATGCGATCGTGTTCGACGACGACAACTACCGCGAGCGCGTCGGCTGGCGTGAGGTCGTGGTCGTCGGGGACCGCGTCGAGATCAGCGGCGACGTCTCGTCGGAGACCGTCACCGAACGCCTCACCGACTTCCCCGATCCGGAGGACAACCCCGACACGTCGACCGCCGAGTTCACGGCCACCGCATCGGCCGATGCCGGGCCGGGTGAACTCGACTCGTCGGTTCCGGGCGACGACGACGTCGGGGGCGATGCGTTCTCCGATCTCATCGCCGACGCCGACGGCGGGATCTGGGCGATGACCCTGTCGCTCGGCTTCGCCGGGTTCCTCGGCGCCCTGCACTCGCTCGCACCGGGCCACGGCAAGACGGTGATCGGCGCCTACCTCGTGGGCACCAGGGGCACCAAGTTCCAGGCCTTCATCCTCGCAGTGGCCGTTGCTCTCTCGCACACGCTGGGCGTCCTCATCCTGGGCATCATCACCTATGCCGCGGGTGCCGCTTTCGCGCCGGAACGGGTGTACCCGTGGCTCCAGGGCTTGTCGGCGCTGATCGTGCTGGGCATCGGAATCTGGCTCGTCGTGACCGCATGGCGGGACTACCAGGCCCGGATCGCCGGACGCGCGGCACCCGAACACCGACATCTGCACGACCACGGCGTCCACGAACACGCCCACGGCGACGCAGCCCTCGAGGAGCTGCACGGCCTGCCCGAGCATGCGCTGGGCAGAGCAGCCGTGGCGACGGTGGCCACCGGCAGCGCCGTCGTGGTCGAGCCCGACCTCCTGCCGCATCACCACGATCACGACCATCACGATCACAGCGGTCACGACCACAGCGACCACGACCACGACCACGACCACGACGACCACGACGATCACGACCACGACCACGGCGACGACCACGACCACGGCGACGGCTGGCACCGGCACGGGATCTTCCCGCACACGCACAAGTTCGACCTCGACGAACTCGACCTGCAGGGCAAGGTCAGCTGGAAGACGTTGGCGATGCTGGGCCTCTCGGGCGGCCTCGTCCCCTCCACCTCGGCGATCATCGTGCTGCTCGGCGCCATCCAGCTCAACCGACTGGCGTTCGGAGGGCTGCTGATCCTGGCGTTCGGGATCGGGATGGCCATTGCCCTCATCAGCGTCGGGTTGGGCATGGTGGCGCTGCGCGACAAGGCCTTCGGCGCCATGGACGGCAACCAGATCATCGCCACGGCCCGACGCGTGATCGTCCCGCTGGCGGCCACCGCCGTCCTCTGCATCGGCGTGTTCCTCGTGATCCGCGCCTGGTTCGAGATCGCCGATCTCTGACGTCCGACGGCACGATCGTCTGCGTTTCGCATGTGCCGGGATCGGGGAGGATGACCCCGATGTGCCAGCTCTGGCCGAATAGGTTGACTCCATGACCGCAACGACAGCATCCGACCAGGTCGAGATCATCGTGCCTGTCCAACCCAGGTTCGGTTCGACCCTGCGGGTGCTCACCTCTGCTCTTGCCGCCGACTGTGGGTTCACGATCGACGAGATCGACGACATCCGCCTCGGGCTCAGCGAGGTGTTCAACGTCCTGTCCGAGACCGTGTCGGCCGACGGCGACACGTCGGGCGACAGCCGGGTCCGGGTCACGTTCCGGACGGACACCGATCAACTGACCGTCAAGGTGCACTCGGTACCCGGCAGCGCAGCACCACTCGAGTTCGACGAGTTGGCGACGAGCATCCTGCACTCGGTGCTCGACGCAGTGACCATCGACGACGAGGGGGTCTCGATGGTGAAGCGAGCGAACGAGGCGAACGCGCCGATCGACGACGCGTCATGAACGAACCGTCCACGCAGGACGACCTCGACGATCTGGAGCTGTTCCGCCGATTCGTCACCACCGGTCGTCGAGGCCTGCGCAACCAGCTCGTCGAACGTCACATGGGCTTGGCTGCCCACATCGCCGGCCGATACCGACGTACGGGCACCCACGACGACGATCTCCGTCAAGTCGCCATGCTCGGCCTCGTGAAGGCCGTCGACCGCTTCGACCCCGAATTCGGGGCGTCGTTCTCGTCGTTCGCCGGACGGACGATCGAGGGAGAGATCAAACGCCACTTCCGGGATCGATCGTGGACCGTGCGCGTCCCCCGGGGCGCCAAGGAACTCCACCTCCAGGTGCGACGGGCCGACGAGGAACTCTCGCAACGGCTCGGTCGCTCCCCCGACGTCGATCAGATCGCCGAGCACCTCGGCGTCTCGCGCGACGACGTCCTGCGTGGCCTCGGGGCGAGTGCCGCCTACAACGTCGGCACGCTCGACACCCAGCAAGGCGGCGACGACGACATCGCCTCCGACCGCCGGCAGGTGCTCGCCGCCGACGAACTCGGCTTCGAGCAGTCCGACGACCGCCAGTTGGTCCACGAACTCATGGACCGCTTGCCCGAGCGCGAGCGCGAGATCGTCAGGCTGCGGTTCTACGAACGCCGATCACAGTCCGAGATCGCCGAGCTGGTCGGCGTCAGCCAGATGCACGTGTCGAGACTGCTCCGCCGCTCGTTCGAACAGATGCGGGAGTGGCTCGACGAGCAGTGACGTCGCCACCGATCCTCCCTGTCGCAGCGGCCGCGACAGTTTGCCGACCGGCCGACCGGGGTACGCCGGGACCATGACGAACCCGACCGACCTCAAGACCACGCTGCCCGACATGTCGGACGAGGATTCGGCACGGACGATCCAGCTCCTGCAGGACCGCCTCGTCGCACTCATCGACCTCCATCTCACCCTGAAGCACATTCACTGGAACGTCGTGGGCATGAACTTCATCGCCATCCACGAGATGCTGGATCCACAGGTGGATTCCGTCCGACTGCAGACCGACGCCGTCGCCGAGCGCATCGCCACGATGGGTGGAGAGCCTCAGGGCACGCCCGGCTCCGTCGTCGAGCAGCGGTCGTGGAGCGACTACGACCTCGGGCGCGCCCCCACCGTGCAGCACCTCGTCGCCCTCGACGACGTCTACAACGGCGTCATCACCGATCACCGCAAGGCCGTCACCGAACTCGGAGACCTCGATCCCGTCTCGGAGGATCTGCTGATCAGCCACCTCGCCGACCTGGAACTCTTCCAGTGGTTCGTCCGTGCCCACCTCAAGGACGCGACCGGCGACGTCATGCATCGCCGCACGAACGACGGCGACTGAGGCGCGTGACGCCCTCCCGCGTGACGTCACCGCACGTGGGCGCTATCGTTCCGCCGATGCCTGCCGATGCCGCTCGATTGTCCGTGAGCGCCGATCGGACCGGTCTGCACGTGCTGGCCGGGGAGATCGATGCGCACACGGCCCCTCTGTTCGCCGCCCATTTCGACCCGCTGCCCGACACCGGGGTGATCACACTCGACATGTCGGGTGTGACGTTCATGGATTCGAGCGGACTCCGAGCACTGGTCGATCTCGCCGGCCGGGCCGGAGCCGCCGGTTCGAGCGTCGCCGTGCAGGCCCCCAGCCGTTCGGTGGCGAAGATCATCGAGATCAGCGGTCTCACCGATGTGATCCAGGTGCATTCCGGGTGAGGGCCGCCGAGACTCCCTGCACACCGGGACGAGGGATGCACGTGGCGTCCGGCGGAGACGACTGCCGTGCCCCCGAGGTGGAGGAGACGTCGACGCTGTCGCTGCCCGCCACAGCCGGGGAACTCGCGTCGGTGCGCCGTTGGGCCCGCCACTTCCTCGAGGAACGCGGCGCGTCCGATGACCTGGTCGACGACATCGAACTCGCCGCGAGCGAGCTGGCCACCAACGTGATCCGCCACACCGCGTCCGACGCGATCCGGCTCCGCATCGCACGCAACAAGACGGCCTGGACCCTCGACGTCGCCGATGCCGAGGATGCGCCGGCTCCCACCGAGGCCCGCCTGCCACCGCCCGACGACCCGACGGGGCGCGGGCTCTACGTGGTGGCGTCGGTGATGGACCGGGTGGACATCGTCACTGTCGACGGCGCCCACGTGATCCGCTGCACGCGTCTCGACGGGTCCTGATCTCCGGCGGGCCGACCGTCCGTCGCCCCCGTCACCTCGGGTTTGTGGTTCGGGGTACCGCGGCATCCTGTTCGCATGACGATGGCACCGACACGAACCGATGCACCGTCCGGCAACGGCGAGGGCGGCGGACCGTTGCGCGTCGCCATCGTCAACGACTACGAGCTGGTGGTGAAGGGCCTCGAGGCCATGTTGGCGCCGTTCTCCGACCGGGTACAGGTGGTCGACATCAACACCGGCACCACGCCCCACGGCCCTGCCGATCTCGTTCTGTTCGACACGTTCGCCGCCTATCGCAACGCACTCGATCGGATCGACGAGATGGCCGACCGACCGGACCTCGGCAAGATGGTGCTGTACACCTGGGATCTCCCGCCCGCGTTCGCCGAGGACGTCGGCGAACGCGACGTCGACGCCATCATTCTCAAGTCCATGACCGGTGAGCGATTGGTGGAAGCCCTCGAACAGACCGCCGCCGGTACTCCCCCGTCGCTCGACGACCAGTCGATCACGTCGTCGTCGGTCACTCTCACCGACCGCGAGCTGGAAGTGCTCGCACTGGTGGCGATCGGCTCGTCGAACTCCGAGATCGCGAAACAGCTCTACCTCTCGATCGACACCGTCAAGACGCACCTCCGCAAGCTCTACGGGAAGCTCGGAGTACGCAACCGGACCGAGGCCGCGCTGCGTGCGCCGGAATTCGGCCTGCGGCGCCGCGCCGGGTCACCCCTCGTCGACGTGTAGGTATCCGTCGAGCCCGGCGAGTTCGAAGAGGCGACGTACTCTCCTGCCGGCGATCATCCGAACGCAGCCGCCCGACTCCTCGGCAGACCTGTGCACCTGCAACAGCGCCGCGAGGCCTCTCGAGTCGATGAAGGTCACGGCGCGGAGATCGAGTACCACCGCCCCGGCGAGGAGACGCGGCGCGAGACTGTCCGACAGTTGCACGGCAGAGAACGCATCGAGTTCACCGCGCACCACGACAGTGGCACCGGACATCTCGAGGTCGAGCCGATCGGCGGTTCCTGACATCGACTCGACGGTAGTGACGACACAGGGCCGAGGGTCGGCGGGAACCCACAATCACCCGAACGGGCGACGTCGTGGGCAGACGGGGTCCGGGGGCCGGCAATCGAGATTGACTACGGTTCCGGATCACGCCGGCTGAGTCCGGGCCCACTCGAGCATGACGACCTCCGGCGATCCCCTGGTGAGCAGCGACAGCTCGCCGGCATCGATCGAGATGTTCGACCCACCAGGGACGAGACGGGTCTTCTCGCCCGGAGACCTGCTCCGTCTCCTGATCGGGCTCGCGCTCATCGCCGGCGGCACCCTCGTCGGAGCGCTCGCCCGCTCCACGATCCGCGGTGTCGAACTCGACCTGCTGCAACTCGTGGACCGGTTGCCCGACACCTTCGAGGACCTGCTCCTGGCGATCGCGCAGCTGTTCACCCGGGTCATCCCGACCGTTGCGTTGGTGATGCTGCTCGTCACCCGACGGTGGAGAGTGGCGCTGCTGCTGGTGCTCGCCGGCCTGCTGGCCGACCTTGCGATGGGTGCGGTCGACGTGTTCCTGTTCGACCGTGACCTGGAGGAACTGGTCGCACTGCTCCGGGCCGAGCAGAACGCCGGGGACGGATCGCCGACCTCACACGTCGTTGCGTCGATGACGGCGATCGTCACCGTGGCTGCACCTTGGTCGGGTCGCCGGTGGCGACAGGCCCTGTGGTGGGCGTTCGGGCTCGTGGTGTTGTTGCGCCTGCTGTCGGTCACGCAGCCGGCATTCGACGTGGTCGTCGCTGTCGGGGTCGGGGTGGTCGTCGGGTCGGCGCTCCTGCTGATGTTCGGCTCCCCCTCCCACGAGCCACACCCCGACGAGCTGCTCCGCGGGCTCGAGGCCGCCGGGATCAGCCCCCGTCGGATCGAGCGTCGGTCCGGCTCCGGCTCGGCGCTGAGATACAGGGCCATCGACGAGGTCGACGGTGGTGACCGGGTACTCGAGATCACCCTGCGTACGCCGGACGAGCGCGACGCCGACCTGCTCGCCAGGGTGTTCCGACGCCTGCGGTACGCCGACGACGAGGTGGAACTCGGCTACCGCCGCGTCGAACGACGGATCGAGCACGAGGCCCTCGCACTGACCCTCGCCGAGCGGCACAACGTCCGGGTCCCCCGTGTGGTGACGATCGGTGGCACCGAGCGGGGCGCCGCCTTCTTGATCACCGAGATCGACGGTGACCGTCCGGCGACCGCCGACGATCTCCGCTCGCCCGCATTCCTGGAGGGGCTGTGGCGGCTGCTCGGCGAGCTCCATGCGGCCGGTGTGGCCCATCGACGACTCGAACTCGACTCGCTGCGGGTCGATGCCGACGGCCAGCCGATGCTGCGAGCGTTCCACCGTTCACACATCGCACCGTCACCTCGCGAGCGCGCTCGTGATGTCGCCGGTCT
>Ga0209931_1000767_pt1 | contig 18599 bp, 17 predicted proteins | sample SalPonR1_B_D1_MG_FD_185697 | JGI IMG/M metagenome (GOLD analysis project Ga0209931, IMG submission 185697) | Salt pond soil microbial communities from South San Francisco under conditions of wetland restoration - Salt Pond MetaG R1_B_D1_MG... ...
CCTGCATTTCCTTAAAATCAGAGTTACATATTTCAGTGGCGCTTCAGCGGTAGCCTGTTTTGAATATGGAACACGGAATGCGCATGATTCGCAGGGATACTTTCAAGCACCTTGTCCATTCAGTGGATTCATATGTTGGGGATTCCGCATCAAGTGCGGAATGACAGTGATTTTGTTAGTGTGGACCCTGAGCGCAGGCCAATGTAGAGAAAGGGAGCATATTCGAACCTGGGCGTTTGCAAATTATAAAAGGGCGAAGCCCTTTTTCGGGACCAGTCCTCCAGAGCGGTGATTATAAGAACAAGGTATCCAGATTTGAAAATCGAAGGAGAAAAGTGAAAAGGTAAGCAGATCGAACCCATCACCAGTGATATGCGTTGCGAGTCTTCGATGGTCTCGTTTCAAGCAGGACAGTTAAGCACACCGAATGGTACCGTGCCGTTAGGTACGGTATATCGGTAGAAACAAGTCAACCCCATATGATTGCGTGCCGTAGGTACGCTCTATGATTCGTTGAGTTTTGAACATACCAAAAAAGATAAGTTGTACCGACTGCGGCGGCATTGGGAGCAACATTATTAAGATGCGGAATCCTGCGTCTGGCGGGATCAGACCGCTAACCGCGATCTCCAACATGTAGCAGGCGGGAAGGCCTTTTTGTCGCATGCTTCTATCTGACACGTTGATCCTCAAATATGCTAGAAGAGAATGTTTTCCTTTTGTTACATTTGGATTAAGCCAAAAGTAAAAAGTAAAAAAAGATTTGGCAGAGAGCCGAACCTGAAATAAAGAAAGGTTAGTGGAGAAGAGGACACTAGACCCGTATTCAACCCCTTCAGGGTTGGAATTTTCGTTGGCACATAAGCCCGAGCGCAAGCTCGGGGCTACTCATATTCAAGCCCCGGGGGCTTGTTGGGGGCGGGTAATTTTTTGTGAGGGTTCTGCGAGCGCGCGTTGAAATAGGCTTGCCTGCGGGCAGGGAAACCATATGACGACAACGCCGTCATGCGATCGGGCATTAAGGCCGATCCGGAATCGCTCCCTGCGAAATGTAGCGTGCGGCCGCAGCATTGCGGTCGTAAATGGCTTACTGTTTAAGCCCCGTGCGGCGCACGGGGTGAGTTTAAGCCATTTAGCGCAATAAGCGGATGGAGCGATCGGAGAGGCCTTACAGCCCGAAGGCTTTTTGGGTTCGTTTTTGGCCTACAAAAAGGAACAATTGAAAGAGCAATGCAGAGAAACAAGTCAACCCCATATGATTGCGTGCCGTAGGTACGCTCTATGATTCGTTGAATTTTGAACATAGCAAAAAAGATAAGTTGTACCGACTGCGGCGGCATTGGGAGCAACATTATTAAGATGCGGAATCCTGCGTCTTGCGGGATCAGACAGCTAACCGCGATATCCAACATGCAGCGGAAAGAGCTTCCGTGAGAATGTTAACGCGAGGGATAGTTTTCAATGAGGTTCCACAACGCACTCCGTGTGTTGTGGTCCGGCGGTGTGGGACAGCGCGCATGACGGATTGGATTAAGCCAAAAGTAAAAAGGAACATGTGGTTGTGCGTAGGCCACGCAATTGCCTTATAGCACCAAAATAATAAGGTCACTGCTTCAGCGGTAGCCTGTTTTGTTTATGGTGCACGGAACGCGCATGATTCGCAGGGATACTTCCAGGCACCTAGTCCATTCAGTGGATTCATATGTTGGGGATTCCGCATCAAGTGCGGAATGACAGTGATTTTGTTAGTGTGGGCCCTGAGCGCAGGCCAATGTAGAGGCAGGGAACTGCCTCCGACAGTCAAGTAGAACTAAAGCAACACACGGTCCAGGTTGCCACAGTAGGGTAAAAAGAGAATAAAAGACAGGACTGAATGCTCCCAAAGGCAATAAATAGCATCACTTTATCAGAGCAGCAAACGGGCTTACTTTTGCAAACGTTCCAAAATCTCTCCAGTCACATCTTTACTCTCTTCAGCAAAAAGCATGGAGCCACCGGAAACATCAAATACGAAGGTATAATTGCGCTCTTCGGCAAGGTTTTTTATAGCCATTTCTACTTTCTCTAATATCGGGCCCAGCATGCGCTGTCGTTCCTGCTGAAGTCGGCCTTGCATTCGCTGTTCGAAAGTGCGGAGTTGATCCTGTTCTTGCTGAAACTTTAATTCCCGCTTTTCCTGATCGACACGGGAAAGGTTTCCTTCAGCGATCTCGCGTTGAAACACCCCAAAATCTTCTTCCAATTTAGCCACACGATCTTCAAAAGACATGACTAGCGAATCGCGGAGATCTTCCATTCGACTCTCGGCTTCTGCCGTCTCGGGAAGCAGTTCTAAAAGATTGCCGAGGTTCACATGCGCTAGTTTTTGTTCTTGAGCTACAAGTGATGTACTCAAAAGGAAAAAACTTGAAAAAAGGATCAGATTTATAATTCTCATGGTCCGGGGTATTTTAGGGCAGAAAAAGTGTACGCGGTTTCTCTGCAAATATTTTAGACAAATATAAAGGAATCGTTGAAAGAGAAAAAAGGCCAACTATGATGAGCTCACTTCCATTCAGAGCGCATAATCATTCTGCACGTTTAGATTCTTTTTCTTTTTTAGCTTTTGCCGAGGATCTTCTTTCCTCTTCCAGTTCTTTTTTTTCATCCTCAGTCATTCCCTTGCGGATTTCATCTTCAACGGTGGCTCGAGCAGAGTTGAACTCTCGAATGCCTTTGCCCAAACCTCTCATCAACTCTGGAATCTTACGACCACCAAATAATAATAGGACGACAAATAGGATGACGAAAATCTCCCAACCGCTCGGCAAAAAAGCCCATACAAATGGATTCATAATGATTTATTTTTCTCAGCGTAAAGGTAAGTCAATAAGATTCAGACTCTTTACTTCCAAGACCTTTATTTTTTCAATAACGGTATGAAATACGTCAAAATTCCCCTAATGCTCTATTTTTTCAGTCCGATTTCGCGAAGGCGCTCATCCAAATATTCTCCTGCCGTAATGGGCTTGTACTGCAAGGGCCGCTCTTCAGTTACGCACTCCTCCAGGCAGGTCAGATCCATTTCGCTTATTGGGTGAAGGAAAAAAGGAATACTCAGTCTGGGCTCGTTCCATTTTTCCTGAGGTGGATTCACGACGCGGTGGGTCGTCGATTTCAAATAGCCGTTCGTCAAACGTTGAAGCATATCCCCCACATTTACTACAATCTCTTCTCCCTCAGTAATCACAGGCACCCAATTCCCATTTTTATCAAGCACTTGCAAGCCCTCTGCGGAAGCACCTACCAGTAAGGTGATTAAATTGATATCTTCATGTTGTTCGGCTCGAATTGCTGACTTCGGCTCTTCCGTTATGGGTGGATAATGGATGGCGCGAAGAATGCTGTTCCCCTGGTCAATCGGCCCGTCAAAGTAATCTTCTTCTTGTTTTAAATAAATGGCGATTGATTTCAGTAAATCAGAGCCTGCCAGCTCAAATTCGTGGTACAGGCGGACGGCTGTCGGCAAAAAATCTGGGCGTTCGCGAACCGGAACATTATCCGGATAATCTTCATGTGTTTTTAGGGCTCCCGATACTTCCTGCCCAATCTGAAAAAACTCTTTGAGGTCAGCTACATCGCTCTGTTTGGCATGCTCCTTGCCAAAAGAAGTGTAGCCGCGCTGTCCGGCTAATCCTTTGACTTCGTATTTTTCTTTAACCGACTTGGGAAGAGCAAAAAAAGCTTCAGCTTCGGCGTAAAAAGTTTGGATTAAGTCCTGTGGAATTCCATGATTATACACTCCAACAAAGCCCACCTCGTGAAAGGCACGACCAAGTTCCTCAATAAACTCCACTCGATCTTTTTTATTTCCGGATCGAAATTTACCTAAATCCACAAAGGGTATATTCCTGTCTTCCATGTCTTTACCTTTTTAGTTCAATGATCAATAATACAACATTTTATCTGAAAGGCGATAGGCGAGGCCTTCGAATTAGACATTTCAAACAGCCGAAATGGCTTCTCCACGCCCCCGATCCTCTGAGGGTAAGTGGGTATCTATTGCTCTAAACCATAGTGGAGGAATCAAGCTCAACAACATGGCCGCGGGATAGCCCATCGGCAATTGCGGACTCTCCTCATAATGCCTTAAAATCTGATAGGGGCGCTGAGCTTTAAAGTGATGATCGGCATGTCGCGTCAATTCAAAAAGCATAATTCGTCCCATAGGATGATTGCTATTCCAGGAATGGCGAATGTCCACAGGCTCATAGCGGCCGGAAGCCAACTTGTGCCGAAGTAGTCCGTAGTGTTCGATATAATTTACAGTTTCCAGGAGCAAGAAGCCTATCACTCCTGCTATGACAGCCATCAGTAATACAAAGGGACTCCAAATAACAGCAATCAGAATATAATATATCAGGTGCATTCCTGTGAAACGGATCATGCGATTGTGCCAGGACAAAACGGACAACCCCCGCCTTTTGAGCACCATAGCTTCTATTTCCCAGGCTTTTGTATAAACGCCAGATACAGACCGAAGCCAAAAAGCATATAGACTTTCAGAGCGACGAGCCGTGGAAGGATCTTCCGGGGTAGCGACGTGTTTGTGATGACCTAAATTGTGCTCTATTTGAAAATGCAGATAATGAGCAGGTAGCAACAGCAACTGGGATGCGATTTTATCTAAAGTGCTCGGCCGGTGTCCTAATTCGTGACCAATATTTATCCCCATTGCCCCCAAAAGGATCCCCACATTGAATACCAGTCCCAGATGTTCAGCCCAGCTGAGTCCCCCCGCCGTCAAAATTTCAAAATAGTACACTAAAATTCCGTAGACAATAGGAATATGGAGGTATAATAAGGCATCGAAAAAAAAAGAGCGGGCTCGCTTCGATTCATCTCCGGGCGGATCTTCTGAAGAATCCGGAAGGATGAGTTCTAAAATCGGAATAATCACAAAAGCTAAATAGAACATGCCCGGGGAAGCGTAGGACTGGAAGTATAGGCCTGCCCAACAAAAAATAGGCCCCAGATAGGCGATGAGATATTTAGAATCTGAAAAGTGCATCTTACTTTTAAATGTAATGTATGGATTTAACGCAACTCGTCAAAGATAGGTTCCCCAGCGAGCTTTGGACTTTTTTTGGCAAGGCTGTCATAGATCCATTTTGTTTAATCCTGCCTTTTGGTCCCATAAAAGGAATTTAGAGTGAGGGATACCTGGCTTGCAGCTCTATTCATATTTACAGGAATTTTTGTAAAAGCTACTCAGTTTAGAGGGTGGACTCAAGTGTTAAAATATTATAATTCAATACTTTATGTTTGGCTTCGTCCCATTTTTTGCACTGGTTATTCCAGAATATAGGTTAGGGTATGTCCCGGGATTTTATTATCATTGGATGGATAAATTTCTATGGGTATCAAAAGATATAAACGAGTACTTGCAAAACACGTCGGAAGCGAACGCGGACCGATGTTAGTTTGTGTTGGAGGTATGCATGGCAATGAGACAGCGGGTGCAGAAGCCATAGAACTGATGGGCAAAATGCTGGATGTGGAGCCCATAACCAATCCCCAGTTTGCATTCTCAGGGTTGTTTTTAGGTATCGCAGGAAATTTGCAGGCTTTGCGTGAGGGAGTACGCTATATCGAAAGAGACCTTAATCGACAATGGCACGATGAACAGGTAGAGCGCATTCTGCGCTCGCGAAGAAAAGACCTGCACGCTGAAGAGCGCGAAATATTTGATATCATCAAAACGATCCGACGTGAAGTGAGGAGCTATAAGCCCACACATATTATTGTACTCGACCTACATACAACGACCGCTTACGGCGGCATATTTACGATCGCTTCGGATGATTTTCGATCTATTCGGATCGGAGTGGAACTGCACGTACCCGTAATTACGGGGATGCTCAAAGGGATTCAGGGCACTTCCTTACATTACTTTAATAAAAACAAGCTCGGTGCAGATACCACTTGTATCGTGTTTGAGTCCGGACAGCACAATGAGCAGTTATCAGTGAATCGAGCCATCGCCGGCATCACCAATGTGATGAGTATCATCGGTTGCATAAATGCGGAGGATGTGGAAAATCAGCACGAGCAATTACTCATAGAGTATGCCCGTCAATTGCCCATGGTGGCAGAGCATGTGATCACGCATAGTATCAAGCCAGGCGATCAGTTCGTCATGCAGCCAGGCTATAAAAACTTTCAACCTATCGAGCGTGGCGAAATTCTGGCGTATGATCGCCACGGTGCCATTCAGGCTCCCATAGATGGGCTCATTCTTATGCCCCTTTACCAAAAACAGGGAGATGACGGCTTTTTCATTGTACGGGAGGTCCTCGCTCATGGAGAACCTCTTCACTTACTTCAGGATCATCCTCAGCAGGGGCGTCCCAAACCGGAAAACAATAGTCCGACGGTAAGAGGCGTTACAAGGCCACAACCTCATAATCAAAATCCCATCCATGATAGAAGCTCATGAACTCGAAACCCATATTGACCGCCTGGCTGATCAGGCGCTGGTTTTTGAAGAAGAAGTTGACCACTGGACAGCCTGGCAGCCCGCTTTGGCTTCCTATATTTTGTCTGATGACTTTTCTTTGCTTACAGAACTCGAACGAGACACTTTACTTTTCGGTGCGACGGCCTTGCTTTCTTTAGCTCGCGTTCGTGAAACATCAGAAGAGGCAGTTTCTGAAGAGATGATAGGCGAACTCGATGAAGCCAATTGGACGGCTATCGAAGAAGCTCCCGGAAGAAAGCTGTCCGACAAAATGGATGTGTGGTTTGAGGGGTATCCCGAAACGGAGTTGTTGGCTTTTATCGAAGATCTTTGCATGGATGAAGAGGAGGAAGATCTCACCACCGCCGGCAGTGAGATGATGGTGGTCGCCTTGAAAACAGTAGCTGATGCGCTATTTATTGAAAAAGCGCCATCCAAACTTCAAAAGTCGAGTTGATTTGGCTAAGTTTCTATCTGTCTTGCCGATTTTATTTTATGACAGCATCTTCCTGAAGTTGCTTTAATAAATTTTTGCCCAGGGATTTGCCATACTTTTTTGCTCTTTTACTCGAAACCGTGTCAATGGCAGCTCCCCAAACCTCTTTCTCATTTTCTGTATCCAAAGCTACGGCTTCGTAAACAACCATTCCATCTGTAGAGACACTGACGGGCCGCAAACTTATGATTAGGTCGTAATTTGACTGCTGAATGCGCTGATTTAATTTCTGATTTTCCAAATTATCTGCAAATATGCGACCGTAAGATTGTTGTTTGTCAATATAAACTTCTGCTTTGGTCTGATAGTTTTTCACATTCTCTTTTAGCGATTCCTCAAATGTTTTAGCAATCGTATTCGAATAACCCGACTCTTTTGCATTGACCACAACTAAAATATGATCATAGCTCGCTTTTTTATATTCCGGAGCTACCACTGTCCTCAATATGACACCACAGGAGGAGACAACAAAAAGAAGTGCTATAAGCAGGGGAGAAAATCTCATTCGAATCATGGTCAATGTGTTCTAAATCAAAAGAAACCGTATTTCTGCATTTCCTCGAGCGTATTTTTCGCTCCGGCTTTCGCATTTAATCCGCGTGTTATGAAAGAGGGGCTGACATAGCACATGCCTTTCCAAACCTCCTTTTGACTGTCGGCGTCCAAAACGACTACCTGAAGGCCAAACTCCTCTCCTTTAACTTTAATAGAAGTAATCAATAAAACCTCAGCCTGGACCTCGCGCATAGCCCTATCGAGTTTGGTGGTGGTTTCGTCTTCCTTATTTAAAATCGGTGGGTTTCTTCGTAAACCATGCTTTTCTAATTCTTTAGTTACCAACTTCACGCGGACTCCTTCCTCTTCCATTTTATCCACCAGCTCTTCCGTGTATTTTCGAATGGTTTTGATACCATCACCATCATAAATTCCGTAGACCACTGCATTGCGATATGCGGGAACTTGCTCTTGATCAATCTCAATGGTCCGCACCGAGGCACAGCTCGTCAAAAACAAAGCAAATATTATTCCGAATCCCAGGTAGTTTTTCATTTCACTATTTTAACATCCCCTAAAATGAGCAAAATTGTTGGAACGAGCAAAAAAATATTGGTTTTGGAGTAAGTTAAGCCTTCCTTTTGGAGGGTCTTTTTCGGTCAAGCTGTACGGGGAGGTTTTTGTCAGGACGAGTTATTTCAAGACTTCTTGGCTGTTTCCGTGAGTGATGCGGCGGGGCCGATAGGGTCGGCCCTAAAAGGGACGACCGAGCGAATAGCGAGTCCCAAAGCGTAACGACCGCAGCGGAGCGCAGCTACAGTGCTCCGCTGTGGGCACGGCCAAAAAATTAAAATCAATCTCTTCCCTCGTACTGACGCAGTATGGTAAACATGTCGGAAAGAGTATTCGCTTCAATAGCGGGCTTGTCGTGGCGCCATCGCTTCATACGTGGAAATCGCAAAGCCAGGCCAGATTTATGGCGATTCGAAGCAGCGATGCCTTCAAAGGCAATTTCAAACACTAATTTGGGTGTTACCGAACGCACGGGGCCGAATCGCTCGATCGTGTTTTTACGCACAAATTGTGTGATTTCCCGGAATTCGGCATCCGTGAGGCCCGAATAGGCTTTGGTGACCGTAACGAGTTCTGTGCGATCGTCATTCCAGACGGCAAAGGTGTAGTCTGTAAATAAATTACTGCGACGGCCATGACCCTGTTGAGCGTAAATCAAAACGGCGTCGATGGTAAAAGGATCTACCTTCCACTTCCACCAATCGCCTTTTTTGCGACCGGACTGGTATGGACTGCCCCATTGTTTGAGCATGAGACCCTCGCTACCTATGCTTCGGGCGGCCTTCCGCTTTTCAGCCAGATCCTTCCAATGTTCAAAAGGGACTGTTTCAGACAACATATAGGGGCTGTCGGAGGGCTGCTGCGATAGCCAAAACTCCAATTTTTTCCGCCGCTCACGGTAGGGGCGGTTCCGCCAGTCGACACCATCCCACTCCAACAGGTCGTACACGCGCAAAATGACCGGCACCTCCCGTCGCAATTTTGCAGTCACCCGTTTCCGTCCTATGCGACGTTGCAAGTCATTGAATGGTAGCGGTTGACCTTCATCAAAGGCGAGTAATTCCCCATCTAAAACCACATCTTCGGCTGTTGTCGGGGTATTTATTTCCGGATATTTATCGGTGACTAACTCCTCACCCCGAGACCAAATAAATACTTCACCCTGACGCTGAATCCACTGTGCTCGGATACCGTCCCATTTCCATTCGGCTGCCCAGTCGCTGGCATCTCCCAGTTCCTCCGGATCAGATTCCAGAGCATAGGCTAAATAAAAAGGGTAGGGGCGGGATAAGTTTTCGAGCGGATCGGGATTGAGAATCAGGTCCTCAAAGCTCGTTTTCTTCGGGTCCCAATCCCCCATGAGCCGATGGGCGAGGACTTGTTCATCAATATCCGTGGCTTTGGCAAGGGCACGGGTCATCAGTTTTTGAGACACGCCAATGCGAAAACCCCCGGTGATTATTTTATTAAATACCAGTCGCTCTGTTCGTCCCAGCCCACGCCAGGCCTCCAGTACAAAAGTCTTTTTTTGTTCCTCTTCGGCCGTTCGCATACTCATGATGCGTTCGATCCAAACATGCAGCGGGGCCTCATCACTTTGGGTCGCCGGGGATAACACCAGTGCAATGGTCTCTGCCAAATCGCCCACAATATGATAGCTCTCCTCAAATAACCATAAGGGAATTTTCGCTTCTTCAGCTGCCCATTCTCTCAGGAATCGCGTTTTTATCGTACGTCGGGGTCGCCGATGCGAAAGTAAAGCTACCGTCCAAATTTTATCTGCCGGATCGGCCTCTTTAAAAAACGTGGCCAGGGCATCCACCTTTTGCGTGGTTTTCGTGGTTTGGTCAATGGCTCGAAAAAGCTCCGCAAATAACTTCATACTCATTTAACGCATTCTGCTTGGCAGGGTTTATTTTTTTGGATTTGGGCATCGCGCCGGAAGGCTTAGCCGTCCGGCGCCGCTATGTTTCAGGGCTCGTTCAGAACCCGGCCTCTGTCCGCGAGATCGCCTTTGGCGAGCCTCGGGACTCCGGCCGCTTCACTCGGCTCCAGCTCAGGTGATTTTCACCTGAGCGGGATCTTCGGCGCTGCTCCGCAACGCCTCACCCTTGCACAGGTACTGTGTTTATTTCCTAATTTTTTCCCATATTTTTTCGAACTTTGTATTTATATAGGAAGAGCCGACTTTTCGGCATCTATCCCGTGTAGCCCGCTCTTAAAATGCGGGCTACCTTTTTTTGCTTTTCCTAATTCTTTTTGTAACTCTTTGTGGTAATCGGGATCATAAGCAGCATCCTTTTGATACAGCGTGTAAATCAGCAATAACAACTTGCGCTGCACGGCCACATAAGCTTTCATTTTTATTTTCGGGTTTCTTCTATGTATTCGCAAAAACATAGCCTGCAGAGGGCCTTCTTTTTGTATGGCCGTTAGTGAAGCCATGTGCATGACGGCCCGAATACTTGAATTGCCACGCTTAGATATCTTGGTGCGACCTTCTCGTTGCCCCGATTGGTTTTGGATAATGTCATAGCCGGCAAAGCGAGCTAATTGCTTGCGAGACCGGATCTCAGTAAAACCATTTGTTTCAGCAACCACGGTTAAGGCGGTAATGAGGCCCACCCCATGCACTGAATCTAAGATTTTCTGTAATCGATCCTTTAAGACTTCATCTTGCTTATAGAGCTTCGTGATTATTTTCTCAATCGCTGCTAACTCCTCATCAAGTATGGCAATCAGCCTTTGCAGAGACTCTTCTTCATAGGAACCCGACCAGCTGCTGTGCTTGCGTGCATGTAGCTTATTTTTATATCGAGTTTGACTGTTTAACAAGGACTTACGATGACGTAAAGCTGATCGCAGTTTCATAATGTTTGGACTACAAGGCTGCCATTGTCTTTGCTTGGTTTGACACGCCATTTTGCATATCCCCTTAGCATCCACTTTGTCTGTTTTACTAATTTGATTCAGGGAAAGCAAGTAATATTTTACGCGCTGGGCTAATACTAAACAAACGGGTAAACCCTCCTCATAGGCGAATGCTAACAAGGCTTCGTGATAAACCCCCGTAGGCTCCATGATCATTTGAAAAGGCACATCTGATCCTGCATTATACTTTGCCAACTTCTTTTTCAACCATCCGATAAACTGCTTGATGCCTGAAGAGTTATTGCCAAACTTACGCGACCCTTTAACAACATGGGAACCATCTGGCCTGACACCGCCAAAGCAAGCGTATATATCTTCTTTACTCACGTCTACACCACATCCTAATCGACTTAGTTTTTTACTCATACTGATTTGTTTGAAAGATGAAAAAATACACAGTTGATTGGACTCTTCCTACGCTCTCGCTCATGAATGCAGGATAGTAAACGTATTACTTCCTATGGTACTGTTCGAACTCAAGAAGAATATCAGCCAGGATCCTCCCTGTGGGATCGATATCGTTAAACGTATCATAGCGCTGATTCGAGTTGCCTGGCTGACACCGATCATGCTGTACGACAATAATCGGCTTTATCTTCTTATCTCATAAATATGAATCAACTTTTCTTCTGATTTCAAAGATATGAGCGCTGATGCGCTTTTTTTTCGTTTTTGGATTTTTGCCGTTTGCTTTTCGCTGTAAATCGACAACAATCATTGCAATAACGCTAAAGCACTACAGGCTCGGTGTTCTATTTACGTCATGAGTAACTCCTAATATGAATTCGAGTGAAATATTTTGATGAAAGTCAACCCTAAAACCAGCTTGAATTCCCAGCCCGTATCCTCCCTAATAAAATAAAACATTTGCATTCCCGTTTTATTTATCGTAATATTGCGATAAAGTAATAACAGAATCATGGGCACCACCAAAACACAAGTCTTTTCCCCCGGCGATAATGCCGTTGCAGCTACGGCGAAAGCCCTGGCGCATCCGGCGCGCGTGGCCATTTTGCGCTATTTAGTTCAACAAGCGTCTTGCGTCTGCGGAGATATCGTAGATGAAATTGGCCTGGCTCAGGCCACGGTTTCTCAACATCTCAAAGTGTTGAAAGAAGCGGGTTTTATTCAGGGTAATATTGAAGGCCCCCGGGTGTGCTATTGCATAGACCCCAAAGGCTGGGCACAGGGACGCGAGCGCATCGATTCGGTATTTAATCAACTCGAGGAAGCCTGCAAAAACGGTTAAGGCTCCTTTCAAAAACAAAACACAGATGAAAAACGAAAACAAACTCAAGGACATCGTCAAAGACAAATACGGACAATTAGTTGAAGACGACGCAGCGGGTTGCGGCAGTTGCTGCGGCCCGAGTGATTCCCGCAATAAAGTGTATAACATCATGATGGACGACTACTCAAGTACCGAAGGCTATCTGGCCGACGCGGATCTTGGCCTGGGCTGCGGTTTACCGACAGCCTTTGCCAAAATAAAGCCCGGCGATACGGTGATCGACCTCGGTTCCGGCGCCGGGAACGACTGCTTTGTTGCCCGTCATGAAACCGGGGCGGAGGGCAAAGTCATCGGCATTGACTTTACCCCGTCCATGATTCAAAAAGCCCGGAGTCACGCCGAGCGCCACGGATTCAATAATGTGGAATTTCGCGAAGGGGACATCGAAGATATGCCCGTCAACTCTAATGTTGCCGATGTGATGGTGAGCAATTGCGTGCTCAACCTCGTTCCTAACAAGAATCGCGTAATCTCCGAAATCTACCGCGTGTTGAAACCCGGTGGACACTTTAGTATTTCCGATATCGTCTTGCGCGGCGAGCTACCCAAATCATTGCAGGAAGATGCCGAAATGTACGCCGGCTGCGTAGCCGGTGCCATCCAGCAGAGCGAATATCTTGGCTTGATTGAGAAACAGGGTTTTCAAAACCTGAGTATCCAAAAAGAAAAACCTATTCAATTGCCTGAGGACGTGCTCACCGCCCATCTATCTCCAGAAGAGATGACTAGCTACGAATCGGCAGGTACCGGTATTTACAGCATTACTGTTTATGCGGAAAAACCTGCGGACGCTTCATCTACAAAAGAGGTCGATGAGGCTATACAACAAGAAACGGGCGGTTCTGGATGTTGTGGATAAAGTGGCTGTGTCCGTAAAAATAGCCGAAACAAACAGGTGCTATTCTAAACAAAAACTGCGCTGCGCATCGACGCGCAGCGCAGCAATGAACCCGGCAAATGGGAGGTAAAAGGTGAATCTAATCCGTCGGGGTCTACCCACTCCATTTTCCCGGAGGAAGAATCAAGTGGCTGTGGAAAGCCAACTGGCAGGGGTAGTTTGATTTCTCGCTTGTCATTTTTATCCGCTTCCAGCACTCAAAACAAGAAGGCAGCCCCAAAATCCAGTCTGTTGACGTAATAGTCAAAGGTATAGGTTGGTGAATCTACTTGCTGATACAAAATAGTTAAGCCTACGAATACGCGCAGGCCATTTTGACCGAAGTCTTTCTCGTACGCTGCCTGAAGACTCATTTTCAAAAACGGATTGGGTTCAAAATCCTCTGTATCTCTGTCAAAGCGGTTTGTCCTACCATAAAACCGATCTGTCTGGCGTCCATCAACAAGGCTTTTCTCATATTCCTTTTCCCACTCGAGGGTGTTGATGAAGTTAAATAGATAGGCTGTTTCCAGTCGCAGAGACAGCGCATTGGACTGCCATTGATACACCTTGCCTTCCAAACCCAAGCCCAGCGTCAGGTAGTGAGCCTGCACAGTAACATCGTGTTGTTGCCAGCTGATGCCCAACGACTCTATTGATTCTGTTCTACTGTGCCTCACTCGGTTTCTGTCGTAGCCCAGCATGATCAACCCGGTAAGGCTGCTATCCATAAAATTTCGCCGAATCGCTACATGTAGTCCCGGGCCCCAGAGATCAGATTGTTTCTCTATTTCACCTACAGCTGGGAATTCTACAGTATGAGGGATGTCTTCACGGTCATTGGTTGTAAACCCCATATGAGTTCCCACTTCCCAACTAAAGTGGGTTTGGGCGGCCACTTTTTCAATAAGGCCGTCAAATGGCAGTAGAAAAAGAAGAAGAGTCATTCCGATTCCCTTGAAGAGGGAGTGCCTGTGTGTGTCTTTTTTAATACATTCATTCAAGTTCATGATATCATAGTTTTTAAATTAATAATAGTTTTAAATAGGTAAATCAAAGATTTCCAGTCGCTGATCGCGGCCCAGTATGCACAGTCGCCCGCGCGAGTCGAAAAATACCGCTTCGTAGGGGGTGTCTATTTCTGCGATAGGATGTTCGACCAGTAATTTCTCAGTATATAGTTCCACCATAAGAATTCGATCGCGATAGGGGATGATGACGATATCCTCGGAAGGGTGTATCAGCGGAGGAGTGGTTACATCGGAGGGGAATTGTCTGGAAGATAGGACGCGTTCTCCGGTTTTTAGTTCAAAGGCATTCACGTAGTTGTCTTTCCAAATTAAAACGAAATCGCTGTCCACATTCCGAAGGCGGTCTAAGGCCTGAATATCAATTGTGCGCTCGCCCGTCTCCATAGAATAGGCCACTAATTGATCATTATAGAACCCATAGCTCAGGATGCCCTCGTGATAAATGAGAGCATATTCATTATGCATCTGCCCTCTGATGAAGTTCTCTCCATTTATATAATGGCTGTCAATTTCGAAAGTATTCGTATTTAAATAAGGGAAATAGGCACCGGCCTGTTCTCCGGATTCCAAATAGGGAAAAGGCAGAAAAAGTTTATTTTCTGAGGGGTCGTAAGGGAAGAGAGGGGGATAGCTTGGAAAAGGGTCAATATAAGGGTTTGACATGGTAGTGAGAAGCGTAGCTTCAGGTGTAGGGAAGTTCAACTGATACACATAGGCTTCATCTGCATCCCTATCGAAGGTATATATATATCCGAATCCGTTGACATAACTGTATCCCACCAGACGACCCTGATTGATGTCAAAATCTGTCATGGTAAAAGTCTGTTCAACGGAGCCACTTGCGGCATCTACAATCTTCCACATCTTACCCGTTGACACCATAATCTTGTCTTCTCTATCAAAGATGGAGATGTCCACTGCTTGTCTTCGTTGAACTCCAAAATCGCTTTCCGGAAGTGTCCAACGAACTTCCTGTTGATCCAGATCGATAGCTACGATTTGCTGTTTTATGCGAACGAACATTAGGGGTTGATCTCCCTCGTAGAAGTATGGGGCGAAGTCTATTTCTGTCCAAAGTGCTTCTATATTTATGTCAAGCTCTCCGACTTTTGAAAAGGAAAATTCTGGATAATCGGGCTCTTCTTCCGTAGGCAGTGTGCCTTCTTCTGTATTGCAGGCAGAGATAAACCACAAGGCTATGAAAACCCCAAAAAATCGCTGGGTAGAAAATGGCCAGGGAGGGATGAAAAAACAAAAACTTTTGTGATAAGTGCAACTTAGATGTTTCATGGTAATTAATTTTAATAAATGAAATAAAGGGTGCATAGCTTTTAAAAATCTAAGGTGTGTAGAAAAAGATTTCCTTTATCATCTGCCATGACGAAGCGGTTTTGTGCGTCAAAAAAGAAGCGTCTGGACCCCATGCTTCCAGACAAAAAATCGACCATAAGTTGGCCAGAATTCAGGTCGTAAATAGACAGGCGATCGGTCCGCGGAAAATAAAGGAGTGTTTCCATTGGATTGACGCCGGAGCTTTGTCTGGCCCAAAGGTCAGGAAAGGGTGTCGTAAATAACAACTCGCCTGAGGGAATATGATACAGATTTGCTTTTTCGTCGATAATTTGCAGCACGTGATTGTTCAGATACTGCTTCGATCCGCCGATGTTTTCCCAAATCATACGTTTCTCTTCTACGGAATACACATTCAAATGCGTGGTCCAGAAAGAGAGCCGTCCATTTTCATATTTGATGCGTCTATCCTGCTGAATGGCTTCCGGAAACCGCACTGGAATCACTTCGCTCTTTACTTCCCCTGTTTTTAAGTTTATAAAAAAGGCATGTGGGCCGAATTCGTATGCTGGGTGGTCGTGTATAAAAAGGGGAAACAGGAGCTGATTTTTTGAAGGGTCGTAGCCGATTTCCTGAGGCATTGAGGAAGGATTGAAAAAATTGCTGTAAAATTTGGAATCTTTTTCTTGCGCCATTGAAAAGAGGACCTCGATTTTCGTTTCATCCGGGCGGTGTTCGAATAGCTGAAAACGATACATGGAATCATTGGGGAAGTCTATATTTAACGTATAGATCTTATCATTTACGGCACTCATGGCAAGGATATCTCCACTGTCTTCCCCTTCCTCCCACAAGTTCAACTCTTCGAGCAATTCTCCGGTGGAGCTACTTATGCGTGTAAGTTGATTACCGAATCCAACTAAGAGGTCATCTTTATAGTCATATATAAATGCGTGGTGGGTTCCGAGTCCTTCACGGCTCCGTTTCCATAAAACCGAGTAATCGTCGGGGTCTGCAGCTATCATGCTTTCAGTCCCCTGTATAATCCGCAAATTTTTATCCCCTTTATAGCTACCCACGTCTAAAATGCGTTCGGACACTCCAATGTCAATCTGGTCCGTTCGATACTGGCTTAAGGCTCCGTGTAAAGGTTCTTCCTCAAATTCGGGATAGAGGTCGTCGAAAGAGAAGGGTTCGCGTTCCACACAGGAAGGCAAAGTAAATAAGAAAATTAATAGAATTGCGGCTAAGGCTCTCATAACAAAATTTAATATGTAATAAAATATAAACTAAAATACATAATTATTTCTTTTTGGTCAATAGGTCCGTTGTGAAAAAAATATAAAATGTCGGCTACGCGACAAAAAGGATCAGAAGTCAAAAAAGATGCGGGATTGTGGCCATGAATGTAAGGGCTTTACATGGGTAAGGTTCTATGTCCTGGAGGCAGGAAACGTCCATCGATCTAAATCGAATCGAAAATGGAGACGGCCTATTTATAGGCCATGATTGGTAGACATATATTTTTTCCTATGGAGCAGGAAACAGAATAGGGAGTCCTAATCTGGCTTTGGATTATATAAGATCAAGATTTGAATAAGCACCGCGATCAGAACTAAAAATATGATTTCTATTTGTGTGAATAGATCGATGGTTTCCATAGCCCGGTTGCTTCTTTTCATTTCCCTTCGCCCCTCCTTGAGTTGCACTTTTGATAGGTCGTTCAAATTTTGGACCACCTGATTTAAGGTAGAAAGTAACTCTTCGTTTCCTTCAGAAGCAAGTTCGCCTTCCTGTTTTTCCTCTAATGATAATTTTTCGAGGTTTATTTTGAGTTCATTAAATATTTTCTCCTCCTCATTGGTCAGTTTTGTTCCCTCATACTTTTCTATTAAAGGCTGTATTTCCCGATTGATGCTGTCATTTTTCCCCTTAAAAAAGGCTGCGTCACGGCTAGCGAGGGCCATTTCTTTTTGCTTGACCAATAAGGACATTTCAAATATCAAATCACTCGCCACAATTCTATCCTCGTATATGGTTACGATGGAGCTTCGTATTTGCTTGAAGTTGTTTTTGTCTATAATATTCGTCGCAAGTACGATAAAGAAAACCAGCAATACGCCTGAAATCCATTTGATTTTGTTGAATACACTCATACTTCGCTTTTCATTTTACTTTTTTTTCCAAACTACCTAAAGATAGTATTTATAGTACAAAGGAGACGTAGCCCACAGTTTTCAGCGGGATTTCGAATCACAGTGCACTTCTCAAAGTGCAACGTCTCTACTAAACGGTATAACAACAAACAGCGAAGAGATACAAAAACCGCCGATAAACGACATTTAAAAAGTGGGTAAGCGCTGTGCAGGGAGGCGCCCGTGGCGCCTGTCCCCAGCTCTATTTATGGAGGTGGGGACCGAACGAATGTGGAGCCCGGAACATAGCGACCGCCGCCTCATGGAATGAGGGGGCGGATACCCCCTCATCCTAATCATAAATGTATGGGTGTGCCTATTTTCCGACTACCTTCTTTTGAGTTCAAACAGGTCTTTTCTCCTGTCCTTGAGGTTGCGGACACTGCCGTGCTGGTGCAACTCTGTGAGCAAATCTATATCCACATCGGCGATGAGAATCATTTCGGTATTGGGGGTCGCCTCGGCCTTTACGCCATTGGTGGGAAAAGCGAAGTCGCAGGGGGTGAAGACCATGGATTGGGCATACTGGATATCCATATTATGCACGTTGGGAAGATTTCCCACACTACCTGCAATCGCGACGTAACACTCGTTTTCTATGGCGCGGGCCTGGGCGCAGTTTCTCACGCGGGAGTAGCCGTTTTGGGTATCTGTGAGAAAGGGGACGAAGAGTATATCCATGCCCTGGTCGGCCAACAAACGGCTGAGTTCCGGAAATTCTGTATCGTAGCAAATGAGAATGCCTACTTTCCCGCAATCGGTGTCAAAGACCTGTAATTGGTTCCCGCCTTGCAGGCCCCATACTTTAGCCTCATCCGGAGTGACGTGCAATTTTTCGTAGCGATCTACGGATCCGTCTCTCTTACAGAGATATCCGACATTGTAGAGGGCGCCATCCTTCACTTCAGGCATACTGCCGGC
>Ga0209931_1000768_pt1 | contig 18593 bp, 17 predicted proteins | sample SalPonR1_B_D1_MG_FD_185697 | JGI IMG/M metagenome (GOLD analysis project Ga0209931, IMG submission 185697) | Salt pond soil microbial communities from South San Francisco under conditions of wetland restoration - Salt Pond MetaG R1_B_D1_MG... ...
CTCGGGCGGGCCGCATATCTTCAACCTCGGCCACGGTATCACGCCCGACGCCGACCCCGAGAACGTCCACCGTTTGCTCGAAGCGATCAGGGGATAGCCCGGAAGCCGCCATTTTCTTGCCCAACCCCGCGTCTAGTGAGGGCCGGGTGCAAGCGGAGCGAGCGGCGCGATGGGCTTCAAGGGTATCATGTTCGGTCTTCTGGCGGGGGCTATCGGCCTCGTCGTTTTCACCTCGACCACGGGCGAGATGGCCGACGGGAAGGACCTTCCCGACAATAGCGAGGCCGCAGCGCCCTCCCTCGGCGATTTCGCGTCCGCCTTCGGCATCGCCTTCGGCAATGGCGGCCAGATGCGCAGCGCCGGTGGGCCGTCGGATGATCGGCTCGTCACCGACCCCGAGAAAACCCGCAGTGCGGAATTCTACGGCTGGAAGGTCGAGCACCCGGGGCTGATCGGACCCGGCGACGAGATGCACCTCGTCCAGTCGGCCCTCGCCGGTGTGCCGATGAAACAATCCCTCGAAACCCCGATCGAGGTCATGGAACGCGCCGCGGAAGCAGGCTGCACCGCCCCCGGCCGCGCGGCCGGCGAGAAGCTCGTCAAGGTGCAGGTGTTCGAGGGATTGCAGCCGTCGGGCTATCACGCCGTAACCGTGCGCGATCTCTCCGCCGGCGCGAAGAACTTCATAGCGAACCTCCAGCGCTCCGACGATCCCGCCGACGAACGCCCTTCGGGCGAGAGCCGGCCGGTGCCTGTCGTCAACATCGTCCTGACCGACGAAAGCGCGCCGCTCTACCTCGTCCTCCAGGCCGCGGGCCGACCGGTCGTGTGGAACCTCCACGCCACGACGGGCGTCGAAGTCGCTGCCGTCGTCGTCGTCGGCAACCCCGGCAACGCAGTCCATCCTCTGACACCCGAGACGACCGTGACCTTTCTCGAGATTGCCGAAAACTGCGCGCCGCAGCCATGGCGCGCGGCACAGCCCTGGTGGGACATGTTCAACCGTCCCGGCGCAGCCGGCGGCGACTTCGAAGAAAAATCCGCCGCCCGCCACACCGCCTATGACAGGTGGTTCGCGGCGACGTTCGGCGAAGCCTCGGAGCCCGGCACTATCGGCGCCTTCGCGGCGAACCACATGCTCGTCGGACCCCTGCCCGCCTCGCCCGAGGTCCGCGCGACCTACAGGCCGCTGACCGGCGCCCGCATCATCGCCCACGAAGGCCCCCTGCTCTACGCCGCCCCGGCGCGCGAGCGCGAGGCGGATCTCGCCCGGCGCCGCTACGCGCTCGCCGAGGCCGCCGCGGGAGGCGACCTCTCCATCGTCAACCCGGCACCCATGGAGCGTCGGCAATGAAGTGGCGTCTGATCCTCGCCGGGGCGGTTTTCGTGATCTTCGGCATCCCGCTTCTGGCGATCAACCTCGGCGCGCTCGGCATGCAGGCGAAGGTCGAGAACGCGATGTCCGGCGAAACTTCGGTCCCCGGTCCCATCGCCGATGCCGGCGGCCGGGTCCTCGACGTCTGGGGCAGCTTCGGGGAGGGCCGCGAGATCGACGCGCTCTTCGTCGAGGACAGGTTCACCCGACGCCGATCGATCACATACACCGAAACCCTCGCTCTCGCCGATCTCCTGAACGAGGGAGAGACGAGGCCGGACCCCGAGTTCGAGGAGCTCTGGGTCCTGGCAAGAGCCTCGCGGCGGGCCCTCGAGAAGGAATGCCCCGTGGTGCTGGAGACCATCGGGCGGGCCTGTGCGGTGTCTTCGGCCACCGTCGACGAGACCTCAGAGGACGGCGTCTTCGAAATCGAGGCGGTCGTGGGCTACCTCCCCGACCATGCACTCGGCGACACAACCGTCGAGGGCCCCCGCGACCTCTACCGCGCCCGGCTTCGGCTTCCGTCCGAGGGCGGCATCGCCGTCCCGCCCGAAGGCCGCGACGCGGCCAAGCGCACGCTCTATCAGGAAATCGAACGCGCCTGCGACAGATCGCGGGAGAAGCGGGGCAATTGCGTCATCGCCGACCTCGAACTCCGCGAGGGCAGGCTGAACGGCGACGGCACAATTTCCTATTACGCCACGGCCAGTCTCTATTCGGTGGGGCCCAGGGGGTCACGGCTCGAAGACGAAGACCTCGTCGGCACCTACGGCGCGACCTTCACCGAGCACCAGTCGGGCGTGGAGGAGAAGCTCGGGCTCCTCGCCACGCTCGGCGCGCTCTTCAATGGTGGCGGAGACGCGCAGCGCGGCGATGGCCCCAGCATTCTTCGGGGCGGTCACCAGCGTTACGGTGGCAACGACGGCAGGTTCATCCCAGCGCCGGACCCCTGAGACTCAGATCCACTTCGCGACTGGCGGAAGGCTCATGAGCACCGCATTTGCGTCGTGCCCGGTCTCGAGGCCGAATTTCGTGCCCCGGTCGTAGACGAGGTTGTATTCGGCGTAGAGACCGCGGTGAACGAGCTGAGCCTCCTTGTCCGCTTCCGACCAGACCTGCACCCGGCGCTTTTCGACCAGCGGAACAAACGCCTTTAGAAACGCCCGGCCCACGTCCTGCGTCAGCGCGAAGTCCTTCTCCCAGTCCCCCGTGTTGCGATCGTCGAAGAAGATGCCGCCCACACCGCGCGCCCGGCCCCGGTGCGGAATGTAGAAATACTCGTCCGCCCAGTCCTTGTAGTTCGGATAGATCTCGGCCCCGTGCGGATCGCAATGCGCCTTCTGGACGGCGTGGAAATGCGCTGTGTCATCGTCGTATTCAAGACATGGGTTGAGGTCGGAGCCACCGCCGAACCACCAGGCATGCGGGGTCCAGAACATCCGCGTGTTCATGTGCACCGCGGGCACATGCGGGTTCTGCATGTGCGCCACCAGGCTGATGCCCGAGGCCCAGAAGCGGGGATCGTCGGCCATGCCGGGAATGCCCTTGCGCGCGGCCATCGCATTCTGCGCCCGCTCGCCGAGCGTTCCGTAGACGGTCGAGACGTTGACCCCGACCTTCTCGAACACCCGGCCTCCGCGCATCACGCTCATGAGGCCTCCGCCTGCATCCGAGCCATCCTCGGACGTGCGGCGCGTCTCGGTCACTTCGAAGCGGCCCGGCTCGGCGTCCGAGAGCGGGCCATCGGCATGGCTGTCTTCCAGCCCCTCGAAGGCCTCCACGATCTCGTTACGCAGCTGGCGGAACCAGCCCGCGGCCCGTGTCTTTCTCTCGTCGAATTGTTCGGTCACGCCTTCCCTCCCTTGCGCTTGCCGAGCTTTCGCAGCAGCCGGGCCGTGCTTCCTTGCGACAGATCAACCCCGGACCGACCTGTCAACGTCAGTGGACAGGCGCGTCGACCGCATCGAGCAGTGTCCGCCCGCCATCGACGGTCAGCACCTGCCCCGTCATGAAGCCCGACCCGTCCGAGGCGAGAAACTGCGCCACTTCCGCCAGTTCGCCGGCCCCCGCGATCCGACCGAGCGGTGTATGATCGACGATGGACTGACGATGAACGTCCTCATCGCGGAGCGCACCCTGAAGAGAGGCCGACATGACCGAGCCGAGCGCGATGGCGTTCACCCGGATCCGGTGCGGCGCGAGCGTCACGGCCATGGAACGCGTGAGCTGGTCGAGGGCGGCTGAACTCACCGAGTAGGCCAGCATCTCCGGCACCGTTCGACGCGCGGCGATCGACGAGAGGTTGATGATCGAACCCGACGGGCGCGCTTCCTCCTCGGTGCTCTCCTCCTCGCCCTGCCGGATCATCTTCTTCGCGAAGAGCTGGGTCATCCTGAGTGAGATCATAAGGTTCGTGGCCAGCAACGCCTCGACCTTGTCGGCCTTCGGGTCGAGCGGGTCGGAAACCTCGACCTGGCGCGAAGCGTTGACCAGCACGTCCACGCGGTCGAAGGCGTCAAGGGTCGCCGACAGAAGATTGGCCCGGGCGAGCTTCTCGCGGAGATCACCGGCGAAGTAGCGCGCTGCCCCCTTCTCGTCCTTGACGTCGCCGAGTTCCGACTGGAGCCGCCCCTCGTCCATGTCGGCGAACATCACGTTCGCGCCACGCTCGACGAAATGCCGGGCGATGGCCAGACCGACACCATTTGCCGCGCCGGTCACCACGGCGGTCTTTCCGGTGATCGCGAGTGTCATCGTGTCTTTCCCGTTCGGTGGCCGGCGCGCGGGCGGGTGGCGTGGATCACCTTGAACCCCGGGTCGCCGCCCACCTCGTGCAACTCGCGAAACGTTCCTTCAAGGGCGGCTTCATAGGGAAGGTGTCGATTTGCCACAAGCCAGAGCCCGCCCTTCGGCTTGAGCATCGCCGCCGCCGCGCGGATGAAGGCCCGCCCAAGCTCGGGCTCGGCCTTTCGCTCGGCATGGAACGGCGGGTTCGTCACCACGTGGTCCAGCAATGCGGGGGCGCTCCAGCGCGTCGCGTCGGCCCAGTGAAACACCGCCCGGCCATCGTCGAGATTTCGCCGTGCAGCTTCCAGCGCCACCCGGTCGTTCTCGACAAGATGGACCGTTTCCACCCCCTCGCGGGCAAGAATGGCGCCCGAGAGGTAGCCCCAGCCCGCGCCAAGATCTGCCACACTCCCGGGCAGGGCCGCGGGCAGAAGCTCCGCGAGATGCGCCGAAGCCCGGTCGATCCGGCCCTCCGAAAACACTCCGGGCGCCCGCCACCAGCCGTCCGCCGCCTGCGCGGGCGCCTCGGCCGGCCAGTCGGAGAAGTCGCCCCCGGTGACCGTGAACAGCTTGCCATGCGCCTTTGCCCAGGCCGACGAGACCTCTGCGCGCCCGCGAAGCTCCCGGTAGAGCGCGTCGATGCCATGGGTCTTCGGCCCGTCGACGATGACCGGCCCGGCCGTGCGTTCCCGGGCGGTTCTCAGCGCTGCACGCTGTGCCTCCCGCGATCTCGGCGCGAAAACCACCGCCCCCGCAAAGGGACCCTCGGGCGCAGGGTCCGAGGCCCAGCCAGCCGCCTTCATTGCATCATGGACGTCACGGTAACGCGCCATCAGCCGGGTGTTCTCGCGGTCGAACGCCGCGAGATCGGAGTTCATGTCCGCTCCGATGACGAGGAGAGGTCCGTCGGGAAGCTCCACATGGCCCTTCTCGACGCCGAGGCTGAGGCGACCGTCCAAATCCGCGGCCTATTCCTTCTCCATCGTGCACTGAAGCGGGTGCTGATGGCGCCGGGCGAAATCCATCACCTGGCTGACTTTGGTTTCGGCAATCTCGAAAGCGAAAACTCCCACGACCGCGAGGCCTTTCTTGTGAACGGTCAGCATCAGATCGTAGGCTTGCGCATGGTTCATGCCGAAGAACCGCTCGAGCACGAGCACGACGAACTCCATCGGCGTGTAATCATCATTCAGGAGCATCACCTTGTAGAGGGGCGGGCGCTGGGTGCGGGCCTTGGCCTCCGTTATGGTCCCAGCGTCTCCGTCACCCGGCTTTTCAGGCTTTGCCAGTGTCCAGGGATCGACGCGTTGCACCGGTTGATTTCCGTTCTGCCGTTGAGAGGTTCGAGCAGGCAATATAGTCATGGGAGCGTGTCTGAAAAGGCCCAACTGGCCGGCGGAGCCCATGACAATCACCACGATCGGTTTCGACGCCGACGACACGCTTTGGCACAACGAAAGGGTGTTCCGCCTGACCCAGGAGCGCTTCGCGGCCCTGCTTGCGGATCATGCCGATCCCGACCACCTTTCGGAGCGCCTGCTGGCGGCCGAGCGCCGCAATCTCGGACATTACGGTTTCGGTGTGAAGGGCTTTGTCCTGTCGATGATCGAAACCGCCATCGAGGTGACCGACGGCACCGTGCCCGCTCCCGTCATCGCCGATCTTCTCGCCGCGGGGCGCGAAATGCTCGCCGAACCGATCGAGCTTCTGCCTCATGCGCAAGATGCGGTGGAGAGGCTCGCAACGGATTACAGGCTCGTCCTCGTGACCAAGGGCGACCTGCTGGACCAGGAGCGAAAGCTCGCACAGTCGGGACTGGGCGAACTCTTTCACGCGGTGGAGATCGTGTCCGACAAGACCGCCGCGATCTACCGGACCGTCTTCGACCGTCATGGGGACGGTCCCGAACGCGCAGTGATGTTCGGCAATTCGGTGAAGTCCGACGTGCTTCCGGCGATCGAAGCCGGCGGGTTCGGGGTGTGGGTTCCCCAGGGCGAACCCTGGGCGCTCGAACACGCGATTCCGCCCGAAGCCCACCCACGTTACCGCGCGATCGCCGATCTTGGCGCGGCCGTCGCCCTGATGGCAAATCTTGGCCCAACATATTGTGGGCCTTAGGCAGACTCACACTTCATTTTGAGCGAAGCTTTGCTGCCTCGCAAACCCTTATAAACTCGGGTGTTTTCGCGGACGATTAACCGTGATACGGTATCGCAAATAATAAGCGACGAGGCATCGACCTCGGAGCGAGAGGCAGAAAAGGTTTTGACGTGGCGATGGCTCCTTCGCAGGCCGTCCTTTGGGGACGTACGTTCTTTCTAATCCTTGGTCTTTGGTTCGCGGCGGCGACGACGACGCTGGCTGCCCCCTATGCGGCGATGGTGATCGACGCGCGAACGGGCGAGGTCCTGCATTCGCGCAATGCCGACACACGGCTTCACCCGGCGTCGCTGACCAAGATGATGACGCTTTACATCGCCTTCGAGGCGGTGGAGCGGGGCGAGATCTCACTCGATGACGTCATAACGATCTCGAAGAGCGCAGCGGCCGAACCTCCGTCCGAGCTCGGTCTTCGATCCGGTCACAAGATCAAGTTCCGCTACCTCATCCGCGCCGCGGCCGTGAAGTCGGCCAACGACGCGGCCACCGCCATCGCCGAGGCGATTTCGGGCTCCGAGGCAGCTTTCGCGCGGCGGATGACCCGTACCGCGCGGGCAATGGGCATGACCCGGACGACCTTCAAGAACGCCCATGGCCTGACCGAGGCCGGCCACCTCTCCACCGCGCGGGACATGACGACGCTCGGGCGGCATGTGTTCTATGATTACCCCGAATACTACAACCTCTTCTCGCGCATCCGGACCCACGCTGGCCTGCGCAACGTCGCCAACACCAACCGCCGTCTCCTCGGCGCCTATCGGGGAGCGGACGGAATCAAGACGGGTTACACCCGCGCGGCGGGGTTCAATCTCGTCGCGTCCGCGGAACGCGGCGGCGAGCGGATCATCGCGACGGTCTTCGGCGGCAATTCCACCGCATCGCGCAATGCGCGTGTCGCGGAACTCCTCGACATGGGATTCAAGCGCGCACCGTCCCGCGCCGCGGTCCGCAAGCCGCAGCGCCCGGCCTATGTCGGTAATACCGACGCCCCGGTCAGGATTGCCCGGGGCCCGGTGAAGAAGAGCCCGCTGCCGCGCGCGCGTCCGGTCGAGGAAACGCCGGTGCTCGTGGCCGACACGCTCCAGGACGGCATCGTGGACGCTCTCGCCGAGGCCGTGGCCGGAGAGGTGAACGTGCCGGAAACGCCCGGCGCGGTCGAGATCGCCAGAGCCGCACCCGAAGCGGTCGGCGCGGCAAGCCCCGTGCTCGCCTCCTCGGCCGACGTCGAGGCCTCACGAGCGAGCCTCGCCGCGATACAGCCTCTGCCCCGACCGGTGCAGGTGGCGGCAGCGGCTCCGCCACCCAGGGAGCCCACCATCGTCACCCGCCTGTCGACCTCCGGCGGCCGGCACTGGGGCATCTCGCTTGGCCGGTTCCCGAACCGCCATGACGCCGAGCGCGTGCTGCTGACGACCGCTCTCACGGAACTCGCCACTCTCGACGATGCGCTCCGCAAGGTCGTGCCCCGCGGAGCCGCTTATGACGCCAATTTCGTCGGCATGACCCGCGAGCGCGCGGCCCTGGCCTGCCGGCGGCTCGAGGCCCGTGACATGGATTGCCAGACGCTCGGACCGGGCTGATCTCCCTCTGTGCATCGGAGATCGTCTTCCGCTATGGTCGACCCGCAAACAGGAGGCTGAGATGACCGATCAACCACCTCGCAGCGACGACGTGATCAGCGGCTGGACCTCACCGGGGCCGGACAACGTCAAGCTCGTGTATTTTCTCTACCTCGCCAGCCTCGTGCTGGGCGTCACGTCGCTTATCGGGCTCGTGTTCGCCTATCTCAATCGCGGCAAGCACGGCGGGTGGGTCGACACCCATTACACCTACCAGATCCGCACGTTCTGGATAGGTCTGCTCTACGGCGTCGTCGCGTTGGTCCTGTCGATCGTGCTGATCGGTTTTGTCCTGATGATCGCGGTCATCGTCTGGTTCATCATCCGCTCGGTCGTCGGTCTTCAGCGCGCCACGCAGGGCCAACCCGTGGCCAACCCCGAAAGCTGGCTCATCTGACGGTCAGGCGACCGCGCCCTGGCCAATGTCGAAGGCCGCCGCCATGAGCTCGCGCGTATAGGCCGTCTGAGGCGCGTCGAAAATGCGTTCGGCCGGTCCCTGCTCGACCACGTCTCCCGCCTTCATGACGACCACGTGGTGGCTGAGCGCGCGCACCACTTTCAGGTCGTGGCTGATGAAGAGATAGGCGAGACGGTGCCTCTTCTGCAACTCGCGCAGGAGCGTGACGATCTGCACCTGCACCGTCATGTCGAGGGCACTTGTCGGCTCGTCGAGCACAACGAGCTTCGGACGCAGGATCATCGCGCGGGCAATGGCGATACGCTGGCGCTGGCCGCCGGAGAATTCATGCGGGTAGCGGTGCATCATCTCCGGGTCCAGGCCGACCTCGGCCATGATCGAGGCCACGAGGGCGCGATTCTCCTTGCCTTCGGGCTGGTGAATCGTCAGCCCCTCGGCGATGATCTCTTCCACCGTCATGCGGGGAGACAAGGAGCCGTAAGGGTCCTGAAAGACGATCTGCATGTCGGCTCTCAGTGGCCTGAGTTGGCGCGTTCGCAGCCCCTGTATGTTCCGGCCGAGCAGGCTCACCGGCCCTTCGGACGAAATGAGCCGCATGATGGCCAGTGCGAGCGTCGTCTTGCCGGAGCCGGACTCGCCGACAATGCCCACCGTCTCGCCGGCCCTGACCGAGAGCGTCGCGGCGTTCACCGCCTTGACGTGACCCACCGTGCGCTTGAGAAGCCCGCGCTGGATCGGGAACCAGATCCGCAGGGCATCGGTCTCTGCGACGATGGGCGCGTCGTCGGGCACCGGTTCCGGAACGCCGGTCGATTCCGCCGACAGCAGCATTCGCGTGTAGGGGTGCTCGGGCCGGTCGAAGATCTCCCGCACTCCGCCCCGCTCCACGATCTCGCCATCCTTCATCACGCAGACCCGGTCGGCGAAGCGCCGCACGATCCCCAGGTCGTGGGTGATGAACAGCATCGACATGCCCCGGTCGCGTTTCAGCTTCGCGAGCAACTCGAGTATCTGCGCCTGGATCGTCACGTCGAGCGCCGTCGTGGGCTCGTCGGCAATGAGAAGCTTCGGGTTGTTGGCCAGCGCCATGGCGATCATCACCCGCTGGCGCTGGCCTCCCGAGAGCTGGTGCGGGTACGACTTGAGCCGCGTCTCGGGGTCGGGAATGCCCACCTCGTCGAGAAGTTGGAGAATGCGCGCCCGCGCCGGCTCGCCTGTCAGGCCCTGGTGGATGAGGAGGCTCTCGCCGATCTGCTTGTCGAGCGTGTGAAGCGGATTGAGCGACGTCATCGGCTCCTGGAAGATGAAGGCGATGTCGTTGCCGCGCCTTTTCCTCAGCATCGCGTCGTCGGCGCCGACCATCTCGTCACCCTCGTAGATGATCGAGCCCGCGACGGTCGCGCTGTCGGGCAGAAGCTTGACCGTCGAGAGTGCGGTGACCGACTTTCCCGACCCGCTCTCGCCCACGAGCGCAACGGTCTCGCCACGGCCCACTTCGAAGGACACCCCGCGAACCGCATGGGTCTCCACCGCATCCTGGCGAAAGCGTACGTCGAGATTCTCTACGGTGATGATCGCGCTCACGAAAAGGTCTTTCTCGGGTCAAAGGCATCGCGCACGCCCTCGAAGATGAAGACGAGCAGCGACAGCATGATCGCGAAGGTGAAGAACGCGGTGAAGGCAAGCCAGGGGGCCTGAAGGTTCTGCTTCGCCTGAAGCGTCAGCTCCCCGAGCGACGGGGACGACGAGGGCAGGCCGAACCCGAGAAAGTCGAGCGAGGCCAGCGTGCCGATCGTGCCGGTGATGATGAAGGGCAGCATCGTGAGCGTCGCGACCATGGCGTTGGGCAGCATGTGGCGGAACATGATGGTGCCGTTCGAGACCCCGAGGGCGCGGGCGGCGCGGACGTATTCGAAGTTCCGCGCCCGCAGGAATTCGGCGCGCACCACGCCCACCAGGGCCGTCCAGCCGAACAGCGCCGTCAGAAACACGAGGAGCCAGAATCCGCGCCCGAGGATCGCGAACATGATGATGATGATGTAGAGGCTGGGGGTCGAGACCCAGATCTCGATGAAGCGCTGGAAGATGAGGTCGATCCAACCTCCGAAGAAGCCCTGCACCGCCCCCGCGACGATGCCGACGAACGACGCGATGCCGGTGACGATGATCGTGAACACGATGGAGAGGCGGAAGCCGTAGATCACCCGGGCGAGCACGTCGCGGGCGGTATCGTCGGTGCCGAGCCAGTGCTGGGCGTCGGGGGGTGACGGGACCGCGCGGCCGACATCGGAAATCGTGTTGTAGCTGTAGGGGATGATTGGCCAGACCATCCATCCCTTCTCGACCATCTCGCCGTTCACCACCCCCGTCTCCGCCTCGGCGATGATGCCCTCGGGGTCGTCGAAACAGCTTTCCAGTCCGCCCGAGATGATGAGGCACTGCACCTCGATATCGGAATAGACCGCCTCGGTGCGGAAGTCTCCGCCGAAGGCCGTTTCGGGATAGAACTGGAAAATCGGCATGTGAAGCTCGCCCCGGTAGGAGACGAGAATGGGTTTGTCGTTGGCGATGAATTCCGCGAACAGGGTCAGCCCGAAAATCACCGAGAACAGGATGAGCGACCAGTAGGCCCGCCGGTTGCGGGTGAAGTTCCGCCAGCGCCTCTTGTTGAGAGGCGACAGCTCGAAGCGACCCCGACGGGGTTCCGCCGGCGGCGGCGGCCCGGTATCTCCCGGCGTGGCTTCGGGGGTGAGCGGTTCGGCAACGGCCATCTCAGCTCTCCCGCGTTTCGAAGTCGATCCGGGGGTCGACAAGCACGTACATGAGATCCGACAGAATGCCGACAACGAGGCTGATCAGCCCGAATGCGAAAAGCGTGCCGAAGATCACCGGGTAGTCGCGCGCAACCGCCGCCTCGAACCCGAGCCGCCCGAGCCCGTCGAGCGAGAAGATCGTCTCGATGATGAGCGAAGCCCCGAAGAAGACGGAAATGAACAGCCCCGGGAACCCCGCGATGATGATGAGCATCGCGTTGCGGAAGATGTGCCCGTAGAGCACCCGGCCTTCAGAGAGCCCCTTGGCCTTCGCCGTGATGACGTATTGCTTCTTGATCTCGTCGAGGAAGGAGTTCTTGGTCAGAAGTGTCAGCGTGGCAAAGCTCGCGATCGTCGAGGCCAGCACCGGCAGGGTGATGTGCCAGAGATAATCCGTGATCTTGGCGAAGAACGACAATTGTTCCCAATTGTCCGAGACGAGCCCTCTCAGCGGAAAGATCTGCAGATAGGAACCGCCTGCGAAGAGCACCAGAAGCAGAATCGCGAAGAGAAAGCCGGGGATCGCATAGGCCACGATGATGAGGGCCGACGTCCAGGTATCGAAGGACGAGCCGTCCCTGACCGCCTTGCGGATGCCGAGCGGGATCGAGACGAGGTAGGCGATCACCGTCGACCAGAGACCGAGCGTGATCGAAACCGGCATCTTCTCGATCACGAGGTCCACCACGCTGATCGACCGGAAGTAGCTCTCCCCGAAATCGAAGCGCATGTAGTCCCACATCATCGAGAAAAACCGCTCCAGGGGCGGCTTGTCGAAACCGAACTCCCGTTCGAGATCCTCGATGAACTCCGGCGGCAGGCCGCGCGCGCCCACGTAGCCCTCGCTGCCGCCGTCGACGGTTTCCGAGGCGGTGCCCGAGATGCCCTCGAACACGTCTCCGCCGCCCTCGATCTGGGCGATGATCTGTTCGATCGGCCCGCCGGGGACGAATTGCGTGAGCGTGAAGTTGATGACCATGATCCCGAAGAGCGTCGGGATCACCAGAAGCAGGCGTCGGAATATGTAGGCGCCCAAAGCCCCGCGACCCCGCTCAGTTCAACGCGCCGGCGGCCTGAAGCCGGGCGTATCCCTCGGCGTCGAACCACCAGAAATCGAGCGTGCCGAGGGCAAGCGGAGGGATCGTCTCGGGTCGGCCGTACATGTCCCAGTAGGCCACCCAGTGCTCCTGGTTCGACCACTGGGAAATCCAGAACCCGTGCGCCCGCAGAACCCTGTCGAGGGCCCGCACCGCAGGGCGCAGCTCGTCGAGCGTCGAGGCGGAAATGGCCTCGTCGACCAGCCTGTCAACGGCCGGGTCCCGCAGCGCCATGAGGTTGCGAGAACTGTCGCCGGCGGTCTCCGAAGAGAACCACTGCTTCAGCCCGGTCGAGGGCTCGAAGCCCTGTCCGGGGGAATGGTTGGTGAGGTCCCAGTCGCCCGACCGGCGCCGCTCGACGTATTGCGCGTTGTCGATCCGTTCGAGCCGCGCGTCGATGCCGATCTGGCGCAGGTTCTCGACATAGGGGTTCACGATGCGATCGAAGGCCGGGCTGACCTGGATGATGACGAGTTCGAGGGTCTGGCCAGCCTCGTTTCGGAGCATACCGTCGTCACCCGGCACCCAGCCGGCCTCTTGCAGAAGCGACGCCGCACGGCGCAGCGTCCGCCGGTCCGGCAGGTTCTGGCTCGGGTCGTTCTCCGGCGGAAGCACGGCAGGCTCGACCAGAATGTCCGGCGACAGCAACCCCTCACCCACGAGAGGTTCGAGCAGGGCGCGTTCCCGGCCATCCGGGACGCCCTCGGCGGCGAGATCCGAGCCGCCCCAGAACGAGGCCGGCCGCTGGTAGAGATCGTAGAACAGCGTCTCGTTGGTCCATTCGAAATTGAACAGCATCCGCACCGCGTCGCGCACCTGCGGATCCTGCCACTTCTCCCGGCGGAGGTTGAAGATGAAGCCCTGCGCGGTGGTTATGTTGCCATCGGGCAGGGTCTCGCGAACGACATCCCCTTCCTCGACGGCGGGAAAATTGTAGGCCGTCGCCCAGATCCGGGAGGTGTTCTCGATCCGGTAGGTGTACTCGCCGGCCTTGAAACCCTCGAGCGCCGCTGCACTGTCGGCGAAATACTCGATCCGTACGGTATCGAAGTTGAACCGGCCCTGGTTGATCGGCAGGTCAGATCCCCACCAGTCGGGGTTCTTCTCGTAGACGATGGAGCGGCCGAAATCGGCCTCCTTCAGCATGTAGGGGCCGGTGCCGAGAAACGGCTCGCTGCGGCTTTCGTCGAGCCGCGCGCCGGTCTCCTCGAACCAGGCCTTCGAGAACGGGTTCCACAGCGCCACGAGACCCACCCGGTCGCGCACCGGCGTGTCCTCGGTGAACGTGAACTTGACGCTGTCGCCATCGAGCACCTCGACGGCCTCGTAATAACGGCTGAAGACGTTGCGAAACTCCGCGATGCCCTGGGTCAGGAACAGGTCCACCGTGAAGGCGAGGTCCTCGGCGGTCATCGGCGTGCCGTCCCAGAAGGTCACGTCGTCGCGCAGGTTCACGATCACCCAGTCGAGACTGTCGGGGTATTCGATCGTCTCGCAGAGATTGCAGTATATTCCGTAGGGGTCGTCGGCCGCCGCGATCATCAGGTCTTCGTACATCAGCCCGGTCTGCGCGGCGGGCACGCCCTTCCGGGTATAGATGTTGAAACTGTCGAAATTGCCCTGTGCCGCAAGCGAGATCTCCCCGCCCTTCGGAGCATCGACATTGACGTAGGCAAACGGCTCGCCGGCGCCGTATTTCAGTTCGCCGAAATTCGAGAACCCGTGGCTGACCGTGACCTCCTGATGGGCCTCTGCGTTGACCACGGCCGCCGATCCGAGCAGCGCCGAAAGCCCCAGAAGCGTCGTCACCAAGAGCCGGCGCCGAGCGGCCTCGCCGACATCGCGGGCCAGCGTCAGGGCACGGGGTCGACGGAAATCTCTCATCAGGATCGTCCTCGCAGCTGGTATAAGGGTTACTTGGGAACCTTAAGCTAAAAATCCAGTTGTCGACTGCGCAAGTCGAAAAGCCGTGAACGGCACGCGAACCGGTGGATCAGGGAATAATCCGCCTCGCGACGGCGAAGCGGGTGCGCGATTTGCCGCCGGAGCCGGATCAGCTGCCCTGGTTTTCGAGCCAGGCGATGAGGTTCGCACGATCCTCGATATCACGCATCCCGTTATAGGACATCTTCGTGCCGGGCGCGTAGTCCCTCGGGTTCTCGATGAACGCACTGATATTTTCGGGTGTCCAGTCGCTCTCCATGCCCGCCAGAACGTCGGAATAGGCGAACTCGTCCACGGCGGCCTTGTCGCGGCCGACGATGTTCACGAGGTGGGGTCCGGTGCCGTTCCGCTCTTCCTCGACCGCGTGACAGGCCGCGCATTGCCGCCAGAGCCGCTCGCCGGCGCCGGCATCGGCCGCAGCGTACACTTCCGCGAACGGGACTTCCGGTTCCGCCTCGGCGGCATCCTCGCCGTCTTCCTCTCCGGTGTCGATCGAGTAGGCCTGCTCCTGATCGTAATGGCCTCCGGAGTGATAGATCGTCTCGGCAACCCAGCCGCCCAGAAGGAATATCAGGAGCATTCCACAGAAGCCCCCGACGATCTTGGTCGCCGTCATCGTATCCAGCATGTCCGTTCCAGCCCGTCTTTTTCAGTGGCGGTATGTACGCGCTTCCAAACATCTGCCGCAAGAGATATGAGGCGCGACGAAACGCCCCTTTTTAACGGGCGAACCGAGGGACCGAAAGACCGCACATGGCCGCAATCGCGTTTCAGGGAGAGCTCGGCGCCTATTCCCACGAGGCCTGCCTGGCGACCCGGCCGGACCACCAGCCGCTTGCCCGCGCCACTTTCGAGGACGTCGTCGAGACGGTACGGCGAGGAGATGCCGAGCTGGCGATGCTGCCTGTCGAGAACACGACATACGGCCGCGTCGCCGACATTCACCGTCTCCTGCCCGAAAGCGGCCTCCACATCGTCGACGAGGCCTTCGTGCGTGTGCACATCAACCTGCTCGGCGTGCGCGGAGCGCGGGTCGAGAATGTCACCACCGCCTTTTCGCACCTCGTGCTTCTGCCGCAATGCGCGGAGTACCTGCGGACGCACGGCATCACCGGCCGGGTGAGCCCGGACAACGCCCGCGCGGCCCGCGACGTCGCGGAAGCCGGTGACCCGAGCGTGGCGGCCCTGGCCTCGGAACTCGCCGCTGACGTCTACGGCCTCGACGTTCTGGCCCGTCACATCGAGGACGAGGACCACAACACCACGCGCTTTCTCATCATGTCGAAAACTCCCGATTACACGCAGCGGGGAGACTTCGGCATGATCACGTCGTTCGTGTTCAAGGTCCGCAACATTCCCGCCGCTCTCTACAAGGCGATGGGCGGCTTCGCGACCAACGGCGTGAACATGACGAAGCTCGAGAGCTACATGGTCGGCGGGTCGTTCAATGCCACGCAGTTCTACGCCGACATCGAGGGCCACCCCGACGACCGCAATGTCCGGCTCGCCCTCGAGGAGCTCGATTACTTCACCGACGAGGTGAAGCTGCTCGGCGTCTACCCCGCCGCCCGGCGCCATCACTGAGCCCGGCGCCGGATTCGGGGCGCCGCGCGGGGAGCCCGCTAATATCCGGTGCCCGCTTCGATCTGGCGGGCAAAGGCTTCGACCCTGTCCCTGAACCTCTGGGACAGCCCGGACTTCACGAGCTTGAGCGACTGCAGAAACACTCGCCCGCGAAACGTTTCAGGGCGAATCGTGATCGCGAAATGCAGCCGCGTGCGCGCCTTTGCGAGGCGCGTGAGGTCCACCTCTCCGAGCCCCCTCAACCCGTCGGTCTCGGTGACGAAGACAACCTGCTGGCCTGAATCCCATCCCGTGATCTCGGTCAACGCCCTGCGCCGGCGGTCCTGGTAGGTGAATTCCACCTCCCAGCGCGCGCCGACATCTGGCGGACCGGTTCCGTCGAGGCGGGTGACGTCCAGACCCCGCCTGAGCGCCTGCCGCTCGATAGCGGCGATATCGGTCACCGCGGCGAATACACTCTCGATGGGCGCGGAGATGTCTTCCCGGGCCGAAATCCTCATGGTCTCACTCCAGCCTGTCGCGAAGCCAGGCGTCGATGAGAAACCGCGCGATCGCCCCCTCCCGCGGCGGCCCGATGCGAGCGTGGGCTCCCCGCATCACCTCGGCCGCTTCCTCGCGGGTGATCCAGACGGCGTCTGCCAGTTCGACAGGGTCGAGGGTGATCGCCTCGGTCTCCGCCTGCCCGATGCACCCCAGCATGAGCGACGATGGAAAGGGCCAGGGCTGGCAGGCGAGGTAGCGCACGTCGCCCACCCGCACCGCCGTCTCCTCGAAGACCTCCCGGCGCACCGCCGCCTCCATCGTCTCGCCGGGCTCCACGAAACCCGCAAGCAGCGAATACATTCGCTCGGGCCAGTAGGGCGCGCGACCGAGAAGCAGGCGGTCGCCGCGCACGACGAGCATGATGACCACCGGGTCGGTGCGCGGGAAATGCCGCGTCCCGCAGGCCGGGCAACGCCGCTGCCAGCCTGCCTCGGCGATCTCCGATGGCGCGCCGCAAGCCGAGCAGAACCGGTGGCTGACGTGCCAGCCGAGCACCGCCTTCGCCGTGGCGGCAAGTTCCGCCGCCAGGGCGTCAAACCCGCCCACCGCGCCGCGAAGCTCGACGAAACGCGCACCCTCGATCGCCGGGTGGTGCTGCTCGGAGGGGTCGAAAAAGGCTCCGAGCGTGTCGGCGGGCGTCTCGGGCTCCCATCCGGAGACGTCCGCGGCGAACCACGTTCGCGTCTCGTCACGGCCGAGGAGAATCGGCGCTTCCGAGGCTTCGGCGAGCCCCCGATGACCGCGTGGCAGCCAGGCCAGCGCTCCGCTCGCATCGACGGCTGGCTTGCCGCGCCAGACCGGAAGAATCCGCGCATCGAGACCCGCCAGCATCCGATCGAGCGCGGCGGCATCGCCCCGTACCTCCGCCGCCCGGTCGAGGCCCGAGCCACCGAATGTCACATCATGCCGGTGTTTCATGCCCGTATTTCATGCCTGTCGATCACGCCTCGTCCTCGTGGCGGTCCCCTCGCACGAGGGCGTCAGAAAGGCAATCACGGCCATGGACATCAACCAGGAGTTGATTAGACTGCGGCGGCGATCCCCGCTTTGCTACAGGGAGACTCGACAGCGTTACATTCCGGGCGCATGGCTCGTCAGAGCCAAACGCGGCGCACCGAGGAGCCCCCCATATGCCAAAGTCCTTCCGCATGACCCGCCGTTCCCTTCTTGCTTCCACCGCCGCCGGTGCCACGCTGACCGCGCTGCACCCGTTCTCGGCCCGCGCTGCGGCGGGACAGGCGCATCTGCGCATCATGGAAACGACAGACCTGCACGTGCACATATTCCCCTACGACTATTACGCCGACCGCCCGGTCGACACCCTGGGGCTGGCCCGGACCGCCGCCCACATCTCCGACATCCGCGCCGAGGCGACGAATTCGATGCTGCTCGACAACGGCGACTTCCTGCAGGGCAACCCGATGGGCGACTACATCGCCTACGAACGGGGCATGAAACCCGGCGACATGCACCCGATCATCGCGGCGCTCAACACGCTCGAATTCGACGCCGCCACCATCGGCAACCACGAATTCAACTACGGTCTCGACTTTCTGAACAACGCCATGGCCGCGGCGGACTTCCCCGTCGTTCTCGCCAACATCGCGCGCGAGACAGGCGCCAGCCCCACCGCCGACACCACCCTTTTCAAGCCCTACGTCATCCTCGATCGTGACGTCGTCGACGGCGCCGGCGAAGCGCACAGGCTCCGCGTTGGCCTCATCGGCTTCACTCCGCCCCAGATCATGAACTGGGACCGCAAGCATCTCGAAGGCAATGTCAGCGCACGCGACATCCTCGCCACCGCCCGGGCGTGGGTTCCCCAGATGAAGGAGGCGGGGGCCGACATCATCATTGCCCTTTCCCATTCCGGCATCGGCTCGGCGAACGAGACCGACCTTATGGAAAACGCCTCGGTCCCGCTCGCGGCCATCCCCGGCATCGACGCGGTGCTCACCGGCCACTCCCACCTCGTTTTCCCCTCGACCACCTACGCGGATTTTGCCGCTGTCGATGCGAAGGCTGGCACGATCCACGGCAAGCCCGCCACCATGGGTGGCTTCTGGGGCTCGCACCTCGGGGTGATCGACCTTCTCTTGTCGAACGATGGCGGGCAGTGGCGGGTGCTGGGACACGACGTCGAGACACGCGCGATCTCGACGCGCGAGGAAGACCGCTCGATCACGGCGCTCGTGGAGAGCGACCCGGACGTGCTCGCGGCGGTGCAGGACGACCACGACGCGACGCTGGCTT
>Ga0209931_1000774_pt1 | contig 18547 bp, 16 predicted proteins | sample SalPonR1_B_D1_MG_FD_185697 | JGI IMG/M metagenome (GOLD analysis project Ga0209931, IMG submission 185697) | Salt pond soil microbial communities from South San Francisco under conditions of wetland restoration - Salt Pond MetaG R1_B_D1_MG... ...
GGGGTACGAAGGGCACGTCCCCTCAGGCGCATTGCTTGTATCGGCCACGCCGCTTCCAAACCCTTGCGCCGGCGGCGGGGCAGGGTGCGGGGACGTTCCCCAAGGCCGCCTTATTCACCACTCCAGCAACTTCGGCACCGCCGGGCACCGCGTGACCGTGGGGTGGTCAACAAGCTGGGCTATGACTTGTCCGGGTTGAACGACTGCATGTACGGATTGGCGTCGGTGCGCTGGATGTTGATGAAACCGTACTCGGTCGCCTGGTGGCAGGCGTTGCAGGTATCGACCAGCTCGCCGAAGCTTGCGTCGATTGCATCCCAGTCACCGTTCTCGGCATCGACAGCCTGCTCGAAGCGCTCGAACGCCGGCGCGAGCATGCCCTCGGTCAGTTCACCGACCGGTTTGCCGTGGTATTCCTCTATTTCGGTGGTCGCCTCCAGCGTCTCCTCGATCTCGTGGGCATAGAAATCAACGAGTTCGCGGTTCTGGTGGCGGATCGAAAGATCGAGCTTGTGCGAGAAGTACTGCATCTGACCCATCAGGCTGATCAGGTTGTGGTCTTCGCTCTCTTCGGAAGCAGTTGCGGCGTTGCTCAGCAACGCGGCGAACAGGATTGTCATGAGTCTCGGCATTTGGCCAGGTCCTCTCGTTTGGTAAATTTGACGCGCCACGGAGGATAACAAGCACGCATGGGCATTGCGTTCCTGGTCCCGCAACATTGACTGGACTCTAGCAGGTCCGTATCCTTCGGCTCGATCGAAATATACTCAGCAGTTGTGCATCGCAACTTGCGAGACTGAATTGATTTCATCGCTGGGCAGCCTGTTTTCGCATCACCTTCGCCGGTGGATCCCCGATCCGTTCGTGTTCGCGCTGGTCCTGACGCTGGCGATCGGTGCGCTGACGCTCGTATTTACCGATTCGACGTTCGATGAACTGACCGGCCACTGGTACCGCGGGTTCTGGATGCTGCTCGAATTCGGCATGCAGATGGTGCTGATCCTGGCGACGGGCTTCGCCATCGCGCTCTCACCGCCGGCCTCGCGTGCGATCGACGCATTGGCGAAGTTCGCTCGAACGCCGGGCGCGGTTTACCTGGTGGTGCTGGTGGCCGGCGGCTTGTTCAACCTGGTCAGCTGGGGTTGGACCGTACTGGCCGCGGTGCTGGGCCGCGAACTGGCCCGGCGGGTCAAGGGCGTCGATTACGCCTACCTGATCGCCTGCGTCTACATTTCGGGTCAGCCCTGGGTGGGCGGTCTGTCGAGTTCGATTCCGCTGCTGCTCAACACGCCCGGCAATTTCCTGATCGAGTCGGGCGTGCTCGATTCAACCATCGCCACTTCGCAAACCATCGGGAGCCGGCTGAACCTGGCCTATGTCGCGATGTATTTCGCCACCCTGCCGCTGCTGATGTGGTGGATGCGGCCGAGCGCGCGCCAGACGCGCACGCTGGACGAACTGCGCGACCCCGATGAGCGCGAAGTCAGAACCGTCGCCGAGGAAGCCCGCGCGCAGACGCTTGACGGCAAGAGTGTTTCGGATCGTCTCAACAACGGCAGCGTCATTCAGTTACTGGTGGCGGCCGCAGCACTGTGGTTCATCTTCGGCCATTTTGCCGCCAACGGCTTCGATATCGACCTGAACATCATGATCTTCATCTTCATCGCGCTCGGGCTCATCGCCCATCGCACGCCGATGCGCTACGGCCTGGCGATGAAGCGTGCCTGCGGCAACGTCTACGGCATCGTGTTCCAGTATCCGTTCTACGCCGGCATCATGGGCATCATGATGTTCTCGGGGCTGGGCACGCAGATCTCGCTGTGGCTGGCCGAAGGCGCGACGCTGGAGACGCTGCCGCTTATTGCACAATTTGCGGGTGCTGCGATCAACTTCGCAATCCCGTCCGCCGGCGGCGAATGGGCGGTGATCGGCCCGTCGCTGACCGAAACCGCATTGAGCCTGTCGGCCCATCTGCCGCCGGACGAGCAGCAGGCGTTCGTTGCGCGGATCGCCATGGCCGTCGCCTACGGCGAGACCTCGACCAACCTGCTCCAGCCGTTTTTTCTATTGGCCGTGCTGCCGGTCATGGGCGCCGGCGTCATCATCCACGCCCGCGACGTGATGGGCTACCTGGTGATTCCGTTCGTGGTTGTCTACGCGCTGACCGCGTTACTTTTGTCCACTGCCCTGTAACAGGCTGGGGAGCCTGCGCTGATCACGGGGACGCGGCCGCTAGCCGGCGGCCAGCGCCTGGCGCGCCCGAAACGGGCAGTTGACGATGGCCATGCCGCAACCGGTCATGCGACCCAGGCGCTGTTCCGGGGGGAACGCGATGCGCAGGTCCAGCCATTCTTCGCCTTCGAGTCCGAGGGCGCCCGGCATCGCGTCGGGCGTGGTGTCGCGGCCCACGATGACCGGGTACCAGATGACGTACACGCCGTGGCCGAACAGTTTCAGGGCCCGGCGCATCGCTGCGGTCATGTCGTCGAGCTCGGATTTCAGTTCGAAAGCGGGGTCGATCAGCACCATTCCGCGGCCGGTGGGCGGCGGCAGGTATTGCGCCAGCGCCGAATAACCGTCGCCGGCATGAACCCGAACATGCCGGTCACCGGCGAAGCGTTCGGAAAGCGCCCGCTGCTCGGTTGGATGGAGTTCGCACAGCACGAGTTCGTCCTGCGGTCTAAGCAGGGTGCGCACAAGCAGCGGTGAGCCGGGATAAAAGCGCAGTTCGCCATGCGGGTTGCGCGCCTCGATCTGTGTCAGGTAGTCGGCTTGCAGAGCCGCCGACGGCCCGTCGGTCCAGAGCCGGCCAATGCCGCGTTCGAATTCGCGGTTCTTCTGTGCGGCTTCGCTTTCCAGGTCATACAGCGCCGGCCCGGCGTGCGTATCGATGAACCGGATGCCCTTGTCCTTTTGCTGCATCGCGCGGATCAGCTGCAACAGCACGGTGTGCTTGAACACGTCTGCCGGGTTGCCGGCGTGAAAACCGTGGCGGTAGCTGAGCATGCGGTTCTGCTGGTCTCGTGGTGACGGTGCCGACGCGCCTTTGCATGGAACCCTGCAAAGTGCTTCTGACTGCGCATGATATACCCCGAGTTCGCCCGGGCGGAGGTTGGGCCACAAACGCACCGGGGCCCATGCAGGGCCCCGGTCTCTTGGTTGGTTGCGCCGCCGGACCGGTGTCCGGCGGCGGGCATTGCTCAGTCCTCGAAGCCGTCGGCGAAGATCAGGTCGGCCACGAACGTGTCACCGTCGCCGATCACCGGATCATCGACTGGATCCGCGTCGGGTGCGGTCCATTCCGGATAGGTGTCGGTATACCAGGTACGTGCATAGCGTGCGTCGGACAGGGGTTCACCCGGATCCGGCGTCGTGTCGAACTGGGCCCATGCACTGTAGAGCGTATCGCCGGCCGGGCTCATCGCCAGGCTGGCTTCTTCTGCTTCAACGTCGCTGCCGGTAGTCAGGCGGCTGAACTCGTTGCAGAAGGTACCTCCGGACAAAGTGGCGCCCGGCAGGCAAGAGGCTTCGATGTCGGCTTCCGGAGCTTCGACCTGGTAGTGGTCGCCGAACCTGACTGCGCGACCGTAGAACAGATCCAGAGCGACGGCTTCACCGTCGGCAACGGTCGTGTTGTCCCCGGTTTCGTAGACCACGAAGAACCGTGTCGGGTTGAACTGATCGGAATCCGGATCGAAATCTCCGTCGCCGTCGAATCCGATATCCGACATCGTCGGCGGTGTCGGTGCGTAGCGTGGATCGAGGATGGTCAGCTGGAAGGTCGGCTGCGCGTCGGCGTTTTGCAGCTGTGAGACGTTGCGGGCCTGCTCGGCTGCGCCTGCGGCGTACCCTGTGCATCTCTGCGTTGCTTCATTGGCGCTGTCGCCGCCGTCGCGCATGAACTCGCAGGTGGTGGTGCCGATGCCGCCCCAATCCGCCGGTGTCGTGGTCCAGGTGCGGCCGCCGTCGAACGAGCGACGAATGTAGAGCTCGTACTTGTCTGCGCCGGTAGTGTTGCGCTTCCAGTTGGGCGACCATGCGTACATCACCACGGCCATGTCGCGCCACAGGTAACCCCGGTGGCCCTTGGCCACGTCCAGCGGGTTGTACCAGGACTGGTCGTCGAGGTTGCTGCCCAGCGTCGTGCTTTCGGCAAATGTACCGCATAGCGGCGAACCCGGACACTGGACCCAGGTTTCCACCAGGTCGAAACCAACCTGATCGGTCGGATCATCGCTGGCGATGCCGCTTTCGTCGATGGTCGGGCAGACGCCGTCGCTGGTGTCGTTGTCGCCGCCACCGCCGGTCCCGCAGGTCTCGGGCGTGGTGCCGGAAATATTGATCGCCGGGCTCATGCAGATGCCCTTGGGATAGTAAGGATTGCTGCCGTCGCTGAACAGGGTTTCCTCGCACACCAGGTTGGAGAAGTCGTACGGGTTCTCCGAGGCCCCTGCGTTGACGATTCGACGTGCCATGATGTCGGCGGGTCCGCCTTGCTGCAGCAGGCCCTGCTTGAACGTCGGCAGGGCGACCAGCTTGCTGCCGTCGGTGACATTCTTCAGCGGCTGCGCCAGCAGGCTGCCGCGCCTGGCGATTTCAGTCCGGTAGATGTCGAAGTTGTAGTCGGTATTGCTGGTATCGCCGACGAAATTCCACATGTCGAATGTGTCCAGCGGCGGGTAGAAATCACCGGTGCGCCAGTCGGTCTCGGGCTGGTTGAGCAGGTTGCCCTGGGCGACCAGGTTCTTGACCAGGCCGGTATCGCTCAGGTCTGCACTGGTTTGCGGGCTGCCCATTTCGAACGAGAAGTACCAGACGTTCTTGCCTTCGTCTGCGACTTCGCAGTCGGGGTCGCCCTCGGTGCATGGGGTGGCCTCTTTCACGCTGGTTTCGCCGACCCGGAAGAAGAACTGATCCTTGTCGTCGAGCGCGGCGCGCGTCGTTTCGGTGCCCGCTTCGAAGAAGAAGCGGCCAAGGCCCTTGCTTTCTTCAGCGACGATGACGATCCATGCGCCGACGGTTTCGTCCAGCTCATTGGTTCTGGGCAGCAGGCTGAGTCGGGCGCGGGTGGCCGCGGTGTTGGCGATGTTGGGCAGACCGTCTTCGCTGACGCAGATCGGTGTCAGCTGGTTGTTCTGGCCGGTCGGGATCTGGACCGTGTCGGCGCACTGGTTCTTCAGGCCGTAGGGCGATGCCGTTGCATCTTCGCAGAACCCCAGTTCTCCCTCGCCGGTACCGCTGCCCGTGCAACGGGCATTGTTGGTGAGCCGCATTGGTACTGCGAAAGGCACATAGGGTTTTGGCTTGGTGGTGTCGGCTGGCCAGTAATCGGCCAGCGGCAGCGGATTGCCGTCGACGTCGAGCACCGTCTCGAAGTGCTCGTCGGGAAGGAACGAGTACCAGATGTCGGTCTGACTGTTGCCGATCGCGCCGCTCCAGCCCTCGCCGGGACCTTCGCCTCCGCCGGGGCGCAGTCCGTCGGGATCTTCCTGCCAGATGACCGCGACGCCTGCATCGCCGACCATGGCGATTTCGACCCGGTTGACGTCGCGCCGTCCGGAGGTCAGACGTTCGGGCTTGTACCAGATCACGTGATTGGATTCGAGCACGCCTTCGGTACGCGGATCGTCGCCTTCGAAGAGCACACCGCGCGCCGTCCACAGGCAGTTGAACGGAACCTCACCGATGGTGGGGTATTCCGCCGTGTAATCGACCGAGCCCTGCGATCCAGCCACGCCGAACAGGTCGGTCAGGTACAGGTCGGCGGCCCGGTCGATGCCCAGGAATGTGGCTACTTCATTGAGGTCGCGAATGTAGTCGGAGTCGGTATCTGCCGTGTAGGCCGGCGATCCCGAAGAGCAGTAGCGACTGGGCCAAGCGACGGCAATGTGGTTGCCGGCGACCGCGTGAACGATATTGATCACGTCGCCGGGGTATTCGGGCAAGACCGTACTGAACTCGGTAGCCGATTCCGACAGGTTGGTGGATTTCCAGGTCGTGCCGTCGTCCAGGCTGACTGCTCCGTAGGCGTCGCGCTGACCGAAGCCAACGAAGCCACCGGCATTTTCATCGCCCGCTGCTTCGGGACTTTCGACCGGGCCATACACGAATGCACTGATCAGAGGCTTGGCGCCGCTTCTGGTCTTGACGAGGGTTCCGTCGGCATCGTTGTATTCGATCGGTTCTGACACCGTGCCGTCGGAACGTTGCGCGGGCACATAAGTGCGCAGATACTTGATGAACGTGTGCTCGGCTTCCGGAGGAATCCCGTCCGGCACAATGCCGTCTTGTGAGAGCGCATCAACGTTGATGTTCTCGGCCATGTTCTTGTTGATGGCTTCGCCTGCCTGAGCAGACGCAGAATCGATCAGCGCCGCATTCAAAAGTAATGCCGGCACCAGCGCAGCCGCTAAGAGTTTGATATTCATGACAACCTCATCTTTGATAGGTTGGGCCTTGCGATTCCGGCTCAGCCGAACCGTCCCGCACCCGCTTTCGAGGATCCTTCCCCAAAGATCAGAAATCCCAACCTGCAAAGAAGCGATCCTTTGCTTACGCGTACAACAATAATAACTAATTTAGAATTACATCATGATCTAAATCAAATCTTCACGCGGACACGGTGAACGCTTTCACGCAGGCTGGGCGCGCCGAGAACCGCGACAGGCGAGCTCGCAGACGGGGGCAAGACGGCAGCGCACGGCAGGGCTGTCAAGAGGAATGCGATGCTCGGCTGGGCGCCTTCAGCGTCAATTCTGCTGCAAATCGGCCAGCGCCTGCCGGGCGCGCCAGAGTCCGCCGATGCCGCGCTCGGATTCGAGTTTCTACTGCGCAGACTTGATTTACAGGTCGTACAGCGCGGATTCGGCGTGCGTATCGCTGAAGCCGCGATTACCACGTTGAAGGGGCACTATCCATACCGCGGGCGCAGTGCAGTAGACATCTCGGGGCAGTTGCAAGTGCGGTCCCGGATGATCGTGGATTCGCATGTTCCAGCAATTCGCCCGTTGCTGTTCGTCGATTGCGTCCGTGTCGGTGTTCATGCTATACCGGAGATGTCGATTACCGGGCAACCCGCAACGACATGATCAGACGATTTTGCTCTTTTCTATTGGCATTGGCGGTCGGTGGAACTTGTCACGCCGTCGACCCACCGGTCTCCCGCCTCGTCGTCGGCGGCGACAAGTCCTATCCGCCTTTCGAGTGGGTCGCCGAGGACGGTCGGGCCCGCGGCTTCAACATCGAATTCATTCGGCTGCTGACCGAACCGGCAGGCGTGGACACCGAGTTCAGACTCGGCGATTGGCCGGACGTGCTTGCCGAGCTCGATGCCGGCGCGATCGACATCGTGCCCATGTTCGTTTCCGAGCACAGACGTCAGCGCTATCGCTTCACCAATATCTATGTCTATCAGACGCACGTGCTTTTCGGCTTGCCGGCGCGCGAGCCGCTGGACGGCATCGAAGCCGCGGGCAATTCGACGCTGGTGGTCGAGGCGAGGTCTTTTGCCGAAGCCGAACTGCGCGATCGCCAGCCGGAACTGTCGCCGAAGCTCACGGACAATACCCGCCAGGCGCTGCAGATGGTCGCCGAGGGCAATGCCGATTACGCGCTGCTGGCGGCCCCGGTGGCGCACGAATTGATCGCGCGGGGCGAATGGACGATCGAGCGCAAGTCACCGCCCATGTGGCCGCGCGGGTACGCCTTTGCCGTGCGCACGGAGAACGAGGCCCTGGCGGGCTGGCTGCAGTCGAGACTGGTCGAAGTGATGTCGAACGGACAGTACCTCGAGCTTTACGACCAGTGGTCCGATCGTCTCGAACCCGGCCGTGATCCCAGGGCGGGCTATCTCCGAATGGCGCTGATGGCGCTGATCGTCGTCGGCCTTGCGATTGTTGCGTTCCTGATCTGGAACTTCAGCCTGCGCCGCCAGGTCGCGCGGCGCACCGAGCAGGTGGTCGATGAACTCGATCAGCGGCAAAAGGCGGAAAGTCAGGCGCGGGAAATGGCCAGGCGCGAACCGATCACGGGTTTGTACAACGCCCGTTATTTTTGCGGTAAGTGCGATGAAAAGCTCGAAGCGCAGCCTGCCGGGCAAAAGGCCGAACTGATGCTGATCCGCCTGCTGGAAGTCGAGACCGTCGTCCGGGCGTTCGGCTATCGGGTTGCCGAAAGAATGGTGACGGGTTTCGGCGCGGCGCTTCGACGCACATTCGACGAACCGGTCGCCCACCTCGGGCGCGGGACCTTTGCGGTTTTCGACCAGGCCGGCGCGGCCAGTGAACGCATAGACCAGCTGGAGCGTTCGATCTCACAGGACGCGACCTTGATCCATCCGCGTTTCGTTACCGGCTCGGCGATACATCCGGACGATGACACCCATGTCAACGACCTGCTGCACAAGGCCGAACTCGCGCTGGCCGAAAGCCTGACTCAGCAATGTCGCTGGACGCGGTATCGGAAAGAGCTTCAAGCGGACCCTGCAGACCTGAGGATCGTTCAAAGCGTGCAAGGCAATGAAATCGAAGGACTGACCTTCGTGATCCAGCCGCAGATTTCGCTGCGCGACGGCGCCATCCAGGCCGGCGAACTGCTTGCCCGCTGGCGGCATCCGGAACTGGGCGATCTGCAGCCCGATCGCTTCATACCTTTGCTCGAGAGCGCCGGATTGATCGGGCGGTTGACCCTGCATGCGTTCGATGAGGCGCTCGCGTTGCTGGCACGGCTCGAATCGCGCGGTGATTGCTTCCGGGCCAGCGTGAACGTCAGCGTGCGCGACCTGGTCGATCCACTGTTTCATGAACGTCTCGCCGCAGTGCTGGACGAGAACAGTCGCTTGGCGGGCAGGCTCAAGCTGGAAATCACCGAAACGGGATTGATCGACGACCGGACCGTGGTTCGCGACAATCTCGAGCGACTTGCGCGGCGGGGCGTGAAGATTTCCATCGATGATTTCGGAACCGGCTATTCCACACTCGACTATCTCAGCCGGTTCCCGATCAGCGAGGTCAAGATCGATCGCTCCTTCGTGTTCCGAATACTTGAAAGCCCGCGCGACATGAGCATCGTGCGCTCGACGATCGCGATGGCGCACGAAATGGACATGACCGTCATCGGCGAGGGTGCCGAAACGCAGGCTCATATCGATGCGCTGGCCGATCTGGGCTGCGATCTCGCCCAGGGCTGGGCGGTTGGTTATCCGGAGCCGCGAGAAGGTTTCATCGACCTGCTGCGTTCGGCCGCGAAAACGGACGGCGTTCAGGGCTGATCGCGCTCGATATCGCCGCACCGGGCCACTTGTCGCCAGGCGATCGCCAGACCGGCGATCAGCCCTAAGGGTGCGGTGATGAAGATCCCGAGGAGCGGCCCCTGGTTCGCATCCGGCGCGACGACCATCGGGCCGAGAAATCCGACCAGGAAACCGACTGCAAGTCCAATTGCCGCGCCGGCGCATAGCCTCATGCCAGTCGTGCCTGGTCGTGCGCGCCAGGCCACGACGGCCGTCGTGGCCCCGGCCGCATGCGGTATAAGCGCGCCGACTCCGGACGCGATGTCCGGAACAAGCGTTACCGACGCAAGCCAGGCCAGAAGATAGACGGCGACGAAAACGCAGGCCGTAATCAGTAGGCGCATTTGCTGGTGCTGCTCGGCATGGAAGACAGTCGCCATAATACGGTTTCGGCGGCTGCAGGTACAGCCTGCAACAGGCTGCACGCCATTCCGACCAGCTTGCCGGGATCGACGAGCACCGCCCAACGAGGATACGGCAGTATTATCGGTCAATGGATTCAGGCGCGCATTTCTCCCGCTGCACGACCTTCCGTTACGCGCTGTGGCGCGAATGGAACGCTGGCCAGCCGAAACTGCTGTTGATCGGTCTCAATCCGTCCACGGCCGATGCTGCCAGGAACGATCCGACCATTCGTCGTTGCATCGGCTTTGCCCGCGACTGGGGATTCGGCGGCGTCTGGGTACTGAACCTGTTCGCCTTCCGGGCGACTTATCCGAACGACCTGAAAGCTGCCGCCGACCCGATCGGCCCGCGCAACGACGAGTGGATCCGCCGCGTGGCGCGAACAGCGGACCGCGTTGTGGCCGCATGGGGCAACGATGGTGGCTTCATGCAACGATCAACCCGCGTGCGCGGCATGCTGGGCGACCGGCTTGAAGCGATTCGGCTCAATGCCGGCGGCGAACCGGCGCACCCGCTTTACCTGCCCAGAGGGCTGAGACCGATCCGTTGGCCGCCGAACGCCTGAAATCCGCATGTCGTCGTTCCGGCCTTTCCCGCACCCCGAGTCAAAAGCATAGGCGCATCGACACCGAAGCCTGACACGGATTGCTCCCGCCCCCCTGGAACCATCCCAGGCACTCAGGCGCAGGATGGATTCTGTGTCTGTCCCGACAATTCGGTGAACAAAACAAGGCATGAACCGAAATGCCAATCCCCAAAAACAGATCGACCCGGCATGAGGCGACTTTTTTTGGCATCGACCGGCCCTGCCAGCACGACGGCTGGCCTTTCGCCGGCGATCCCATGCGGTCGGCCGAATGACGCCGGTGCCCCAGCCGCCGTGGACTTGGAATGTGTCCGTCCCAATCTGATGTGAAATACACAATGACAATTCCCGTTCTTCTGGGAAGCGGGTGCGGGCCACAAGCGGACACCCGTCTTTTGTCGTCGACCAGACCCGAATCTGGCTCGAACCAGGCACAGCCCGGATTAACCGAACTGGACCGGCCAGATCGAATCAGTTACACCATATTGCATCTGTTGCACACATCTGCATCTGTTACACAAGGAGAAGCCCATGAATCTCGAAGTACTGGACAAGAACAGCGCGCCGCAGGCCTCGCGCGATTTGCTCGGAAAGGCCGAAAAGAATTACGGATTCGTCCCGAACATTCTCGGCGTGATGGCAAACTCTCCGGCGCTGCTGGAAGCTTACATGTCGCTTTCGCAGATCTTCGAAAAGACCGATTTTTCGGCGGCCGAGAAGCAGACCGTGCTGCTGGCCGTGAGTACCGAGAACGAATGCGACTATTGCAAGTCCGCCCATACCGCGATCGGCAGGATGCAGGGGGTGGACGACGCCGTGCTCAAGGCCATTGCGAGCGGTGAGACGCTGCCCGACGACAAGCTCGACGTCCTGTTCAACTTCACGCGCACGATGGTCGAAAAGCGCGGCCTGCCGTCCGACGACGACCTGCAGAGGTTCTTCGACGCCGGCTATTCGGAAGCCCAGGTGCAGGACGTGATCGTCGGCATCGGCATGAAGACGATGTCGAATTACAACAATCATATTGCCGAGACGCCGGTCGATGAGCAGTTCAAAGGTTGAACTCCCTAATTAGCCGCATGGCCCACTAGAGAATGATTGAGGCAGCGTCGGTTTCGCACCTGACGAGTGCATCGGGGGCCAGGGGGTTGAGATTCAAGCCTGTTTAGTCCGGCATTGTCGCCCCCGGCATTTCGACCGGGTGAGGGTTGTTTTCGATTTTCAACTTTCAATGTCACACCCATTTCGCCACGCAACACGGGGCGAAACGGGTTTGAATCTGGAAATTGGAATCAAGAGTCGTCGCCACGTTAGAATCGACTCAGTCCATACAGCGCATTCGTCAATGCGACGGGAAACCAGAATGATCCAGATCTCCAGCCGGTTCGACGCCGGCAATATCGAAGTCGTCAGCATAGAAGATGCATCAGACATTCGTTTGAAGATCAAACGCGATGTCGGCGACGAGCACGCCCAGTGGTTTTATTTCCAGCTGTCCAATGCCGGCGGCCGGCAATGTCGGATGACGATCGAGAATGCCGGCGAGATGTCGTATCCAGACGGCTTTCGCGACTATCAAGCCGTTGCGTCTGTCGACGGAGAAAACTGGTTTCGTGTGCCGACGGCCTTCGACGGCAATGAGTTGGTGATCTCGCACGAGGCGCCGACCGACCAGGTGTTTTACGCTTATTACGCACCCTATAGCTACGAGCGCCACCAGTGGCTGATCAATGATGCTGCTGAATCCGAGCGAGTGCGTACCGAGGTGTTGTGCGCCACACCGGACGGGCGTGCAGTGACGGTGCTGAAGATCGGCGACGAGACCGCCGGACACAAGCGGATCTGGATTACCGCGCGGCAGCACCCGGGCGAAAGCATGGCCGAGTGGTGGGTCGAGGGATTCCTGGAAAGATTGCTCGACCCCGAAGACGGCGTTTCGCGCGCGCTGCTCGACCATGCCGTGATCTACCTGGTGCCCAACATGAACCCGGACGGGAGCGTTCGCGGGCACCTGCGGGTCAACGCCCATGGTGTCAACCTCAATCGCGCCTGGCGCGACCCGGACCCGGAAACCTCGCCCGAGGTTTATTACGTGCGCGAACGGATGCACGAAACCGGCGTCGACATCGCGCTGGACGTGCACGGCGACGAGAACCTGCCGTATAACTTCATCGCCGGCGGCGAAGGCGTTGCCCGCTGGAACGCGGCGATGGAAAACGATCTGCAGGCGTTCAAGGCACTGCTGGCCCGGATCAGCCCCGATTTCCAGACCGAGTTCGGCTACGAGCGCGACGCGCCGGGCTCGGCCGACCTGCGCAAGTGCACCGACTACGTCGCCGAAAAGTTCGGTTGCCTGGCGATGACGCTGGAAATGCCGTTCAAGGACGCCGCCAACCGGCCGATGCCCGACATCGGCTGGTCGCCGGGCCGCAGCCGCAAGTTGGGTGCGCAGTGCGTGGACGCATTCTGGCAGACGATCTCGGGCGGCGGGGCGTAAAAAATTCGCCGGGGATCATCGGTCTCCAGCGGATAGAAGTCTTGGAGCGTCTTGATCAGTCGGCCGGACCGGTCTCCCGGGCATCGTCTTCTTCGGCCCGGTCCCGGTGCACCATGCGAGCGAACACGATGCCGATCTCGTACAGTGCCCAGACCGGCAGTGCCAGCAGGGTCTGCGAGATCATGTCAGGCGGGGTGATCAGCATGGCGATGAAGAACACGCCGACGACCACGTAGCCGCGCATCCGGGCCAGCCCGTCGGGCGTGACGACGCCGATGGCCACCAGCACGACGGTCACCACCGGCACCTCGAACGAAAAGCCGAAGGCCAAAAACATCACCAGCACGAAATCGAGGTAGCGGTTGATGTCGGTCATCACCGCCACCCCCTCGGGCGCGATCTTGGTGATGAAGGTGAAGATCACCGGCAGCACGATGAAATAGGCGAACAGGCAGCCGAGATAGAACAGCACCGTTGCAGCGGCCAGCAGCGGCTTGGCGATACGCTTTTCGTGCTGGTAAAGGCCGGGCGCGACGAACGACCAGGCCTGGTAGATTACATAGGGCATGGCCACCAGGATGGCCAGGATCAGGATCAGCTTGAACGGCGCGAAAATCGGCGAGGCGACGTCGATGGCGATCATGCTCGTGCCTTCCGGCAGTCGGGATACCAGCGGCTCGGAAATCATGGTGTAGAGCTTGCGCGCAAAAGGTGCCATCGCCAGCATCGCCACTGCAATCACGACAACAGACCGGATCAGCCGGTTTCTGAGTTCCAGCAGGTGATCGATCAGCGAGAGTTCCTGGTCAGTTTCGATCGGCTGGCTCATCTTGCGTGTCGTTCTTGCCGGCTTTTGCGGCGGATGATTGCTCTTCCGATGAATCATCGGACGACTCTGGCGGATTTGCCCGGGCCTGTGTGGCCTCCATGATCTTGCGGTTGTGATCGGCGTCCAGTTCGGCCTGAAGCTCCGATTGCAGTCCTTGCCAGGCGTTACGTGCCTGGCGCGTCAAGCGCCCGGCGGCACGGGCAATACCGGGAAGTCTTTGCGGCCCAACCACGATCAGCGCGATGACTGCCAGGAGCAGCATCTCGGTAAAGCCGGCGCCGCCCATCGATCAGGATTTCGATTTGCCGGAATCGTCGTCTGATTCCGAAGAGGTCGATTTCTCGGACGAGTCGTCCTTGTCGTCGTGATGTTCGTCTTCGTTGTTGCTCATTCCCTTGCGGAAATCGCGTATTGCAGAACCGAGATCACCGCCGACATTGCGCAGCTTCTTGGTACCGAAAATCAGCAGCACGATCAGGAAAATGATCAACAGCTGCATGGGACCGATATTGCCCAACATGGCGTTTCTCTCCGTTGGATCCGAGGATTCGGAGCGCTATTCTACCGCTGCCGAAGGTGAAGCGTCCACCAGGACATCATCAGCATCAGCAACACCATCAGCGTCAGGCCGAAGGGGTTGTCGACAGGGATGATCGCCGGCTCCGGCACCGTGCCATCGGGCGTTTCGCAACCTCCGGGCGGCGCGATCGCGAGTGATTCAAACCCTACCAATGCGGCGTTCGCGGTCTTCTGCGCCTGGCCGGTTTCCAGATCAATCCTGAGTATTTCGGACTCGATGTCGGGAATGCCGTTGCCGCGCCTGTCGGTGATCGCCCACAGGTTGCCGGCTTCATCGAAAGCCAGTCCCGCATTGGCGTAGGGCAGAATGGCTTGGCCCAGCGAACCAATGATCTCGGCCGTCGCATTGACCGGATCGATCCGGTACAGATTGGGCGCGTCGGTGGTGAAAAGACCGTCTTCACCGGCCAGGCCCTGCCCGATGCCATAGAGCTCACCGCCCCAGCTTGCCAGATCCGTGATCGGAGCGCCGAGGCTGCCGACCCGGCCGATGCGCTGCAGGCGACCGGTTTCAAGCGATGCGCTGAACAGGCTGCGCTCGGTATCGGAACTCACCAGCAATTCGCCGCTGCAGGTAAAGGTCATCCCGAAGTCCATCGGCTGCGCGAGCGGCATGCCCATGTTGCTGCGAAGGCCGCCGACCGGGCTGGAAAAACCGCTGTTGATATTGACAGTGACCAGGGTCTTGGTCTCGTCGTCCGCGCCGTAAAGCATTCCGCTGGCGTCCAGTGCAAGACCTTCCATGTCGATGAAACCGGTCGGACCGATGCGCTCGACCTGCCCGTTCGACAGGTTGACGCGCCAGAGCACGTGAATGTCCTCTTCGGCGGTGAAACCCCTGGAGTTCACGGCAAGCCCGGTCGGTTGCGCCCATGCAACCGCATGCGCGAGCAAAAGCGCAAGCGCGAGGACGAAATTTGCCAGGCACACCGATCTCATTATATTGATTTTTATGTTTACATTTCTCCGACGCTCGGAATATTAGCAGATTCCAGCCGATGAGCACAAATCACGCCTGGGCCGGTACACTCGCCATTCGTCAAGCTGGAATGCGAAAATGCCCGATAAAATCGAGTCCGTGGGAGAAGCGCGCGACCTGCCCGCGCACACACTGCCGCCGCGTGCGGGGGTATTGCTTGCCAACCTCGGCACGCCCGATCGTCCCGACGCCTCTGCGTTGCGCAAGTATCTGCGTGAGTTTCTGTGGGATCGTCGCGTGGTGGAAGTGCCGCGGCCCATCTGGTGGATGATCCTCAATCTGATCATCGTGCCGTTCCGGTCGCCGCGTTCGGCCGAGGCCTACCGACGGGTCTGGACCGAGCGCGGTTCGCCGCTACTTTTTTACACGCGCGATCTGGCCCGGGCAATGGCCCACGAGTTCGAGCGCAGTCAGCCCCAGGTGCGGGTCTATCCGGCCATGCGCTACGGCAGCCCGGGCATCGCCGAAGCGCTCGAGCAGGCGCGCGCAGACAATGTTCAGCGCCTGATCGTCCTGCCCATGTATCCCCAGTATTCGGCGACCACCACGGCAAGCGTGTTCGACGGCCTGGCAAATGCGCTCAAGAAAGTGCGCTGGCTTCCCGAGCTGCGCTTCATCACGCATTACCACTACGACGAAGCCTGGGTCGAGGCGGTCGCCGATCGCATCCGTGCCCACCAGGATGAACACGGCAAGCCTGAAAAACTGCTGTTCTCGTTTCACGGCATACCGAAGAAATACCTGCTCAAGGGCGATCCCTATTACTGCGAGTGTCAGTCTTCGGCACGCCGGATCGCCGCAAGGCTCAAGCTTGCGCCCGAAGCCTGGCAGGTTACGTTCCAGTCGAGGCTTGGGCGCGAGGAGTGGCTCAAGCCTTACACCGACGAGACGCTGAAGGGCATGGCGGGCGACGGCGTCAAGCACGTGCAGGTGGTTTGCCCGGGTTTCGCCGTCGACTGCCTGGAAACCATCGATGAAATCGGCATGGAGAATCGAGAGGAGTTCGAGCACGCCGGAGGCGAAAAACTCGAATATATCCCGGCTTTGAATGCCGAGCCCGACCATGCCCGCGTGCTTGCCGAGTTGTGTTGGCGCCATGGTCAGGGATGGCCGGAATTCGGCAAGCAGGGGGCGGTGGGCGACGACACGCTGGCCGAGCGCGCCGACCGCGCCGAGGCGGCGGCGCGGTCGCTGGGTCTGGAGAGTTGACCGAATTCGTCCCGCAATCCGCGCAGACGCCGGCCGGCTCAATGCAGCAGGCAGACGACGCGCTGCGGGACGTGTTCGGCTTCGACGGTTTTCGAGGTTGCCAGGAGGCGATCGTTCGCGCGGTCATCGACGGAAGGAACGCGCTTGTCCTGATGCCCACGGGCGGCGGCAAGTCGCTGTGTTATCAGATTCCCGCCCTGGTGAGACCCGGGACATGTGTCGTGGTCTCGCCGCTGATCGCGCTGATGCGCGACCAGGTCGAAGCGCTCAAGGCCTTCGGCGTGCGCGCCGAGGTGCTCAATTCGAGCCTGCCGCCGGCTGAACAGCAGCGGGTGGAGCAGGCGCTGAACGCAGGCGAACTGGACCTGCTCTACGTCGCCCCTGAGCGCCTGATGCAGGGACGCATGCTGGGCCGTCTCAAACAGGTGGATATTGCGCTGCTGGCCATCGACGAGGCGCACTGCGTGTCGCAGTGGGGACACGACTTTCGCCCCGAATACCTGCAGCTGGGCGCGCTGAACGCGCATTTTCCCGGCGTGCCGCGGATTGCACTCACCGCCACGGCAGATATCCGTACCCGGGATGAAATCGCCGCCTCGCTGTTTGCCGACGGCTGCGAAAAGTTCATCGACAGCTTCGACCGGCCTAATATCCGATACAAGGTGCAGCCCCGCCACAACGCGAGAAGCCAGCTGGTCGAATTCATTCGCCGCGAGCACCCGGGAGAATCGGGCATCGTCTATTGTCTCTCGCGCAAGCGTTCGGAGCAGGTGGCCGGATGGCTGAATGCAGAAGGATTCACGGCCCTGCCTTACCACGCCGGTCTGGAGGGCGACGAACGGCGCGCGCACCAGGATCGATTCATCCGTGAGGAGGGGCTGATCGTGGTCGCTACCGTGGCGTTCGGCATGGGCATCGACAAGCCCGACGTGCGTTTCGTGGCACACATGGATCTGCCGCGCTCGATCGAGGCCTACTACCAGGAAACCGGGCGCGGCGGGCGCGACGGGCTTCCCGCCGATGCCTGGATGGTCTACGGGATGGAGGACGTCTACCGACTGCGACAGATGCTGGCCGAATCGGGCCTATCCGAAGACCGCCAGCGCATCGAGCGGCAGCGGCTGGAGGCCCTGCTGGGTTATTGCGAGCAGTCGACGTGTCGTCGTCCCTCACTGCTGGGCTATTTTGGAGAAATGCACCCGGGCGATTGCGGCAACTGCGATAACTGCATCGACCCGCCGAAGCGTGTAGACGCCACCGAACCGGCGCGCATGGCACTTTCCTGTGTCTACCGCACCGGCCAGCGTTTCGGCGCCGGCCACCTTGTGGACGTGCTCCGGGGCAAGGAGAGCGAACGGGTGAGCGGGCTCGGGCACGACCGAATCTCGACGTTCGGACTCGGTGCCGAGCAGCCGCCGGCCTATTGGCACTCGCTGATTCGTCAGCTGCTCGCCGCCGGCCTGCTGGCCGCCGATCCGGACGGGCACGGCGGTCTGCGTCTGGATCCCTCGGCCCGCGAGTTGTTGCGCGGCGACGATTCGTTCAGGATGCGCCAGGATCCCACGCGCAAGCCGGCCGGAAAGCGACGAGGCGCGCCTGAGCAGAACCTCGGCCCGGTCGAGCAGAAAGGCTTCGACAGTCTGCGCGCGCTCAGGCTGGAGATCGCCCGCGAAGAAGGGGTGCCGCCGTACGTAATCTTCCATGACGCCACGCTCCAGGCGCTGCTGGCCGAACGGCCCGATACGCTGGATGCGATGGCCGGCGTGCAAGGCATCGGCCGGCACAAGCTCGAAAAATACGGCCAGACCTTTCTCGACCGGCTCCGCACCCTGGATTAGGGAACCTTGCCGGTCTCAGCCCCAGAGATGGATCACCGGCCAGAACATCAGCAGCAACACGCCCAGCGCCGCGGCGGTGTAGCCGGCGACCCGGGCGGGGTTGCGCCTGAAGTAGGTCCAAAGCGATTCGTGCGCTTGATTTTCGCGGGCGCTGACGACGAACGCTTCCTGGAACGCGTCGAAGACCTTTTTTGCCCGCTCGAACTCCGCCTCGCGACGAATCCAGATGCTGCCGGCGCTGATGCCGAACGCCGTCGGCGGGATTTCGTAGAAGTTCACGCCAGCGGCCTCCAGCGCTTCGCGCAGGCCTTCGGCTTCCTCCGGCGTAACGCCACG
>Ga0209931_1000779_pt1 | contig 18492 bp, 17 predicted proteins | sample SalPonR1_B_D1_MG_FD_185697 | JGI IMG/M metagenome (GOLD analysis project Ga0209931, IMG submission 185697) | Salt pond soil microbial communities from South San Francisco under conditions of wetland restoration - Salt Pond MetaG R1_B_D1_MG... ...
TATAAAGGTGATAAAGTTCCTGAAATTTTATTATCTGGAGACCATGAAAAGATAAGAAGATGGAAAAGGTATAAATCAATAGAAGCTACAATTAAGAATAGATCAGACCTATTGAAAGAGAAAGAAAATATAATGAATGAGTATAAAAAACTTAAAAAAGAATTTGAATAAAAAATTATTGATTTAGAAATATTAATGTGCTATAATACATTGAAGTATACGGCGGTCCTCTGTTTATACACATGAACGCTGCAAAAAGGAGGGTATACTATGAACATAATAAAAACATTAGAAAAAGAGCAGTTGAAGGATGAACTTACTAACTTTAATACTGGAGATACTGTTAAAGTACACTTTAAAATTAAAGAAGGTACTAGAGAAAGAATTCAGATTTTTGAAGGAGCTGTTTTAAAAAGACAAGGCGAAGGAATTAAAGAAACTTTTACGGTAAGAAGAGTATCTTACGGAGTAGGAGTAGAAAGAACATTCCCGGTACATTCACCAAAAGTCGAAAAAATTGAAATAACACGTAAAGGTCAAGTTAGAAGAGCGAGATTGTTCTACTTAAGAGATAGAACAGGAAAAGCTGCTAAAGTTAAAGAAAAGAAATTTAACAGATAATTATGAGGACGTGAGTCCTCATTTTTAATAGGAGATGAAAATATGAACTGGTATCCTGGACATATGAAAAAGACTTATGATATGCTCAAAGAAAATTTGCGCGTTGTTGATTTAGTTATAATAATATTAGATTCAAGAGTTCCAAACAGTAGTTTAAATCCTCAACTAGATAAGCTTATTACTAATAAAGAAAAGATATATTTAATGAATAAATCTGATATATCAGACGAAAAAGTAAATAAAGAGTGGCTTAGACATTTTGAAAATAAAAACTTTACTGTTGTTGAAAATAATTCTATAAAAAACAAGAAAAACAAAAAATTGTTTGATTGTATAAGTAAGGTTGAAAATAAAATAAGAATAAAGTTTGAAAAAAAAGGATTTAAAAACAAAACTATAAGGATTCTGGTTGTTGGTGTACCAAATACGGGTAAATCAACTTTTATAAATTATTTGACAAAAAAGAAAAGCGTAAAAACAGGAAATAAACCTGGGGTTACTAGAGGTAAACAATGGATTAAAATAAAAAACAAGTATGAAATACTGGACACTCCAGGAATTTTATGGCCAAATTTAAATAATGATAAAATAAAATATAACTTAGCTGTTACAGGACTTATAAAAGATAATATAATTGATGATGTGGAATTATCTATGTATTTGTTGAAATATTTAAAAACATATTATATTGAAATTTTAAAAGATAGATATAATCTTAAAGCCAATGAATATAAAGGGGTAGAGGATATATTAGAAAAAATATCTAGAAATAAAGGTTATCTACTGAAGGATAATGAAATTGATTATGAAAGATGTGCAATAACAATTCTTAAAGATTTTAGAAATGGAGATCTTGGCAAAATTTCATTAGAAAGACCGAAAGAAGGTTGATAATGGAGAATCTAAAAATTGAAAAACAACTTTGGAATGACGGTTTTAATTATATAGCCTGTATAGATGAAGTTGGAAGAGGATGTTTAGCTGGAAATGTATTAGCTTGTGCCGTAATTATGCCTAGGGAAGTTTATATAAAAGAAATAACCGATTCTAAAAAATTAAGTATTAAAAAGAGAAATGAACTTTCGAAAATAATTAAAGAAAAAGCACTATCTTATGCTTTTGGGATAGTAGAACCTGAGGAAATAGATGAAATAAATATTAAAAAAGCGACTCTTAAAGCTATGAAAATAGCAGTAGATAAATTGGAAAAAGCTCCAGATATACTGCTTATTGATGCTGAAAAAATTCAAATGGCTATACCTCAAAAAAGTGTGATAAAAGGTGATCTTTTATGCCATGGTATTTCATCGGCTTCTATATTAGCTAAGGTTGAGAGAGATAAAATCATGACGGACTTAACTAGAGAGATTCCTTATTTAGACAACTTCGATATAAAGAGCAATAAAGGTTACGGAACTAAGAAACACATAGAAGCAATAAAAAAATACGGTCCAACAAAATACCATAGGAAAACTTTTTTAACTAAAATACTCGATAAAAATGAGCAGATAACTATATTTGAAGGATACTAAATTGAATAAAAAGGAAATAGGAAATAGATATGAAAAGATTGTTGAAAAACATATAGAAAAAAGAGGTTATGAAATTCTTGAAAGTAATTATAGAAACTTTATTGGAGAAATTGATATTATTGCGAAATATAATGAAGCAATAGTATTTATAGAGGTAAAATCAAGAAAAACAAAACAATACGGGCTCCCAAGGGAAGCTGTAACAAAAAGAAAAATAGATAAAATTAGAAAATGTAGTTTATTGTATTTAAGAGATAATAATATCTATGACAGTCCTTTAAGGTTTGATGTAGTAGAAGTATATATAAATGAAAAGAAAATAAATCATATAAAAAATGCTTTTTAAAAGGAATGCTGATATCAGCATTCCTTTTAAATATACTTTAAGATTTTACTACACTATTCCTTGATCGGACATTGCATTAGCTACGTTTATAAATCCGGCGATATTTGCCCCGGCAACATAGTTGCCTTCCAAGTTATATTCTTTAGCTGCCTCTTTGGAAATTTCGAATATGTTTACCATAATTTCGTTTAATTTCTTATTAACTTCTTCAAAAGACCAAGACAACCTCATACTGTTTTGAGACATTTCTAAAGCAGAAGTTGCAACACCGCCAGCATTAGCAGCTTTAGCAGGTGCTAATAAAATATTATTTTCTAAAAAATAATTAACGGCTTCGTTTGTACAAGGCATATTAGCACCTTCTCCAACAGCTAGAGTACCATTTGCAACGATTTTCTTAGCGGATTTTATATCTATATCATTTTGTGCTGCACAAGGTAGTGCTAAGTCACATTTAACAGACCATAACTCTTGTTGATTTTCGTGATATTCTGCCTGAGGGTGATAATTAATATATTCGCTAATTCTTTTACGTTCTACTTCTTTTACTTTTTTTATTGTATCTAAATCAATACCAGTGTTGTCTATTATATACCCTTTAGAGTCTGACATAGCGATAATTTTAGCACCTAGTTGTTGTGCTTTTTCACAAGCATAGATGGCAACATTACCTGAACCAGATATTACAACAGTTTTATCTTTTAAAGTTAAATTATGATAATTTAACATTTCTTTCATAAAATAAATCAATCCATAACCAGTAGCTTCTTTTCTAACAAGAGATCCACCATAGTTTAAACCTTTTCCTGTTAAAACTGCTGGTTGGAATTCATTTTTGACTCGCTTGAATTGACCGTATAAATATCCGATTTCTCTTGCACCAACACCTATATCTCCTGCAGGTACATCAACATTTGGTCCAATATGCCTGTAGAGTTCAGTCATAAAACTCTGGCAAAATCTCATTATTTCACCATCAGATTTTCCTTTGGGATTAAAATCGGAACCACCTTTACCTCCTCCAATAGGCAATCCAGTAAGAGAATTTTTAAATATTTGTTCGAAACCCAAAAATTTGATAATTCCTATATATACACTAGGATGGAATCTTAATCCTCCCTTATATGGTCCTATAGTACTGTTGAATTGGGTTCTGTAACCTCTATTTACCCGCACTTGATTACTATCATCTACCCAGGCAACTCTAAAAGAAATAGTCCTTTCAGGCTCTACTATTCTTTCAAGTATTCCTGACTTTTCAAATTCCGGATGTTTTTCCAATACTGGTTCAATTGAATGAAAAACCTCTTCGACAGATTGTAAAAATTCAGGTTCGCAAGAATTTCTAGATTTTACCTCTTTTAATACTCTATCAATATACTTCATATAAATCTCCTTTCTTACTATTTAAAACATTATATAACTTTTTATTAATATAAATCAAATATTTCAGGATAATTAATAAAATAACGATATATATAGTAGATAAGAAATGATTAACAATCTTTGTTTTATAAGTAAATAAAACTTAAAGTCTAATATTACAATTAATTAATAAAATATTTTTTTGATTTTTAATTGAATTTTTATTCTTTATTCATTATAGTTATATTAACAAAAATAAGGAGACTAGTTATGCTATCAAAAATTAATACATGTGTTTTACAGGGTTTAGAAGGTTACGGAGTAGAAGTTGAATCAGATATAAGTAATGGTCTTCCATCTTTTAACATAGTAGGATTACCGGATGCTGCTATTAAAGAATCTAAGGAAAGAGTGAGGTCGGCAATATCAAATAGTGGCTATAGATTTCCTATGAATAGAATTACCATTAACTTATCTCCAGCCTCTATAAGAAAAGAAGGTAGCCAATTGGATTTACCAATAGCTTTAGGTATTTTAAATTCAATGGGGAAAATCATTAGTATTGAAGAAGATACTTTTTTTATAGGAGAATTATCTTTGAACGGAGATATAAAACACGTAGAAGGCGCTCTTCCAATGGTTATTTCTCTTAGAGAAAAGGGTGTTAAGAATATATTTATACCTTTGGATAATTTAGAAGAATGTAGTTATATTACAGGTATAGATATATATCCAGTTAAAGATATAGTCGATATAATAGAAATATTAAATAAGAGATTAAGGGTAAAACCAATAGAACCCAAAAAATTTACTGAAGAAGAAAACACAAGAGAATATAACTTCGATTTTTCTGAAGTTAAAGGTCAAGATACACTAAAACGTGCAGTAGAAGTTGCTGTAGCTGGAGGACATAATATATTAATAATAGGACCACCAGGTTCAGGGAAAACTATGATTGCGAAAAGAATACCTGGTATAATGCCGGATTTATCTTTTGAAGAAGCTTTAGAGATTACTCAAATATACAGTGTTTCAGGGATAACAGAAGTAGAAAAATTGATAAAGACAAGACCTTTCAGAGCTCCTCATCATACTATTTCAAAAACGGCATTAGTAGGTGGTGGAAGAATACCAAAGCCAGGAGAAGTTTCTTTATCTCATTACGGGGTTTTGTTTTTAGATGAAATGCCAGAATTTTCAAAAAAGACATTAGAAGTTCTAAGACAACCCATTGAGGATGGAGAAATTTTAATTTCCAGGGCAAATGCCAACCTTAAATATCCATCTAAATTTATGCTTGTAGCTAGCATGAATCCCTGTCCTTGTGGTTATTATGGAGATCCAAAACACGAATGTAGATGTTCTCAAAATCAAATAGATAATTATCTGAATAAAATAAGTGGACCTTTGTTAGACCGAATAGATATACAAATAGAGGCAAGTCCAATAGAATATAAAGATTTGAAAAATAAAGAAGAAAATGAAAGTTCTAAAGTAATAAAAAAAAGAGTTAATAAAGCTAGAAAAATTCAAAAGGAAAGATATAAGAATCTAGATATATTTTCTAATTCTGAATTAACTAATAAAGCTATTAAAAAACATTGTAATTTCACAGAAGATGCTGAAAGATTGTTGAAAAATTCTTTTGATAGTTTAGGACTTAGTGCAAGAGCTTATAACAAGATTATTAAGGTAGCAAGAACTATTGCAGATTTAGATTTTGAAGAAACTATTAAACTTAACCATTTAGCTGAAGCTATACAGTATAGGAATTTAGACAGAAAGTTTTGGGGTTGATTATGAACTATAAAAATACAATAACTTTGCTAAACTTTTCATTGGGTCCAAAAAATAATATCATAAAAAAACTAGTAGACTATTTTGAAGATGTTGAAAACATAATAAATAATTTCAATAGTTATAAGAAAAACTTGGATTTTTTATCTGAAAAAGATAAACTTAGGATAATAGATGCAATCAATTCTAATTATATTGATAAAATAAGCAAGAAAATAGAATGTGATAATATTAATATAGTAACAAGGTTTGACAAAGAGTATCCTGAAAAACTAAAATATATAGAAAATTCACCATTTATTTTATATACGATAGGGAGTATAAGTAATTTAAATTTAATAAACAAAAATATATCTATAGTTGGTTCAAGAAAAGCTACTAATTATGGAAAATGGGTTTGTAAAAAATTTTCAAAAGAATTAACACAAAAAGGAATAACTATAACAAGTGGTATGGCTTTGGGAATTGATTCCATAGCTCACAAGACATGTCTAGAGAATAAAGGTAAGACCATTGCTGTATTAGGTAGTGGAATAGATATTATTTATCCTAAGAGGAATAAAAATTTGTACGAAGGTATTAAGAAAAGTGGATTAGTAATATCAGAGTTTCCTATAGGATCAAGGGTCATGCCTTACAACTTTCCCGTTAGAAATAGAATAATAAGTGGGTTAAGTGATGGGGTTTTAGTAGTAGAAGCTAGTGATAAAAGTGGAACTCTTATAACTGCTACCTATGCTGGAGAACAAAATAAAGAAATTTTTGCAGTACCTGGAAATATAGATAATTATTTAAGTAAAGGTACGAATCAGTTGATTAGAGAAGGAGCAAAAATAACAACAAATCTTAATGATATTTTAGAAGAATTTAATTGGAATAGTTCAAAATATATTAAGGTACCTAAACAGGAAGTAGATAAATTCGATGAAATTGATAAAAAAATATTGGAATTTTTAAAAGAGGGATCTAAAAATATTATAGAATTAAGTGAGAAAATAAATATAAAACAACAAAACTTACTTTCAAAATTGACAATATTGGAAATGCAGGGTATTATATCACAAGAAAAAGGAAAGAATTTTAGATTGAAAAATTAGTTGGAGGAATTTGATGAGTAAAAATTTATTAATTGTTGAATCACCATCAAAAGCAAAAACGATAAAGAAGTTCTTAGGTAGTAATTATAGGGTTACAGCTTCTGTTGGACATTTAAGAGATTTACCAAAAAGTAAGCTTGGTATTGATATAGATAATGATTTTGAACCTAACTACATTACTATCAGGGGAAAGGGCAAGGTAATAAAAGAATTAAAAAAAGAAGCAAAGAAAGCAGATAAAATTTACTTGGCTACCGACCCCGACAGAGAAGGAGAAGCTATATCTTGGCATATTGCAAATATATTAAAATTAGATGAAAATGATAAAATAAGAGTTGAATTTAATGAAATAACAAAAAGTGCAATTAAAAGTGCGGTTAAATCTCCAAGGAATATTGACTTTGATTTAGTTAATGCACAACAGGCCAGAAGACTATTAGATAGACTTGTGGGTTATAAAATAAGTCCTTTGTTGTGGAAAAAAATAGAAAGAGGATTAAGTGCAGGAAGAGTACAATCTGTCGCTGTAAAACTAATATGCGATAGGGAGAAAGAAATCGAAGCTTTTGAGCCCGTTGAATATTGGACTTTAGATGGGATTTTCGACAAAGATTTAAAATTAGAAACTAAGTTTAAAGGAAAGTTAGAAGGTAAAAAGGTTAAAAAAGTAAAAATAGAAAATGAAGAGAAAGCAAATGAATTGTATGAAGACATAATAGAAGGTAAAAAAGGAAAGGTATATAAAGTCAGTAAAAAAAATAGAAACAAAAAACCCTATCCTCCATTTATCACTAGTACTTTACAGCAAGATGCTAATAGAAAACTGGGTTTTTCTACAAAAAAAACTATGGTTATAGCTCAACAGCTTTATGAAGGTATAGATTTAAAAAAAGATGGAACTGTAGGTTTGATAACATATATTAGATCTGATTCATATAGAATATCTGATGAAGCGAAAAAGAAAACATCGGATTATATAAAGCAAGTTTTTGGAGAAAAGTATCTTAACAGTAAACACAAGTTTGGTAAAAACAAAAAAGGTTCCCAGGATGCTCACGAGTGTATAAGACCTACATATATAGAAAAATCCCCAGATGATATTTCAAAGTTGCTAACTTCTGATCAGCTTAAATTATACAATTTAATATGGGAAAGATTTATAAGCAGTATGATGTCATCTGCTAAGTATGAGAGTTTATCCATAGACATAAATATTAAAGACTATATATTTAGATATAATGGAAAAAGATTAGTATTTGACGGATTTACCAAAGTATATAGTACCAATGATAACTACGTAAAATTACCAGATATAAAAGAAAATGAAATATTAGATTTAATAAAACTAATCAAAGAACAACATTTCACAAAACCACCAGCAAGGTATAATGAAGCAAGTTTGGTAAAAACAATGGAAGAATTGGGAATTGGAAGACCTAGTACATATGCACCTACTATTTCCACAATATTATATAGAAATTACGTACAATATGAAGAAAAAAAGTTCATGCCGACAGATCTAGGCAAATTAGTAACCAGTGTATTGGTTGAAAATTTTAAAAATATAATAAATGAAAAATTCACAGCTGAATTTGAAAATAAGCTGGACTTAGTAGAAGAAGGTAGTGCTGAATGGAAAGCTATTATTAGAGAATTTTACGATACCTTTAGTAAAACCTTAAAAAAAGCTGAAGAAAATATTAAAGAAATAGAAAAGGTAGAAATTGAAACAGATATAAAATGCGAAAAATGCGGAGCAAATATGGTAGTTAAAAAGGGTAGATTTGGGAAATTTTTAGCTTGTCCTAATTATCCAAAATGTAAAAACACAAAACCATATGATGAAGAAAATGGTGAAGAAGCCGAAGAAAAAATTAGCGATGAAAAATGCGAAAAATGCGGAGCAAATTTAGTAGTTAAAAAGGGAAGATATGGTGAATTTTTAGCTTGTCCTAATTATCCGGATTGTAAATTCACAAAACAAATAACTAAAAGTACCGGTATAAAATGTCCGAAATGTAAAAATGGAGAAATTGTAGAAAAGAGAAGTAAAAAAGGAAGAAACTTTTATGGGTGTAGTAATTATCCAGACTGTGATTTTGTATCCTGGAATAAACCCGTGGATGAAAAGTGTGAAGAATGTGGAAGTATTATGGTAGAGAAAAAGTCTAAAAAAGGTGATAAATTAGTATGCTCAAATAAAGATTGTTCAAAAAAATAATATTTACAAAGTATATGCTTTATGATATACTACTTCAGGTAATACACACAGCTATTAATTTTCTAGGTAGTGCCATAGTGGTATTAAGATGGTTCCTAGGGAAGAAGATGTAGTTGGAGGAATAAAACTAAGGAGGAAAAAAATGTCAATAGTAAACATGAAAAAATTATTAGAAGCTGGTGTCCATTTTGGTCATCAAACGAGAAGGTGGAATCCTAAAATGGCGGATTACATTTTCACAGAAAGAAACGGAATATATATAATAGATTTACAACAAACTGTTGGGTTAGTAGACAAAGCTTACAATTATATTAAAGAGGTTGTAGCTAATGGTCAAGATATCCTATTTGTAGGTACAAAAAAACAGGCTCAAGAATCTATTGAAAAAGAAGCTAAAAGATGTGGAATGCATTTTGTTAGTCAAAGATGGTTAGGTGGTATGTTAACAAACTACAAAACTATTAAAAAAAGAATTGATAGACTTCACGAGTTAGAAGAAATGGAAGAGAGTGGAAAATTTGAACTTTTACCTAAGAAAGAAGTAATACAACTAAAACATGAAGCAGATAGATTAGAAAAATTCTTAGGTGGAATTAAAAACATGAAAAATCTTCCTGGAGCTATGTTCATTGTAGATCCAAAGAAGGAAGAAAATGCAGTAAAAGAAGCTAAAATTATGGGAATACCTGTAGTATCAATTATAGACACTAATTGTGACCCAGATGAAATAGATGTAGTTATTCCAGGAAATGATGATGCTATTAGAGCTATTAAACTTTTCACTTCTGTAATAGCTGATGCTGTTTTAGAAGCTAAGCAAGGAGTTCAATTAGAGGCAGAAGAAGCAGAAAAAGAAAAAGTTCAATCCCAAGAAGCTAATAATGAAGTGAAAAAAGAAGACAAAACTGAAGCAAAAATTAAAGAAACAAAAGATAAAGAATAAAATCAGTTTAAGGAGGTAGAAATGGCTAAAATTTCAGCACAAAAAATAAAAGAACTTAGAGAAAAAACAAAAGCGGGAATGCTTGATTGTAAAAAAGCCTTAGAAAGCGCTGATGGAGATATCAATAAAGCAGTAGAAGCTTTAAGAAAAAAAGGATTAGCATCTGCAGCTAAAAAATCAGATAGAACAGCTGCTGAAGGTATAGTAATGTCATACATACATGGTAGCAGGATAGGAGTGTTGGTTGAAATAAACAGTGAAACAGACTTTGTATCTAAAAATACAGAATTCCAACAATTTGCTAAAGACGTTGCAATGCAAATAGCTGCTCAAAATCCACAATATATAGATGTTGATGAAGTTCCACAAGACGAAGTAGAAAAAGAAAAAAGTATACTTAAAGAACAAGCCTTAAATGAAGGAAAGCCTGAAAAAATAGTAGAAAAAATGGTGGAAGGAAGAATAAATAAATTCTATAAAGAAATTTGTTTAATGGAACAACCTTTTATCAAAGATCCGGATACAACTATTAAACAACTATTAAAAGAAAAAATAGCAACAATAGGCGAAAACATAGTAATTAGAAGGTTTACGAGATATGAAGTAGGCGAAGGAATACAAAAGAAAGAAGAAAATTTTGCAGAAGAAGTTGCTAAACAAATGGATATGTAATATTATTATAATGGAGAACTTATAAGTTCTCCATTAAAATTATGCGGCAAAGGAGGCTTTATGGATTCTAAGTATAAGAGAATAGTTCTTAAGATTAGTGGTGAAGCCCTATCTGGAGATAATTCTGGTGGGATAGATGAAAAGACCCTTTTAGAAATATCTAAAGAAATAAAAAAAGCTAACGATATGGGAATAGAAATTTCCATAGTCGTAGGCGGCGGAAATATTTGGAGAGGTGCCAGTGCGAAATTAAATGATAGAGCAACCTCAGACTATATGGGAATGTTAGCTACTGTTATAAATGGTATGGCTTTACAAGATGCTTTAGAAACTTTAGGTGTACCTACGAGAGTACAAACAGCAATAGAAATGAGACAAGTGGCAGAACCTTACATTAGAAGAAGAGCAATACGTCATATGGAAAAAGGTAGAGTTGTTATTTTTTCCGGTGGTTCTGGAAATCCTTATTTTTCAACTGACACAACTGCTGCTTTAAGAGCAGCAGAGATGAACGCTGAAGTATTATTTTTAGCAAAAAAAGGTGTTGAAGGCGTATATGACGATGACCCTAATATTAATCCATCTGCTAGGATGTATCGCAACTTAAAGTATATTGATATATTAAATCAAGAGTTAAAGGTTATGGATTCAACCGCTACATCTTTATGCATGGACAACGACATACCGATTATTGTATTTAGCATAGAAGAACCTGAAAATATTATTAAAATTATAAAGGGAGAAAAAATAGGTACGGTAATAAAAAGGGAGGAAGAGTAATGTATTTAAAAGAACATAACAAATTAGAAACTAAGATGAAAAAAACTGTTGAATATTTAAAAGATGATCTTTCAACTGTTAGGGCTGGAAGGGCAAATCCAAAACTATTAGAAAAAATTATGGTCGATTACTACGGAACAAAAACTCCATTAAATCAAGTAGCTAATATATCTGCTCCAGAACCTAGAGTTTTAGTTGTAAAACCTTGGGATGTTAATATTCTCGAAGATATAGAAAAAGCCATTCAAGCATCTGATTTAGGAATTAATCCTGGTAATGATGGTAAAATAATCAGATTAGTAATCCCACAACTAACTGAAGAAAGAAGAAAAGATCTTATAAAAACAATAAAAAAAGAAGTAGAAAAAGCGAAAGTAGCTCTCAGAAATGAAAGAAGAGATACTATAGATGTATTTAAAAAAATGGAAAAAAAGTCTGAGATGACTGAAGATGATTTAAGAGATGCAGAGGACAAAGTTCAGGACTTAATAGAGAAATACTCTGGAAAAATAGATGAATTATACGATGAAAAGGAAAAAGAAATACTTGAAGTATAATAATAAAAAATTAATTGGTGAAGATCTTTACGAGGTAATCAATAAATTAAATATTGATAACAATATAATTTTTTTCATAAAAAGAACAAAGGGTAGTAATGAAAAATTCAATCAAAATAAGACGATACCAATTGTAGTGAGAGTAAAAAAGATCTCTGAAAAATCAATTGAAATTGTAGTATCTTATTACTAAAGACAACCCCTTTATAAAAGGGGTATTTTCTTTAAGAGGTGATTTTGTGGTTTATAGTAAAGATTTAAATATAGAGAATCTTCCTAATCATGTTGCTGTTATAATGGACGGTAATAGAAGATGGTCTTTAGAGAATAATAAAAATAAATTTTTAGGCCATAGAGAAGGTATGAAGAAACTAGAAGAACTAATAGAAACTTCAGGAATTTTAGGAATAAAATATCTCACAATATATGCATTTTCAACTGAAAATTGGAATAGAGAAAAAGAAGAAGTTTCTTACTTAATGAATTTACTAGTTGAATTTGCAAAATTAAAGAGTAAAGTATTAGAAAATAAAGGTGTTAAGGTTAATATTTTTGGAGCTACTGATGAGTTACCTGATAAAACTAGGGAAGCTGTTTTAAAGTTACGCGAAAAAACAAGAAACAATAATAAGCTTTATCTGAACATTGCTCTTAACTATGGTAGTCGAAATGAGATAGTAAAGGCAGTAAAAAAAATTATTGATAAATGTGAATCAGATAAAGAATTTTATAATAAAATTGACGAAGAAAAATTAAAAGAATTTTTATATTCTAGGGATATTCCAGATCCTGATTTCTTAATAAGAACCAGTGGAGAACAGAGGTTGAGTAATTTTTTATTATACCAGTTAGCATATACTGAGTTATACTTTACTGAAACTCTGTGGCCAGATTTTGGTAAAGATGAATATATAAAAGCATTAAAAGAATTTCAAAAACGTAAAAGAAGATTTGGTGCATCTTAAAGGTAGGTAATTACATGAAAAAAAGACTAGCAACGGGTATTATAGGAGGATTAATACTAGGAATATCAACATATCTTGGTGGTATGTTTTATTTTGCTGTATATTTCTTTATTACAACCTTTTGTATAATAGAACTTAGCAGAGCATTTAAACAGGATATATTAAAAACAGGTTACTTTTTAAATTATATTTTGAATATAATTCTATTTATTTATGCTATTAATGATTCAAATTCTTTTGTTCTTTTTACATTAATATTGTACATGGTGGGTAATTTGTTTTTTTATACATTCTTAGATGTCAAACTGGAAAATATTGTGATTAACTTACTAGGTGGATTTTATCTAGGGTTCTTTCTGTACCATTTATATTTACTGAATGATATGGTATTTGTGTGGTATATATATATAATAGCTTTCGGAAATGACACATTTGCTTATTTTACTGGAAAATTATTTGGAAAACATAAATTATCGCCGATTCTTAGTCCTAAGAAAACTATAGAAGGAGCTATCGGAGGTATAACTGGAAGTATAGTTATATCAATAATATTTAATAGCTTTATAGGAAAACATAATATTATATGGATAATTTTATTCGTAATTATAGCTTCAGTTTTTTCTATAAGTGGAGATTTAGTTGCATCGAAAATTAAAAGAGAAAACAATATAAAAGACTACAGTAATTTTTTGCCAGGTCATGGTGGATTTTTAGATAGATTTGATAGCGTAATACTTGTTTCACCTATAGTTTACTATTTTTCTATCTTAATTAGTTAGGAGAGGATTAAATTGACAACATTTATATCATCAATAATTATATTTTCATTAGTAATAATAATTCATGAGCTAGGACACTTCTGGGCTGCTAAAAGTGTGGGAATAAAAGTTCATGAATTTTCTATCGGTATGGGTCCGGAAATCAAAAGTATACAAGGAGAAGAAACAAAATATTCCATAAAGCTTTTTCCTATTGGAGGCTACGTTAAAATGGAAGGGGAAGATGATGATTCTTTTTCAGAAGATAGCTTTAATTCTAAATCAGTCTTAAGTAGGCTAAAAGTAATATTTATGGGTCCCCTGATGAATTTTATATTAGCTTTAATAATTTTTGTAATAGTAATTGGTGTTTATGGGATTTCTGGAAACACAATAGCAGAAGTTGAAAGTTCTTTAAATGAATATGAAACTGGATTAAGACCAGGAGATAAAATAGTAAAGATTAATGATGAAAAGGTTAAATATTGGGAGGAAATTCAAGAAGAAATTTCTTCCAGCAGTGAAAACTATCAAATAACTGTTGAGAGAAATAAAGAATTACATAAATATGAAGTGGATCACAACTATAGATATATGATAGGGATATCTCCAGAGATTATCGAAGATGAATATACAAATACTGTAGGTTTCATAGATGAAACTATGCCTGCTTACAAAGGTGGCTTAAGAAGTGGAGATAAGATTATTTCAATAAATAAAGTAAAAACAAATAATTGGAATGAAACTAGAGAATTAATAAATAATTCATCAGGAAATAAAATAGAATTGGAGATAGAGAGAGATAAAGAAATATTAAAATTAGAAATTTTACCTATAAAGCAAGTAACTATAGGATTCTATACAGAAACACAAAAGTCAATTTCTGATATACTATTAGGATCTGTATATAAAACTACCTACTATATTAACCTTATGTTTAATTTTATAATAATGCTTGTAAGTGGAAAAGTAGGTTCTGAAGCAATAGCTGGACCTGTAGGTATTGTTAATATGATTGGTCAGGCAGCTAGCTTAGGATTTTATCCTTTACTTAATCTTGCAGCTTTTATTAGCATAAATTTAGGATTCGTTAATTTACTACCTATACCAGCATTGGATGGAAGTAGAATTTTGTTTTTATTAATTGAAAAAATAAGAGGAAAAAGAATTCCACCAGATAAAGAAGGATATATACATTTTGTAGGATTCGTTCTTCTTATGGCGTTGATGTTTTTTGTATTATACAATGATATTATAAGAATTTTAAGATAGGTGTTACTATGAAAAAAATAGTTAAATATGGTAGTATAAAAGTAGGTGGAAATAGCCTAATAACGGTACAATCAATGACAAATACGAAAACTTACAATGTAAAATCTACAGTTAATCAGATTTTAGAATTAGAAGATGTAGGCTGTGATATAATTAGAGTAGCTGTTCCAGATGAAAAGAGTGCAGTTGCTATTAGAGAAATTAAAAAAGAAATAAATATACCATTAATTGCAGATATACATTTTGATTATAAATTAGCGATAAGTTCAATTAAAAATGGGGCAGACGGTATAAGAATTAATCCTGGAAATATAGGTTCTTCAGATAAGGTAAAGAAAATCGTATATTCTTGTAAAGAAAAAAATATACCTATACGTGTAGGTGTTAACTCTGGTTCAGTAAAAAAAGAATATATAGAAAAATATCAAGGAGTTAATGAAGATTCGCTAGTTAATAGTGCTATTAGTCAGATAAGAGAAATAGAAAAATTTGAATATGATAATATTGTAGTATCAATTAAATCCAGCGATGTTGTTGAAAATTATAAAAGCAATATGAAGTTATCTAAACTAATAGACTATCCTATTCATTTAGGTGTAACAGAAGCAGGCACATATGAAAATGGAATTATTAAATCTTCAATGGGCATTGGTGGTTTAATACTACAGGGTGTCGGTGATACTATTAGAGTTTCTTTGACGGCAGATCCTATAGAAGAGATAAAAATAGGTAGAAAAATGCTCCAATATCTTAATTTGAGACCTTACGGGCCAAATATAATATCTTGTCCAACTTGCGGTAGAACTGAAATAGATATAGAATATTTATCTAAAGAAATAGAAGGTAGAATATTAGAAGAACAAATTAAAACAGATATTACAATAGCTGTAATGGGTTGTATTGTAAATGGTCCAGGAGAAGCTAAAGAAGCAGATATTGGAATAGCAGGCGGAAAAGGGGAAGCAATTTTATTTAAAAAAGGTAAATTAATTAGAAAAATAGACGAAGAAAACATAATCGAAGAAATCATTAAAGAAATAAAAAAAAGCTGCAAATAAATGCAGCTTTTTAATGAGATTGAGGTGAGAAAAATAAATATATATTCTTATTTACAAGAAATAGGCATCGACAATAAAATTAAATTTGAATCAGTAAAAATATCAGAAAAAAGCAAAAAGATTATACTGGATATTCTTATAAGTGGTTATATTTCCCTAGAAAAACTAGATAATCTTATTTCTTATATTAAGGATAAATTTAAAGATTTTAAAGTTCTAATAGAAAATGTTAAATCTACCAATATAAATATAGAAAACAAACAAATTTTAAGTAACGTTGAATATTTGATAAATAGAAAATATAAAAATCATGTAAAGAGTTTTGATAAAAATAAAATGGTAATTAATGATCAAGCAGTTGAAATACATATAGTTTCCAATATACTAAAAGAAAAAATGGAAAAAGATGAATTTAATTCATATATAAAAAAAATTCTTAAAAAATTTTACAATACAGAAAAAAACATTAGATTCATTGTTGATAAAGATGAAGAAAAAATAAATGATAAAATAGAAAATTATATAACTACAGTTAAAACAAATAGTAAATCTTCAAAGATAAAAACATCTAATTTAAATAGTCCTATAATAAAAGGAAAAAACATTAAAAAAGTACCAGTTAAAATAAATGAAATAAGAGAAATAGAAGGAGAAACTTATTGTACTGAGGGGAAAATTATAAGCAGTAAAAGCAAGAAGTTAAAAGATAAACTTTATTTGATAACTTTAAAAATAACAGATTTTAAAAGTTCAATAAATATTAAAGTTTTTCTAAGAAAAGAAGATGATTTAGAGAAATATAAAAATATTGAAAATTTATCTGCTAGAATTTCGGGAAAATTAAGTTTTGACAAATATTCTAAAGAGTATGTCCTTATGGCGGACAGTATAAATTTAATAGAACAAAAAGAAAGAGAAGACTTATATCCTGAAAAAAGAATTGAACTGCATGCTCATACCAAAATGAGCTCTATGGATGGCATGAATAATTTTTTTGAGATAGCTAATCAAGCTTATAAATGGGGTCATAAGGCAATAGCTTTAACAGACCACGGTGTAATACAAGGTTTTCCAGAGGCTATGGAAGTAGCTAATAAAATACCGATAAAAGTCATATATGGATTAGAAGGATATTTAGTAAATGATGAATTAGATTTAATAAAAAATCCTACAAATAATAAATTAGATGAGGAAATAATAGTTTTCGATTTTGAAACTACGGGTTTAAACTCTAAAAAAGATAAAATAATTGAAATTGGAGCAGTGAAAATAAAAAACAATGCTATTATAGATAAATTTAATCAACTTATAGACCCTGAAATAAAAGTACCAGAAAAAATACAAAGTTTAACAGGAATAACAACAGAAATGTTACAAGATAAACCCTTAATAGATAAAGGAATGAAAGATTTCTTTCAATTTATAGGCAGTTGCAGCACATTATGTGCTCATAATGCAGATTTCGATTTTGGATTTTTAGAGAACAATTATAATCTAAAGAAAAACTACACTATAATAGATACATTAGAACTATCAAGAAGGATATTAAAAAATAAAAGAAGACATAATTTAAAAGCATTAACTAAACATTTTAAAATAGAATTAGAGAACCATCATAGAGCTGTAGATGATTCAGAGGCAACAGCTAAGGTTTTGATGGAATTTTTTGAAATATTAAAAAATAAAAATATAGAGAACTTAAATGGAATTAATGATTATTTTGCTGATAAATCAAATATTAAAAATGCAAAAACTTTTCATGTAATTATTCTTGTAAAGGATTATATAGGATTGAAAAACTTATATAAATTAGTATCTTTATCCCATTTGAAATATTTTTACAAAAAACCTAGAATACCAAAATCAATCTTAAATAAATATAGAGAAGGATTAATAATTGGTACCGCTTGTGAAGCTGGAGAACTTTATCAAGGAGTATTAAGGCATAAAAAAGATAAAGAAATAGAAGAAATAGCTAAGTTTTATGATTTTTTAGAAGTTCAACCATTGTCCAATAATGCATTTTTAATAGCTAATGGAGCAGTAGAGGATTTAGAGGAACTTGCAGAAATAAATAAAAAAATAATACAAATAGGTGATAAATTAGATAAGATGGTTTGTGCTACAGGAGATGTACATTTTTTAAATCCATATGATGAAGTCTATAGACGAATATTGATGTACGGACAGGGTTTTAGAGATGCTGATAATCAGGCTCCATTATATTTAAAAACAACAGACGAAATAATAAAAGATTTTAATTATTTGAGTAAGGAAAAGGCAGAAGAAATAATAATAAAAAACCCTAATAAAATATCAGATATGATAGAAAATATTAAACCTATTCCTGATGGTACTTTCCCACCAATTATTGAAGGGTCGGAAGAAACATTAAAAAAATTAACTTATAAAAATGCAGAGAGAATATATGGTGAAAATCTACCAGAAATAGTAGAAAAAAGAATATCTAAAGAACTGAACTCCATTATAAGTAATGGTTATGCAGTG
>Ga0209931_1000782_pt1 | contig 18457 bp, 16 predicted proteins | sample SalPonR1_B_D1_MG_FD_185697 | JGI IMG/M metagenome (GOLD analysis project Ga0209931, IMG submission 185697) | Salt pond soil microbial communities from South San Francisco under conditions of wetland restoration - Salt Pond MetaG R1_B_D1_MG... ...
GATTTGTGCAAGTTCTGTCTTATTTTAAGCGTTTTCTGATACTGTCCAAATGTGGATTCAATCACACGACGCCAGGGCACTTACAGATCATAATCTGAGTAACAAAGTTTTTACCAGCTAATTCACAAAGTTTCATAAGTAAACAAGCCATCGCAAAGAAAGATATACTCACATATTCAATCCAGGGCCGTCTTGCCCTCTACGCTCTGCTTATCATTGCGGCTCTGGTCTGGACCGGAACGAGTACGCTGGCTAATCGTGTGGTATCGTTGCGAATGCTGCTTTTTTTTAGCTCTGCGCTGATAGCATTTATTACTCCGTACCTGTTATTCCCCGATCCCTACGCCGTAATACTCCAATTAGGTAACCGAGGGTCCAGCGGCATTTTTCGTCATATTCTGAAACGAACCGGCGCTGTCCAATCCGGTGCAGTTGTCGTAATTGGAACAGTCTGTTTCGGTGACATTAGTTCACCTTTAACCGATCTTGGAAGTAAACTGCTCTACTTTGCTGCAGGTTCATTTTTCTTTATTGGGTTGATGGGCATTTCAATAAGTTTGTATACGCGTTCAGGAGAAAAATCGAGATTTTGGAAGGAGTCAGAAAAAGGCCGCAAGCTCAGGGCAGATGTGGGGGAGTATTTCAAATACCCAATAGACCCGGGCTCTATTCCAAGCTTCATCAATACTGTAGTAGTTGGCGGAATGGGTATGATCGGAGTTTCAGTAGGTGCAATGTTCTACAGCAGCTACGGGTCATTGTATGAACTGATTCCCGCTGTTGTATTCTTGATTGCAGCAACCGTTCTGATGATCAGGCTTTACAAACATCTCGTCCGGGACTTTTATTCAACCCATGCATTTTTCAATGAATTCTTTGGGGAAACAATTGCAGGTAAAGAGGCTGAATCTAAAATTAAGGTCGAGCAGCTCTGGTGGGTTCCAGGAGCCATTAAAAGTCATGTCTGGGCCACATTACTACAGCTTGATCGCAAGTTTCCGGCTGGCCGGGTTCTTTTGATCGGTCATCTTCTTATCTGGCTGCTTTCTTATCAGCGGCCGGCTGAGCAGACAATGATATCAGCCTGGGTGCTCTTTGCAATATTCCATCATGCTATCATTATCATCTCTCTGTCAGATGAATATGCACCCGCGTGGTTTCGCCGCTGGCTTGGATCTGCATTTCAATGGACCCTGGTCCGTGTCTGGATTCAATTCCGCTGGATACTAATACTTGCTCTCAGCATCTGGGTTAACTCGCTCATTTTTGATCACGTCTCTTACGCTGCACAAGGCGGTATAATACTTCTTTATATAGCTTCAGCAGCCATAATTTCGCTGATTGCAACCTTCTATCAAAAAGCTACAACCTGATACTCTCATGATTGAACTGAACAATATCACCAAGCAGTTTAAAGCCGGAAAACTTGTTTTTTCATCAGTGAATGAGACTTTTCGGAAGGGGGAATTTATAGGTTTAACGGGGCCGAATGGATCAGGCAAAACAACGTTTTTAAGATTGCTCTCGGTAAACTCGTTTCCTACATCGGGGTACATCACGTATAAAAACATGAACATCCACGAAAATCCGCAAGCGTATCTGAAAGATGTTGGATTAGTGCATGATCAGGAGAGCCTTCCGGTACATCTGTCGGCCGTAGAGCTTCTGGAGTGGGTTTTGCGAAGCCGTAATCTTTGGAGTGAATTATCTGAAAAAGAGATAAATGATATCTTTGACCGGCTATCACTGCTGGACGACCGAAATGAACAAATTGGGACGTATTCAACAGGGATGAAGAAAAAAACGCAGGTAGCAGCTGCATTTATCACACGGCCAAAGGTACTTATACTTGATGAGCCTCTTCGGGGACTAGATAGTTCCACTCGTGGTGAGGTTGAGAAGATGCTGGTAGAAGCCAAATCGAGAGGGGCCTTAATTTTAATGGCCTCTCATACTGCAGATGTAAATGCTGAGTTCGTGGATCGAACCCTTGAATTTCCGCTGTCATAAATCGTAAATGTTAAGGTTTTTTGGATAAAAGCGTTTCCATTCAGATAATAATCGTTGTTTAATTACCTGTGAGTCTCCTATTATAGAAACGATGTTTGTCAGATATGATTTACAGTGACAAGTATCACGATAAAATTAAAAACAGAACGACAGATTTATTATGACTGAGCTTATTCTTCCCGAAGTAGAATTGAATATCTACTCCCCGAAAGATCCTGTTGAGGTAGAAGTGGTTGAGAATTACATCGTTACAAAGGAGTCAAGTCCAAACATAGTACGGCACATAACTTTTGATGTATCGGGTACTGAACTTGAAAACAGAATACGGGTGGGACAGTCGGTTGGTATTTTGCCTCCCGGTGAAGATGAGAGCGGTCGTCCGCACAAGCTGCGTCTCTATTCAGTATCATCACCCACATTTGGTGAGCACGGCAAGAAACACCTGGTGTCTACAACGGTGAAGAGAACGATTGAGGAGCAGGAGAACAAGCTTTACCTGGGTGTGGCATCTAATTATTTGGCAGACCTGCAGCCGGGTGATAAAGTTCAAATGACCGGACCGAGTGGTAAACGATTTTTGCTACCGGAAAATGCCGGTGCCTATAATTACATATTTTTTGCTACCGGAACGGGTGTTGCCCCTTATCGCGGAATGATTAAAGAGCTCTTTAAAGATGAGTCATATGAAAATGACTGTGCCCTGATTTTTGGCTGTCCCTATAGAACGGACCTGTTGTATTCTGATTTTCTTGAAGAGATAGCCGAGACTCACGATAATTTTCATTATCTGAAATCCATATCCAGAGAAGCCAGACGCAGTGACGGATCGAAGTTTTATGTTCAGACCCAGCTCGAAGATGAAGAAAATCTATTGCTGCCGATCCTCCAGAAAGATAACACACTTATTTACATATGCGGGATGAAGGGAATGGAAATGGGCATTTATAAGCAGTTAGTACGACTCAATCTGCTTGATTACGTTCAGATCAGAAAAGAACTTCCCGATTCGCTGGATGACATCCCATCTGATAAGTTTAAAAGGTATATCAAGCCATCTGACCGCACCTTTGAGGAAGTCTACTAGTTGAATTGAAAGACGTTGGTAATCGGTTCAGAGACTTTGGGATGTTAAGGCTGGTTTTTAAGCTTTACATACTTGTAGGGTATAATTTTACCTCCAAACATATCTGTGTATACCTGGGTGAAAACGGCGCCCAGTAAAATGGTCTGAACATTGTAGTATACCCATACAATAAATATTACCAGTGAACCGGCTGCCCTGTAGGCCGTGCTTATTCCTGATGCTGTGAGATAGAGGCCTATAAAATACTTGCCCAGCATGAAAAGAGCGGTAGTTGCAATTGCACCAACAAAGATGTCTTTCCACGGCGCATTTACATCTGGTAGAATTTTAAAAATAAGGGCGAAAAATACCATCGCAAACGCTACAGTTGTGAGTTCAGTCACCATCAGGTATGAACCGAAATCGATATTTAAAAATGATTGGGAAAAGAATTCTGATATGATACCAATTACAACTTCAGCCAGCAATGATACGACCAGCAGTGCCGTTGCGAGGATGATGACACCAAAAGAGAGAAGCCGGTTCAGCAGAAAGTTCCAAACCGAATTAATCTGAACCGATTCGATATTCCAGATTATATTCAGTGTATGTTTGAGCTGGGTAATAACTGTTGTGGCACCAAAGGCGAGGGTAAGAGAAGCAATAATCGTGGTGAATATACCTGAAGCACTGAAGTTGACCTCCCCGATATACTGAAAGAGCGATGATGTAATATCCGGTCCCACAAAATCACTCATCAGTGCCTGAACCTCGGTCCGAATGTATTCTTCACTCAGAAATATATCTGATACAGATATCATGAGAATAAAAAGTGGTGCAACCGAAAAAACAGTGTAAAAAGCGATGGCTGCTCCCTGGGTTAATATATCATCATCAATTGCCTTTGCAATAGTACCGCCAATCAGCTTTTTCGTAGTGTCGTAAAACTTGTTCAGATCAGGAATGTCCATATCTGTTTAGAGATGATTAAATAACGAATTGATAACAATATCGATTTCTTCTTTAGTGTTGTAAAAGTGCGGACTGATTCGGAAGTAACCTTCACGGGCTGAGATAGTAATCTGATCTTCCTTTAAATTATGTATAATACTATCCATGTCATTCTTATTTGTTGTCTCATTTGAAAATGTAACAATTCCCATCCGCCGTGAGGCATCTTCGGAAGTGATTACATTGATACCACTTTTATTTTTCAAACGATCAATGGCATATCCGCTCAGGTGTAAAATATGTTGTTGAATGTTATTCGTGCCAACATCTTCAAATACTTTCAACGAAGCACCAAGTCCTGAAATTCCAAGAAGATTAGGTGTTCCGGTTTCAAGATGCTGATTGACCGGTAACCAGGATTTTTCAAATTCCGACAGTTCCCATGGGTCTTCCACTGAAAGCCAGCCGGTTTTGAAGGGTTCAATCAAATCACTCATTTTGTCTGATAGATAAAGAAAGCCAATACCCATGGGTGACATGAGCCACTTGTGCGCACCGGTTCCGAGAGCATCTATCTTGCATGACTGAACATCCAGGGGTGTTGCTCCAAGTGCCTGGATTGCATCCACTACAAAAAGAATATTGTTTGAGCTGCAGAGATTACCAATTGCCTGAAGATCGGCCCGGAAACCACTGAGATATTGCACTGCACTCACGGATATGAGTTTCGTTTTTGGGGTGATAAGAGCTTCTATTTCGCTCACATCAAACGTGTGGTTTTCAGCCTGAACATACTTTATAACAACTCCAAGTAATTCCAGCCTTCGAAATGGCTGAACATTCGTCGGGAATTCAAGGGTGTTAAGAATAATTTCGTCGCCCTCATCCCAATGTAGTCCCTCAGAAATGGCAGAAATTGCATCCGAAGTGTTGCCCAAAAATGTGATTTGCTCATCATTGGGGGCATTGATATATCGGGCAGCCCTATTGCGGGTATCTTCAATTATCTGCATTCCTTCTTCGAAATTTTCCACGGTACCGCTATTACGAACCTGAATACAGCGCTGGACTGCATTATAAGTAGGTGTTGGCAGCGGGCCAATGGCGGCGTGATTCATGTACACAAGCCCGGATTGTGTAAGAGGAAAAAGAAGTCGTAAATCCTTCAGTTCTGTATCATCAAATGGGGAGCTAATCATCCGGATAAACCTATTCTTTAACTTTTGATACCTGTGTAACACCGGCTGAGATAGCGAATTTCAATGCATCCGACGGATCTATGTTCAGTGGAGTTATCATCATCGGATCTACTAAAAACAGGTTGCCGGAAAAATTGTATGAGTGTGGAAAATAAACGGCGACGCGGTCTTCAATACCAAAATTTGATAAATTTTCTTCTGTAATAAAACCAATACGCTCCACACCATCTGTAAGTTTTACTCTTGCCGGCCGGTTGAATCGTTTTTTATCACCCAGAAGCGATTCTGTGAGATCTTTAAAAGAGGTATAGATGATTTTGACAAAGGGTGTTTTTTCAACAAGCCTCTCAAAATATTTGATTACGGGATTTGTGAATGCGCGGGTAACGATAAAGCCCAGTATCACGATAATGAAGAAAGCAGTAATGATTCCAAGCCCCGGCAAGTCAAAAGGCAGCCATCCAAAAAGGATACTGTAGAGTGTGTTATCAACCCAATTTACCAGGAATACAATAACATAGAACGTAGCAAAAAGAGGGAAAATAAAAATCAGTCCGTAAAGGAAATAGTTCGCAATTGTTCTCATATCTATAGTCTGAATTTGATGTTCAGTATTAAGATAGCTTTTTTGATCGTGATTCATAGTGGATAAGAGTTCAGATGAAGGGGTGAGGTTGAACTCTTTTTTTTCTATTTTAGAAGGCTTACTAAAACTGCTAAACCATCAACTACATTTTATGTCCGTGAAGTCCTCGAAAGAGATCAGGCAAGACTTTTTTGATTTTTTTAAAGAGAAAGATCATCTCATTGTCGACAGTGCCCCTGTTGTACCGAAAAATGATCCGACATTGCTATTTACGAATGCAGGGATGAATCCCTTTAAACCTATTTTTCTGGGTGATGAACCAGGGGTAAAAGAGGAGGGTAAAGTCTGGAACCGTGCGGCAAATACCCAGCGCTGTATCCGTGTGAGCGGAAAGCACAACGACCTTGATGAGGTTGGCCATGATACTTACCACCATACGCTTTTTGAAATGCTGGGAAACTGGTCGTTTGGCGACTATTTCAAGGAAGAGGCAATTGAATGGGCGTGGGAGCTATTAGTTGATCGATGGGGCCTCGAACCGGATCGCCTGTATGCAACTGTATTTGGAGGGGATGAAGAAGATGGGCTTCCTGTTGATGAGGAGGCTATTGAGCTTTGGAAAAACAAAACGGATATAAATTCAGAACACATTCTGAAGTTTGGCAAGAAAGATAACTTTTGGGAGATGGGGGCAACCGGACCCTGCGGCCCATGTTCAGAGGTTCATATCGATTTGCGTTCCGATGAAGAGCGCAAAAAGAAGCCGGGTGCTGAACTGGTGAACATGGATGATCCCCGTGTGATGGAGATCTGGAACCTGGTCTTTATTCAGTTTAACAGAGACGAAAGCTCGAAACTTTCCGAGCTGCCGGCCCAGCACGTGGATACAGGAATGGGGTTTGAGCGGATCTGTGCCGTTCTGCAGGGTAAGAAATCGAATTATGACGCAGACATTTTTACCCCGCTGATCGATGCTATTTCTGAAATGAGCGGCGTGCCATACGGTAATAATCCGAAAACAGATATTGCCATGCGGGTTATTGCCGATCATATTCGTGCGGTGAGTTTTTCTATTGCAGATGGCGCATCACCCTCAAATGAGGGGCGGGGTTTTGTTGTAAGACGTATTCTCCGTCGCGCTGTAAGGTATGGTTGGGACAGGCTTGACTTCAAAAAGCCATTTATGTTTCAGCTTGTACCCGTCCTTGCTGATCAGTTTAAAGATGTTTTTCCTGAACTGATAGGACAGCTCAAATACGTTCAAAACGTTATCAAAGCGGAAGAAACCAGCTTTTTGAAAACATTGGGCCAGGGTATTGAACTGTTTGAACAGATGACAGAAGGTGAAGAGAGTGTGTCTGGCGAGGATGCGTTTAAGCTTCACGACACCTATGGTTTTCCGATCGATCTCACAGAACTAATGGCGCGTGAAAAAGGCATAGAAGTAGATATTGACACCTTTGAATCTCTGATGCAGGAACAGAAGGTGAGAGCCCGGGCAGAAGGTAAATTTACATCAGGTGAAAGTGGCCGAAATATTGAAGAGATTAAAGAAGACGCCGGATTTCAATTTGTGGGTTATGAAAAAACCGAGGCTGATGTTGAGATAACAGCTTTGAATCGAGATAGTGATAAACCATCTTTATGGCTTGATCGAACACCCTTTTATGCTGAATCTGGTGGGCAGATTGCAGATTCAGGGACTTTAAGTCGCGACGGTGAGGTGATAAAAATTAAAGACGTCCAAAAATCAAACCGGGGCTTTGAGCATTTTGTAGATAGGCTGCCGGAAGATCCCTCTGGAATTTGGACTGCAAAGGTTGATGTAGGGAAACGATCTGAGATTCAAAAGCATCATACGGTGACCCATCTGATGCACGCCGCACTCCGTGAAACGCTTGGCGATCACGTAGGCCAAAAAGGTTCTCTTGTAGAGCCTGATCGTCTTCGCTTTGATTTTTCTCATTACGAAGCCGTCACGAATGAACAGCTAAACGCTATTGAAAAGCGCGTGAATGAGAAGATCCAGGAAAATATTCCTGCAATGATTGAGGAGATGCCAATTGATCAGGCACGGGATAAAGGTGCAATGATGCTATTTGGTGAAAAATATGGAGATGTTGTCCGCGTGGTAACGTTTGATCCGGATTACTCTATGGAACTTTGTGGCGGAACACACGTGACCGCGACCGGTGAGATCGGATACTTTAGATTTCTTAGTGAATCATCTGCTGCGGCAGGTGTTCGCCGGGTAGAGGCTGTGGCTGGAAAAAAAGCTGATGAACTGTTACGGCAGGAGAAGCAGAATCTGCAGAAAGTATCGTCCGTTTTGGGAAGCTCAACAAATATAGCTGACGAAGTTCATAAACTTATCACACAGAACAAAGATCTTCATCGTGAACTTGAAAAGCTACAGAAACAGCAGGCATCCGGAGAGCTTGACGTAATCCTGGAATCGGGAACGGAAGTAGAGTCGGTTACTCTTTATACCGGCACAGTGCCGGGTGCGGATATGGACCTCCTTAAAGAAATGGGATATAGGGCGCTGCAGAAGATGAATTCAGAAGCAGTCATTGTGCTGGCATCAAAGACCGAGGAAGGAAAAGTAGTGTTGATGGCGGCTATCACACCCGACCTGAACAAGAAAAACCTACAGGCAGGCAAGCTGGTATCCGTACTTGGACGTATTGTTGGCGGCGGCGGGGGCGGACAGCCCGACCTTGCAACGGCAGGCGGACGGAATCCGGAGAAGATAGAAGATGTTTTTGAAGCGGCTGCCGGGTGGATTCGGGAGCAGTTGGCATGAAGATCTGAAAATTTCTGAAAATTTGGGTATACTTTAAGTCTGTCAAAAAATTTGAATTGAACAACATTTAATTACTGATATAATGGCCAAGATAAAAGACGAAGGCATTTTTGCACCAGTAGGAATTAACAAAGAGGGGGACAGCAAAATTGATAAAGCTGTTGACCTTCCGGAACCTACGAGTAAGACGCATAAGCAGCTTAAGTTGAAGAACGATCAGGTATTGGATATGTTCGAAATGATGTATCTTCAGCGCCGGTTCGAGGAGCGGGCCATGCAGATGTATCAAAAAGGTAAATTCGGCGGGTTTCTTCACCTTTACATTGGCCAGGAAGCTATCTCCACAGGAACCGTTTTTGCGTTTAACGATGATGATGATATAATTACCGCCTATCGCGATCATGGCTGGGGACTTGTTAGAGGCGTAACGCCAAATGAAGGAATGGCTGAGCTTTATGGAAAAGCCACGGGATGCTCTAAAGGTAAAGGTGGTTCCATGCACTTTGCCAAAGTTGAGAATCACTACTGGGGCGGTTACGGTATTGTAGGCGGTCATATTCCACTCGGAGGCGGTATCGCATTTGCCAATAAATATAAGGATAATGATCGCGTGATGGCCTGTTTCCTGGGTGATGGTGCGGTTGACCAGGGAGCGCTTCATGAAACAATGAATATGAGTCAGCTCTGGAAGCTCCCCGCCATTTACGTTGTAGAAAACAACGGCTATTCAATGGGAACGGCAGCACGCCGGCATACGGTCAATGAGATTGTAGACCGTGCAAAAGCATACGGGATGAAGAGTAAAGTACTGAACGGTATGGATGTGTTCACCGTGTATGAAGAAATGCAAAAAATTGCCAAGGATGTACGTAAGAACAGTGAACCGTGGTTTGTGGAGATCAGAACATATCGCTACAGAGGACACTCGATGTCGGATCCGCAAAAATACCGCTCGAAAGAAGAGCTTGAGGAATACCAGAATATAGATCCCATCGAGCGTCTTAAAACATATATTCTTGATAAGGATATTGCCGGAGAAGAAGAGCTTGAAAAAATTCAGGACAAAATAGAGGATACAGTTCTTGAAGCCATTGATTTTGCTGAGGATTCCCCATTTCCTGAAGATGATGCTCTCTATGAAGATATGTTTGCAGGTGAACCTCACTTTCACAAATAAATAGTGACACGTTACTCAACCAAATTTAAAAACTAATCTAATAAGCTGAGATGGCTGAATTACAATTTCGAGAAGCGATTAAACAGGCAATTGACGAGGAGATGGAACTTGATGAGGACGTCTTCATTATGGGTGAGGAGGTTGCCGAATATAACGGAGCTTATAAGGTAACGGAAGGGCTGTTAGATAAATATGGATTTCGAAGGGTGATTGATACACCCATATCTGAGCTTGGTTTTGCCGGAATAGGTGTTGGTGCCGCAATGAACGGACTCCGTCCCATTGTAGAATTTATGACATTCAACTTCGCCGTGTTAGCAGCCGATCAAATCATCAACCATGCATCCAAAGCCAGGTACATGCTTGGCGGACAGGTATCTACACCGATTGTGTTTCGCGGACCAAATGCGTCAGCGGGACAACTTGGAGCCACACATTCAGTGGCCTACGATTCTATGTATGCTATGTTTCCCGGCCTGAAAGTGATTTATACATCAGAGCCTGAGGATGCCAAGGGTCTGTTGAAATCAGCCATCCGGGATGAAGATCCCGTTTTGTTTATGGAGTCTGAACAGATGTATGGACTGAAAGGTGAGGTGACCGAGGAAGAAGATTTCACGATTCCGATCGGCAAAGGTAAGATCAAGCGCGATGGGGATGATGTAACGGTGGTAGCGACTGGAAAAATGTACCATATTGCTCAAAACGCCGCCAAAGAACTTGCAAAAGATGGTGTAGAGTGCGAAATCATTGATCCAAGAACCATCAAACCGCTTGATGTTGAGATGATTATTGAATCGATTAAGAAAACGAACCGCTGTGTGGTGGTCGATGAATCACACCCGTTTGGCGGACTTGCATCAGAGGTAGGGTTTTTGATACAGCGGGAAGCATTCGATTATCTGGATGCACCTGTTCAGCGAGTAACACTGCCGGACGTGAACGCTCCGTTTTCCAAGCCTCTTTTTGATCTTTGGCTGCCGGATGCAAAAAACGTAGTCGAAGCCGTGAACACAGTTACGTACCGGAAATAAATTTCATAGCATGTGAGGTGTACTATAAGCTCGTATCAGAAAGCTTTTTTAAACTGTCTGGTTAAGAACTTACTTTTTGCGTTTTGCACACACACTTGCTACCCTTTTTAAAACCGGGATTTACTAATTCATTTATCCATTTAAAATTTAGGAAAGACGATTATGGCCGAAAAAATTGAAATGCCCAAGCTCAGCGACACCATGGAAGAGGGCGTTATTGCCTCCTGGAATGTAAAGGAAGGCGACAAAGTTGAATCCGGTGACGTGATTGCAGAGGTTGAAACGGATAAAGCCACGATGGAAGTGGAAGTTTTTGATGCCGGGACTATCCTTAAAATCTTGGTAAATGAGGGTGATGCGGTCCCATTGGGTGGTACAATGGCTATTATCGGAGAAGAGGGCGAGGATATCAGTGATCTTCTTGGTGGAGATGAAGAAGAGTCTAAAGAGCAGGAATCCGAAGCAAAATCTGAAGAAAAATCGAAATCTGAAAACGGCGAAAGTAAAAAAGAGGCATTTGATCCTATACTGGGTGATATTGATAAAAAGAAAGAATCGGCTGGTGAAAAAGAAGAATCAAACGAATCATCTGCTTCCTCGGAAGATGACGGCAGAATTAAGGCGTCACCTCTAGCCCGAAATATGGCAAAGGAAAAAGGTATTAATCTCTCTGATGTACAGGGATCAGGTCCTGACGGACGAGTGATCAAAAAAGATATTGAAGAATACGAACCCTCTGAGAAATCGTCGACTCCATCAACTGTTGATGTGCCGTCATTCGAAGACACAGAGTCTGAGGACGTGAAAGTTTCGCAGATGCGGAAAGCAATTGCCAGACGCCTGTCTGAAAGTAAATTCAGCAACCCGCACTTCTATGAAACAATTGATGTGGATATGGAATCCGCCATTGCAGCCCGTAAAAAGCTGAATGAAGTAAGCGAAGTGAAAATCAGCTTCAATGATATTGTCGTAAAAGCCGCCTCTGCAGCTCTGCGCCGTCATCCGGATGTAAACTCTTCATGGCTGGGTGATAAGATCCGCAAGCATGGTGATGTGAATGTTGCTGTTGCTGTAGCCATTGACGAAGGTCTCATGACACCGGTCATCAACCATTCAGATAAGAAAAACCTCCGTCAGATTTCTGTAGAAACAAAAGAACTGGCAGGTAAAGCACGCGACCGTAAACTGCAGCCTGAAGAGATGGAAGGCAGCACGTTTACCATTTCAAACTTAGGAATGTTCGGTATTGAAGAGTTTACAGCAATCATAAACCCTCCAAACGCCTGTATACTCGCTGTAGGAGCTATTCGCGATGTTCCTGTTGTAAAAGACGGAGAAGTGGTTCCCGGCAAGCGAATGAAGATGACGCTTAGCAGTGATCATCGAATCGTGGATGGCGCAAAAGCAGCAGCATTCTTAAATACGATGCAGCAAATGCTCGAAAATCCACTCGCGATGGTTTTATAATTATTATCTGAATTTTAAGATTAAAAGAATCCAAGACCTGTCAGGTTTTTAAAAACCTGTCAGGTCTTTTTTTATATGAGATAATTTCAATTCTATTCTTCACTTCTCAAATAGCTCAATTGACTTTTGCATTTCTATATCCTGATGCACCCTAAAGAACTCCTCCCTGTTGTCAAGCCAATCAAACGCTTCGGTTCGTCTGATCTGTGTCGGTTTACTTTGCAATAAGCATACCATGAGCTGTGTTGCCATTAGTCCGCCAGGTTTCCCGCAAAGCGATCTCTTGGAGACAATACCTGTCAGGTCTTTGCATACACCTATGAACTGAGAAATCTGAATTCCTTACAGATACGTTTTAAAAAAGGCGATGCCCTTAAATTCATCAGACACGATTTATAGTTGGGGAGATCAGAAAATACGAATTTGTATAGATAGGACTGAATGGTGTATTCACTGTAATTCTTAAGCGTAAGCCAATGTTCTTGCTTTCTTATTAACTCTTTTTAATTCATCTTAATATCAATTTAAACAGAGGATAAATAAAACTACTTAAACATGCAGTAGGATGAGATGAATAGAACTGGTCTTAGCCTGTTGTTGTAATTATTTAAATAACAGAAAATATAAATTTGAATTTATCCGATTACGTAAAAAGAAGAAACGGTGTGCCCTTAGGTAACGGTGATTCCCTTCGAAATATGTTAAATCGCTCTATGGGAGCTGGAACGTTTTCTATATTCTGGCAATATTGGAATCCCATATGGGGATTCTATCTAGGGAAATATATATTCAAACCGCTAAAACTCATCTTACCACAAGCGCTCTCGCTGATAATCACTTTTGTTATTTGTGGATTTATACATGACCTAGCGATTATGTTAATAAAATGGAAATTTACCCTACTCCTAACTCCATGGTTTTTATTTATGGGTCTCGGTGTGGTTTTAGGTGACTATGCGAAAATTGATTACTCAAGATTTCCATGGATAGTGCGAGCGGCAATCAACATTTTAGTCATTTCAAGTTGCTTGCTAATAGCGTATCAAGTAAAGATATGAATGCAGACATGATCCATTAAAACTAATTACAACACTATGTAAAAAGCATTAAAACGACTTTTTACATTAACCGTTACTTAACCAACCCAAACAGCTTCTCTCTTTGCAGTTTGCCCAGCGACGTTTTAGGCAGCGAGTCAACAAATTGATACTCTTTCGGGATTTTATAACCTGATAGCTTTTTTTTGAGCAGTGCCGTGATTTCTTCTTCAGACGGAGACTTGCCTGTGGATTCAAGAACAACAAGTGCCACCACTTTTTGACCCCACTCTGAATCAGGAAGGCCAAAAACTGCGGCTTCCTCAACACCTTTAACTTGTTTCAATTCTGTTTCCACCTCAACGGGGTCAACATTTTCTCCCCCGGTTACAATACGATCTGATCGCCTGTTTTTAAGAAAAAGCTGACCATAACGATTTATATGTCCTATATCTCCTGTCCTGAACCAGCCTTCAGAATCAAAAGAGCGGGAGGTGAGATCGTCACTTGAATATGAATCGATAATCTGGGGGCCTTTAAGCCAAATATCTCCATTTTCATTCGGTGGCATTGCTTCTCCGGTTTCTAAATCACGTATCTGCACTTCATTCGGTTTAAATATAGTCCCCACACTTTTTTTGGGAGTATACATTCCTCTCGGCTGCAACATTGGGTTAGCAGCTATTTGAGCGCATGTTTCGGTCATTCCATAGCTTGTGACAATGGCAATGCCGCGCTCAAGGGCTCTATCAATCAGTTCTTGTGGGATGGGACCGCCACCAAGAAGGACTGCTTTAAATTCGAGATGGAGCTGAAAAAGCGGATCTTCCATCAGCCTCATTAACATTGTTGGAACCAGCGATGCAATCTGAAAGAGCCTGTTTTCATTTAGAAAAACACGGATCTGATGTTCATCAAATTGATCCATTCGAAAAATGGCGGAACCGTAAAGAATGGATCGCAAAATAATTGAAATACCACCGATATGGTTGAGCGGCAGGCAGAGAAGCCAGTATCGGTTTTGATCAGGTCTAAAGTTCAAAGCTGAAGCCTCGGAAGCGAAAAGAATCTGACGCCGTTTAAGCGGGACCAATTTCGGACTGCCTGATGATCCCGATGTAAAAAAGAAACCGAATTTATTCTCAGGATCTGATGATGGCGATGAAATATCGTTTCCATCTGCCATGATATTCATGGCATTTTCAGGAATATCCAGTGCTGTATATTCTCCTTTACGCGATCGATTTTCGTCATCGGTATAAAAGACAGCCGGATTGATCTGCTTGATGTATGTTTTTAGTTCAGAATCGGTTACAGCCGGATTAAGAGGCACAAATGGAATCTTTAAAAGGTAGCATGCAGCTATCACAAAAGTGAGTTCATCACTGCTTTTGCTTAGCAGGGCCAACGGACGTGAATCGCTGATATCATAGTCAGCTGCTAAATCTTTAAATGTTTTACAGAATCCATAAAGATGTGCGTAATCATAGAGAGAATCTTTAGAGGCAAGGAAGTTAAATGACGCATCTGGCAGCGAAAACGCAGGGTATTTTATGTCACTTGTTGTCATAAATTACAGAAGAGGCGTGATGAGAGTTTGATTGATATCATGTAACGATAGCCAACTTTTGGAATTCTGATTCAGATGAAATGTTCCATCTGTTCCTATATTTTCTTCAAAAAGATTAGTCTGAAACAGAGTACCCGTATTGAGACCGTGTGCAGTTGATCTGCTACCAATCATTGCTGCAATCGATACAATTGCCCGGGTACCTACAGCTGATTCGAGCGCGGTTGTGATGATCACTCTATTTTCAAGATGAAATCGCCGGCTGATTGTTGCAAACAATTCCATTAGATTTCCATGCAACATGGGTTTAATGATTAGAAATGGCAGTGTATTCAATTTTTCAATCACATTAATTAATCCGAATTCAGTCAGAGATTCATCCGCTGCCACAGGAAGAGAGCTTTGTGCTATTACGGTTTTAAGATCGTTGATCGATTTAACAGGGCATGGCTCTTCAATATACTCGATAGGAAGATGGTCAAACTTTGACGAAAGCTCGGGAAGCTTTTGCCGTGGCCATGAACGGTTTGCATCTAGCCGAAAAGTAATACCGGAATATTTTTCAGTAATCTTCTTCATAGATTCAGGAAGATGTCCGATCTCGGAAGTTACTTTACATTTTAAAACACTGAATCCATCACCAAAAAAAGCGTCTGCTTTATTGAGGAAATCTGTCTCTGATGTTGAACCAATAACAGAATTCACTTGTAATACAGCAGGCGAATCCATATTCAGTATTTTGTGAACCGGGGCCTGTTTTCTCGCCGATAAAATGAATAACCCCAGACTGCTTAACCCAAAAGCAACAGAAGGTATGGCAGTGTTCCGCTGAATCCACCGATTGAGATCTTCTGGCAGGAAAGGCCCGCCGAAAAATTGATCAGCCTTTAATTTAATTGATCTCAGATCAGATGATGCCCTGTCCAATGTTTCATCTGAAAATCCAGGCAGAGGGGCCACTTCAGAAACTACATCTGTATTCTGATCATAATATCGCACCAGCAGCCCTTCCCGAAAATTAAACGTACCGGCACCGGTAATAAAAGGCTGCTTAAATGGAATACGATATGTATACAGTTCAAGCATAATATGACAGGATGAAACCGGCTGAAAAAAGGACCCCGAAAATGAACATCAGCCGCGCAGTGTGCCCCAGGGTATCGTTGAGGGTACGCTTATCTTTGTTATTAAAGATAAGGTAATTTAGCCTGATTGCTTCCGGTAAAGACAGCAACGGGAGGAATATCCAGTATGAAACAGGGTATAAAAAATAGATAATTACCAGTGATAGATAAGAGAGTGCAAGCATTGAAACATACTCTGATAACAAGGCCTGTTCGCCAAATAAGACACCAAGCGTTCGTTTATTTGCGATGCGATCCTGAACTACATCACGCAGATTATTCACTACCAGAATATTGACGCACAGAGCCCCGACAGGAATCGACGCCCATGCACTCATTGCTGACCATTGAAGTGCATTAACGAAATAAGTTCCCATCACCGCTACGAAACCAAAAAATATGAATACGAAAATATCGCCTAATCCATTGTACCCGAGTGGGTAGGGGCCTCCGGTATACAGTACCCCAAAAAGCAGGGATGACAGCCCGATAGCCAATACGATCCAGCCGCCTATCCAAACCAGATAAAGCCCCGCTACAAATGCCGTGAGCATGGTTAGAATGGTTGCATATTTCATGGTCTTCGGCTTGATGAGCCCGGCAGCAGTCGCTCGTTCGAATCCGAGCCTTTCATCGGTATCGGCACCCTTAATGAAGTCAAAATAGTCGTTGGCAAAATTAGTGCCAATCTGGATGGCAAATGCACAGAAAAGAGCAACGGCAGTCGTATCGAAACGAAAGAGTTGATCGTACCAGGCGATGGACGCTCCAACCAGAACGGGGACGACTGCTGCCGCCAACGTTTTTGGGCGGGATGCGCTCAGCCAAAGTTTAATTTTAGGGGTTTTCAAAAGCTAAATGAGTGATTACACTGTGGATAATTTTGTTAAGAGAAGATAACGAATAAGACAGCTCCTAAAAAAGTTCAGTCAATTCGGTGTGTGGAAATGCCATTGTATTATTTATTTAAATTAAAAGCGCTTCTATATTATATAATTAATGTAATTAAATAATTCGCGTTTTTTTATAAGTATGTTTAAAGATATTAATTAAAAAAATTTTGTTAATGAATAGCTACTCAATATCTTATGACTTGTTTTGATGCAAGTGACAAATATCTATTAGTTCAGAGCCGGCATTTTACAGGCTGCACCATTCAACATGATGGTAATCACAGTAAGGAATTCAAAACAATTCAACCAACTCAAAACTAAATTATTTACGGACGCATGGCATACTCTAAACTTGAATATATATGGCTTGATGGTTACGAACCAACTCAGCATTTAAGAAGCAAAACACGCGTTGAGCACGATTTTAGCGGAAAGCTTGAAGATGCGCCCATGTGGGCATTTGATGGTAGTTCTACATTGCAGGCTGTTGGAAGTTCATCAGACTGTTTACTGAAACCGGTAGCTATTTTTCCGGACCCTGCTACCAAAAACGGCTATCTGGTAATGACGGAAGTATTGAATGCTGACGGGACGCCACATCCTACAAACTCCCGTGCTGCGATCGACGAAGACGATACGGATTTTTGGTTTGGATTTGAACAAGAGTATTTCTTAGTCGATCCGGAAACCAATCTGCCTCTGGGTTTTCCACTTAATGGTTACCCCGCGCCACAGGGTCTTTATTATTGTGGTGTAGGTGCACGTAATGTGTTTGGCCGTGAGATTATTGACGAACACCTTGATATCTGCCTTGAAGCTGGTCTCAACGTTGAAGGAACCAATGGTGAAGTAGCCGCAGGGCAGTGGGAGTTTCAGATTTTCGCAAAAGGTGCAGCCCAGGCCGGAGATGAAATCTGGGTTGGACGTTACCTGATTGAGCGAACCGCCCGCAAATATGGTATAGCTGTTGATCTGCACCCCAAACCGCTGGGTGATACGGACTGGAATGGTTCAGGAATGCATGCTAATTTCTCTAACGGATTTATGCGAGATACCGGCGGCGAAGAGAACATGAAGAAAATCTGTGATGAGTTTGGAAAACACATCAAAGAGCATATTGCCGTTTATGGTGCAGACAACGATAAACGTCTCACTGGTAAGCATGAAACGCAATCCATTGATAAGTTTAGCTATGGCGTATCAGATCGCGGTGCTTCTATTCGGATTCCAATCTCAACGATTGAAGATGGCTGGAAAGGACGTTTAGAAGACAGACGACCGGCATCTAACGCATGTCCGTATGAAGTGGCATCAAGAATTATCCAAACTGTACGCAACGTAAAGCCCTAAACGGTTTTCTACTGCTATAGTTTTAAAACAAGTATTAAAGCTCTGTCTTGAGAAAGGCAGAGCTTTTCTTTTTTGTACAACTGTTGACGCTTTGATCTTTTGTTGTTGCATATGTAACCAGATGAAAAGGTTTTATTTCAACTGAGAAAGGCATTACTTTGAGTATAGTTGGGATAGGCAGGTTTAGACT
>Ga0209931_1000783_pt1 | contig 18410 bp, 15 predicted proteins | sample SalPonR1_B_D1_MG_FD_185697 | JGI IMG/M metagenome (GOLD analysis project Ga0209931, IMG submission 185697) | Salt pond soil microbial communities from South San Francisco under conditions of wetland restoration - Salt Pond MetaG R1_B_D1_MG... ...
GTGCGAAGGTATTAAACCATTCTTTATATTGGTCACCTTTAAATTCTTTTAAGTATTTATTAAAACCTCTTTTCCAAAAGTATCCAAGTATCGGTGATATTGGATAACCATTTAATGCATAGTCTACAGCTGGTGCTAGGGTTTCTTCTAAGCTAAGATTTCCAAATTTTTCAGAAAGTGCTGCCCAAGTTGCTGGAGCTCCAGGCACCATAATAGGTGTCCATCCAAATTTAGGCATTTTTTCATTGCCTTTGGCTTTTACTTTTTCTGCTGAAATGTCTTTAGGTGCTTTTCCACTTCCGTTAACTCCGTAAAGATGCTTGTCTTTTTTTATCCATACTAAAGCGAAACTATCTCCACCTATTCCATTGGAAGTAGGTTCTACTACAGTCAAACAAGCTGCCGTAGCTATGGCTGCGTCTACTGCATTACCACCTTTTTTTAGAATATCTAAACCTGCATTTGCTGCTAATGGTTGGGATGTCGCTACCATACCTTTGGCTGCTACTTGTGTATATCTATTTGAAGTGTATGGTTGATATAGGGTATTAAAATCCATTAAATCTTCTCCTTATATTAGTTTCACTATTACTTTAGTTTTCCATCTTCTACAGGATAGTGACATGAAATGTAGTGTCCTTTAGATATTTCTCTGTATTCAGGGACTTTTTCAAAACAAATATCTTTAGCTTTAGGGCATCTAGTGTTAAAAGGACATCCTTTTGGCGGGTTAACCAAGCTTGGTACTTCTCCTTCTAAAATAATCTGTTCTCTTTCTTTTTTTACATTTGGTCTAGGTGCCGACATCAATAAAGATATTGTATATGGATGCATAGTATTTTGAAAGAGTTCTTCTGTACTACACATTTCCATAATATGTCCTAAGTACATTACCATAATCCTATCACAAAAGTGTTTTGCTACTGCTAAATCGTGAGTTATAAATAAATATGTTAGATCATATTTATCTTGAATCACATTAAGAATATTTAAAACTTGTGCTTGAATCGACACATCTAGTGCTGAAATAGCTTCATCACATATTATTAGTTCAGGATTTAAAGCTATTGCTCTTGATATTCCAATTCTCTGTCTTTGTCCACCGCTAAATTGATGAGGATAAGAGTTGTAATGCTCTGCTTTAAGACCAACTTCTTTAAGAAGTCTAGTAACTTCTTCTTTTCTTTCCTCATGATTTAAATCAGTATGTATTTTAAATACTTCTTCAAGGGCAGTACCTACTCTATGTCTAGGGTTTAGAGAAGCAAAAGGATCTTGAAATATCATCTGCATTTCTTTTTTATATTTTTTGAAGTCTTTTTCAGGTATTTTTGTAATATCTTGGTTTTTGTAGATTATTTCTCCATCTGTAGGTGAATCCATTTGTATTAAGGTTCTACCTAAGGTAGATTTACCACAACCAGATTCACCAACTACACCAAGTACTTCTCCCTTATAAATATTAAAAGTTATGTCATTAACTGCACGTGCATATCTGAGTTTTCTATCAAATAATTTTCCGCTTTTTAAAGTATAAAATTTTTTTAAATTTTTTACTTCCATTAATATTTCATAGTTTTGTTTCATAGTATTCAGCTCCTAAATGACATATATAGTGATGATTACTGCTGCATTTTACTAAAGGTATTTTTCTTTTTCCATTAAAACAAGCATCTTTAGCTACAGGACATCTTGTATTAAATCTACATCCATCTATTTCTTCTTGTATAGTTGGAAAAACTCCCGGTATTGGATTGTTTTCAAAAGTCTCTGAATCAATATCTGGAACTGATGCTAGAAGACCTTTGGTGTAAGGGTGTTTTGGGTCATTGAATATTTCATCTACTGTACCTTCTTCGCACTTATTTCCAGCATAGAGAACGCAAACTCTATCTGCTACTTCTGCTACTACTCCCATATCATGAGTTATTAATATGATTCCAATTTCCAATTCATTTTTTAGTTCTTCCAATAATTTTAATACTTGCGCTTGGATTGTTACATCTAGAGCTGTTGTCGGTTCGTCGGCAATTATTATATCCGGCTCTGCGCATAATACCATTGCTATCATAACTCTCTGTCTTAATCCTCCACTTAATTGGTAAGAGTATTGTTTAAGACGAGCTTTAGGCTCTGGAATTCCAACCTTGTCTAAGTACTCAACTGCTTTCTCAGTAGCCTCTTGTCCAGTAATTCCTTGATGAAGCTTTAATGCCTCTTTTAATTGAAAACCAATTTTCAGAAGAGGGTTAAGTGCAGTCATTGGTTCTTGGAAAATCATTCCAATTTTTTTGCCTCTGAATTCTCTTCTTTTTTTCTTGCTAAGGCTTGTAAGCTCTTCATCTTTGAATTTAATACTCCCGTCAACGACTCTACCGTTGACGGGAAGTAAATCCATAATAGCAAGGGAAGTTACGCTTTTGCCGCAGCCAGACTCTCCAACGATACAAAGAGTTTCGCCCTTATTTAGATCGAAATCTATTCCTCTAAGAGCAAGATATTCTTTTCCATCTATTCTAAAACCTACTTTTAAGTCTGTTACTTCAAGCAATTTTCCCATATTTACCTACTACTTTCTTGTTACTAATTTAATATAGAAGTTTCCACCTGGATCCATCTCAACATTTTGAAGATCTTCTGCATATGCATAAACATTGTTTGAATGCATTATTGGATATACTCCATTGTCTTCTATTATTGTTTTATTTGCCATATCTAATGCTTCTAATCTTTCAGCCATGTCTAATGTCATTTGTGATTCTTCTACGAATGCTTCAAAATCAGGATTTTGATAGTATGATCTATCTCCGCCACCTATGTTATCTGAATGCCAGTTTGGATATACTAATTCTGATCCATCACCTGTAAGATTTGACCATCCTAGTGGGAATAAATCCATTCTATTTTCATCTTTTGTTTCTGATAAGAATGCTCCCCACTCCATCATTTCTATTTCTACAGTTTCAAACCCTGCTTCTAAAAGTGATGCCTGAGTCCATTCTGCTATTTCTGGATAGAAAGATGTGTTGGATGCTAATATATGAATAGGTTTATCAGCTAAGTTGTTTTCTTCAACTATTTGCTTAGCCATATCCATATCGAATCCTGTACCATAATCTTCAGAATTTTCTGTGTATCCAAATACTTTTGGTCCTATTAAAGAGTCTGATGCTATTGCTAATCCATTTTGAGTAGCTACAAATCCTTCTTTATCTAGTGCGTAAGATATTGCTTCTCTTACTTCAGCTACTTCTGTAGATCCTGTTTTTGAACTGTTTGCTCTTACTCCTAAGTATGTTACTCTTCCTGAAAGCTCAGAAATTAATTTTACTCCAGACATGTTTTCTACTCTAGATAAGTGTTCAGCAGTTATACCTTCAAACCAATCTGATTCTCCTGTTTCAAGTTTTGATATAGCTGTTGATATTTCAGGAACTATGTCAACCTGTACAGTTTTTATGAATGGTGCTCCATCCCAGTATTCTTCATTAGATTCAAGTTTAACATGAGAACCTGAAACAAATTCTACGAATTTATATGGGCCTGTTCCAACTGGTTCGGACATTATATCTTGCCCTTGTTCTGCTGTTGGTGATACAATTGCTCCATTTGCATGAGCTAATTTTGCCAACATAACTCCGTCTGGAAACTTAGTATTTATCTCAACTTCATATTCAGATAATGCATTAACTGATTCTACTGATGCCATTAAAGAAGCTCTAGCTGAACCATATTCAGGATCCATTATTCTTTCTAAGCTGTATTTTACTGCTTCAGCATTAAAAGGAGTTCCGTCGTGGAATTTGATTCCTTCCTTAAGTTTAATAACCCAAGTTTGATCATCAGGATTTGAATAACTTTCAGCTAAAAGTGGTTCGTAGCTTTGTCCATCAAATGATCTTACAAATAAAGTTTCATACATCTGAACATTTATTCGTGATGATGCACTATCATTTGTTTGAAGTGGATTAAATCCAACTGGTTCAGCTTGAACAACCATATTCAAATCAGTTCTTACTTCTTCTTCACCTTCTTCTCCTTCTGTCTCTTCTGCTTCTGGTTCTTCTGATTCTTCCGGTTCTTCAACTGGCGCAGTCGTTCCTCCACCACATGCTGTTAGTGAGAATACTAATACTACTGCTAATAAAAAAACCAATAATTTTTTTACCTTTTTCATTTTAAATTCCCTCTCTCTCTCTTTATTTGTTTTTATTTAAAAATTATCACTTAAATTAGGATCAAGTATATCTCTCAATACATCACCTAAGATGTTGAAACATAGCATAGTGACAATTATTGCTACTCCTGGTACTACTATCATATGTGGTGCGTCAAACATATAGTCTCTCCCAGCCGCTACCATTGTTCCCCATTCTGATAATGGAGGTTGGGCTCCTATTCCCAAGTAACTAAGAGAAGCTATAGATAGTATTGCTGTTGCCATTCTCATTGTTGAGTATACTACTATGGGGGCAACACAATTTGGTAGTATATGAATAAATATAATTCTTAAATCTCCAGCTCCAACAGATTTAATCGCTTTTATATAGTCATTTTGTTTGACACTTAATGCTTCACCTCTAACTAATCTTGCAAATGTTGGTATTGACCATATAGAGATAGCTAATGTTACATTTCTTAAGGATGTACCTAACATAGCCACTATAAGCATTGCAAGTAATATTCCCGGAAAAGAAAACATTATATCCATAATTCGCATTACTACAGCATCAACTTTAGGATAGTATGCCGAAAACAATCCAGCCATTACTCCAACTGTCATACCAAGTAGTATAGCTGCAAAGCCTACTGTCAATGATATTCTTCCACCGTATATAATCCTTGTCCATATATCTCTTCCAAAATTATCTGTGCCAAGCAAATGAAATTTTGAATATTTTACATTGCCTTCTTCATCTCTTATTGGTTCTCCCTGGTAATCCTCTAATGGTTGCTCGCTTAAACTTGGAGGAAGAAGTCTTTCTTGTAAACTTTGTTTTGCCGGATCATAATTTGTAAAAAAAGGCGCTCCTATTATTATAACAAGCTCAATTACAAGAATAATTAAAGCAATTGTTGCCAATTTATTTCTTAATAATTTTTTTGTTGAATTTTTAAAGTAACTTTCTTTTTTAATATTCTCACTCATAATTATCCCTAACTTTCATAACTTATTCTTGGATCAATTAAGACATATATTATATCTACTAGTAGAGTTATCAAAATAAAGGCAACTGCGAATACTAAAACAGAGCTTTGTACCGCTGGATAATCCCTAACATAAATTGCATTTATCATATATCTACCTAATCCATTAATTGCAAAGACCTGTTCTGAAATCATTGCTCCTCCTAAAAGGGCTCCAAATGTAGTACCGAAAACAGTTATTAATGGTGTAAGGGCATTCTTAAAAGCATGAACCCATATTACAACTCTTTCCTTAACTCCTTTTGCTCTGGCTGTCCTTATATAGTCAGATTGCATTACTTCAAGCATAGCAGATCTACTAAGTCTCATAAATATAGCTGCAATTCTACCACCAAGTGCTATAGATGGAAGAATAATTTGTTTGATTCCTGTGGGTGTATAAAACCAGTGGGTCATACCTCCAGTAGGAAACCACCCTAGTTTAACTGAAAATATCAATATCAACATAATACCTAGCCAAAAGTTTGGTATTGATACTCCAAAGAGTGCTGTCGTTGTTGCCATATAATCTAAAATAGAATTTCTTTTTATTGCTGATATTATTCCTAAGGGGACACCTATAATTACAGCTATTAACATACTACCTATTGTTAAATTCACAGTGTTTGGAAATCTGATTTTTATTTCATCTAATATTGGTTGTCGCGACTGTAAGGAAGTTCCTAAATCCCCATGCAATAATCCTTCTAAATATTTTCCATACTGAACAAAGAAAGGTTCATTTAAACCCAAGTATTCTCTGATGTTTTCTATGTCACTAATAGTAGCAGATTCTCCGGCTAATATTTCTGCTGGGTCTCCTGGAGCTAAGTATAAGCTGCCAAAAACTATAAATGTTATGCCGATAACCATTATTACCATTTGAAATAATCTTTTTGCTATATATTTTTGCATATTTCACCGCCTATTAATATTTATCCATTTACTTTTGGAATGTATAACTTGCTTTAATTAATTCTCATAGTAGAAAAAAACCGTATACAAAAGATCCTATTATTATAAATACTGGATGTACACTTGTAAAGAATACTAAAAATATTGAAGCTGCACCTATTATGTATGTATGAATGTTTTCAAATGATGTTTTTGCCATAGAATAAACTACACTTGAAATTAATACTACCACAACGGGTCTTACAGCGACCATCATACCAGACAACCAATCACTATCCTTGAACTTATAATAAATCGAACTTAAAATAACTATCCCTATAGTACTAGGCAGTACCAATCCTAATGTTGCTATCACTAATCCTAATACTCCTGAAGTCTTGTATCCAATCATTGCAGCTAATTTTGTTGTAATTGGTCCAGGTAGAGAATTGCCTAATGCGTATGCATCTGTAAATTCTTCAATACTCATCCATTGCAAATTTTGGACAATCTCTCTTTTTATTAATGGTACGGATGCCTGACCTCCTCCAAATCCAAAAAGTCCAGTTTTTAGAAAAGCTAAAAACAGTTGTAATAATTTAGTCATCTTTTAAAATCCTCCAATAAATTATTAATTATTTATTTAAGACCTTTTTAATAATTATACTAATTATATATATTTAAAATATTTTATCAAGTTTTCATAAGTTTCTTTTCGTAATATTTTTTTCAAATAGAATAAATAATCTTACTAAATGCAAGTTTATTTATTTACTTGAAAAACTATTATTTTTTATCAATGCAATTAACTTTCAATTTGAAGTTTTTTTAATTTTTTAAAGTTTTCTACCAGTCCTGGCTTTGAATCTTGTTAATATAATTCTACTGGTTACTTTCAATATGCCATCTATTGAGTAAAGCTCTTTTTCAAGAAAATCATTTAATTCATCGTCTTTATTTAGTAAAGCATGCATATGTAGACTTCCAGTACCTGTCATTTGATATATATCAGTAACATTGTCTTTCTTTGCTAAAGTTTTTCCTATTTCATAAAGTTTTCTAGGATCTGCTTCTATATCAAAAAAAACTGCTATCTCTCTTCCTACTTTTCTTAAATTCATATCTATAGTATAGTTTTCTATTATGCCGCTTTTTTCTAGATTATCAATTCTTGATTTTACTGCTACTCTTGATAATTTAACTTCTTTTCCTATATCAACATAAGATATTCTTGAGTTTTCTAATAGTAGGTATAGTATTTTTTTATCAATTTCATCTACTTTTCTTATGTTCATTTTTACACCTCCTTGTAAAAATAACTTAAATAATAATGTATAATTTTTTTAATTTTCTTATTATTAATAAAGCCCCCTTTAGGGAGCTTGTTTTTTCTACTTATGAGTAACTGGATTTTTATATGAACATGGTATTCCTACAAGACACTTGCCGCAGATGTCTGTAAGTTCCATATCATTATGGTACTGGTCATTTTCCATGCATATACCGTAGCATTTTCTTCTGTCGTATCCATCAAATGTCAATGCTCCAAACTGACATTTACCTACGCATACTCCGCAGGTGCCCTTGTGCTTGTATAGGCAGTTTTCTACTTCTATCTTTTTGTCTGCTTTAACTTTAAGGTTTGTTACCAGAGTTCCTACTCTTCCACAGCATCCTGAATCTGTTATAAGCATATTGTTAATACCGAAGGTTCCCATTCCTGCTATATAGGCTACGTGTCTGTGTGACCACTGACTCATTAGAGTTTCTTCTGAGAAGTTGTGGGTAGCTGGTACTATTGCAGATTTAAATCCTTTTTCTTCTAAATAAACTCTTATTTCTTCGTTTATCTTATCTATCAAGGTATTGGTTTCTATGTATGCTGATGCCCATTGTTTGGAACTGTATTTTCCCTTAATATTTGTCTCAGGAATTGTTTTTTCAAAGGGTATGAAAAATGCTATTATTGATTCTGCTCCAGCTAGTAGATCTTCCGGCATTAAATGATCTTCGTTTACTACTTTTTTTAATTCTTTGAACATTTTATCTTTTGCATCTGCAAATTTTACTATAGGTTCTCTCCATTTTGTATCTAGATTGTTTTCCTTTTGATATTCCGATACATAATTCTTGATTATTTTTTCTATTTCTTTTTTCATGCTTAAATGAACTCCTTAATTTATTCGCTTTTTTCTTTTTTAATAAATTGATCTAATATTATTTAAAATTTAACTCTTATATATATGCTGAATTTTATTTTTAGCTTGGTTCTTTTCAAGAGGTTTATCGTAATAATAGCCTTGTATCATATCACATTTTCCTTTTTTAAGTCTAACTACTTGTGTTCTATTTTCAATTCCTTCTGCTACTACTTTCAGTTTTAAACTATGAATTAAATCAATTAGACTATCCATTATTGCCAAGTTATCTAGTTCTAAAAATTTAACACATAATGACCTATCTAGTTTAACAATATCAAGTGGCAAATAGGTAAGATAACTTAAGGATGAAAATCCAGTGCCAAAATCATCGATAGCAATTTTAATTCCTTTTGTTTTTAAGCTATTTATAAAAGAAATAGTTTCTTGCTTATTCTCAATAAAAATATTTTCCGTAATTTCAATGCATATTAAACTAGGGTCAATACTATACTTGTTAAGTGTGTTTATCAAAAATTCATTGTAATTATGATCTAACATTTGTACCACAGAATAGTTAATGGAAACTGGTTTTAATTCATACCCGTCTTTTACCCATCCAGCCATATCCTGAACTACTGCTTCTGTTATTTTTCTGCCAATTTTCATCATTAGTCCATTATCTTCAGCAATTGGAATAAATTCACCTGGTGAAATATTATACTCTTTTAACCTTAATAGTGCTTCAAAAGCTTCTACTTTTCCCGTATTTATATCTATCTGAGGTTGATAAACCATTTTAAAACCATCATTAGATAGAGCATTCTCCAAGATTTTAATTATTTTTACTTTATTTTTTAACTTAGCATTAATATGTTTTGAAAAAAAGGCGAAATTGTTTTTCCCATTAGCTTTTACTTCATAAAGAGCCATATCAGCATTCATTATCAATTGTTCTATATCTTGACTATCCTTAGGTGACTGTGTAATGCCTATACTTAAGTTGACGTTAACTAATACTTCCCCAATAATAAAATCATCTTTAAACAGATTGAAAATTTGATTAACAAATGTCTTTAAAGTTATCTCTGCTAAGTTGTTATTAAATAGTATCAAAAATTCATCTCCACCAAAACGAGAAATAAAAACAGCATCATTTGATATTTCATTTAGTTTTTCACCAATATGTTTTAGTACTTTATCTCCAAATACATGTCCATGTGAATCATTAATACTTTTGAAGTTATCTAAGTCAATTAATAGTATACTTATAGAATAACTATTTGAAATTGCATTTTTTAATTTTTCATTGAAAACTCTTCTATTTGGTAATCCTGTTAAGTTATCGTGCTCCGCAATAAAGGAAATATATTCATTTTGCTTATCAATTTCTTTGATTTTACCAATTAATTTTTCCTCAGATAATTTTAACAAATCATTCTTTTCTTTAATTTTTATATTATATTTTTGAATCTGACTAATATAGTCATAAACTCTAGTTAATAAATCATTTATGGAATGTGTAACTGATTCAAATGGATTGTTTTTTGATAGTTCAAGCTTATATACGTCATCACTATTTACATCTATATTTTTAATCTCATAATCCATTTTTTCCATATTTTTTTCTAATTCTATGAAGTTATCTTTCATTTCAAACAGTACATTTGTTATTTCACCGATTTCATCCTTTGATTTTAAGTATTTTTGTAGAGCTTGATCCTTCTTTTTATTAAATTTGAATTTTGATATATAATGCATGTGTTTTGAAATTAATCTAATAGGCTTAGTAATATTATTTGCAATGATTAGTGCAAGGGAAATTAATATTCCTAATAATACAAAGTAAGTCAGTATAAGTAAATTCATTAATTCTCGCGATTGACCAAGAACTTCTGAACGATTTATAACAGAGATATACTTCCATCCGTTATGAGGTGAAATATATACATTAAATACTTTTCTTTCATTATCTAGTTCTCCTTCATAAGACCCACCATCATAGGCATCTATGTTTTTAAAAATTTCTAATCCTAATTCTTCAATAGATTTCAAATGCCAATTAGGATTTTTCGGATTATTAATAAACACATTTTTAGGACTTAAAATATTGATATAACCAGAATCACTATAATTAATAGAGTTAATTTTTTCAACTAAGGTATCAAGCTTAATGGTTAGGCTTAGAACTCCCATTATTTCATTATCCTTTTTTACAGCTTTATCTATGCTAAAAACAGTATCTTTGGATACTTGAGTTAAATATGGTTCTGATAAAAATGATTCTTCTTTTTTTAGGGCATTAATATACCATTCTCTTTTTCTAGGATCATATGCTTTGGTTGGATTAAATTCAGGATACTCAATGTAGCTTCCATTCTCTGTACCATAGGATATAAAAGCTATCACATCATGGGTTTCTTTTATGGATTTAAAAAACTCTATAATTCTTTTTTCATTTTCTACAATTTCACTATTTTGAATTTGGTCATCCAAAGTTAAATAATGCCTAACATCAGGATTTACATTTTTAATATCTTCATTCATAGATATCATCTCCATTAAATCTTTCATACGAATTAATACAGATTCATCAACACGTTCTGCTGTCTGCTTAAGCAATACCTGATTCTCTTTTAAATTCTCTTCAAATAACCATTCTTCTGTTGTTGTTTTCAAATAAATGCCTGCTAAACTATATGGAACCAAAAAAGAAATTAATATACCTAAAATAAGCTTACTCTTTATAGATTTTTTTATCTTCATTCGCATACTCCAATACATGGTTTTATTTATTTACCATAAATTCTTGTCCTTATATCTTTCTTTCTAATCAATTTCTTTTTTAATATCTTTATATACACATACTTTATTTCTTCCTTTTTCTTTTGCTTTATATAGAGCTTCGTCAGCTTCTTTTATGAAGTCTTTTTTGTTTGTATTTTTCTTTGGTAAAGCATTTGAAACTCCTATGCTTATAGTTAAAATACCTAGAGAAGTTTTTCGATTCTCTATTTTTTTATTATATACTGCTTCTTTTATTTTTTTGGCTACAATTTCAGCTTCTTTAATAGATGTATCTTTTAATAGTATTAGAAATTCTTCTCCTCCGTATCTTATCAGTGTATCATCGTCTCTAATTTTTTCATTGATAGTATCTACAACAATTTTTAATATATCATCACCTTTTTGATGTCCATATGTATCATTATATTTTTTGAAGTGGTCTATATCTATCATTAAGGCAGATAATTGTGTATTATTTTTGCTTTCTTTCCAAATTATTTCTAAATATTTTTCGAAATATCTTCTATTATATGCTCCTGTTAAATAGTCAATGGAATTATCCATAGATAATCCTATATTTTCTAATTTTAATTTTTTCTTAGTTTTTATTATACAAAAAATTGATAATGATATTATTAAAGCAAGCATAATGTTTATTACTATTATTTTAATATATTTTCTATTATAATTTAGATTTTCTAATGCAAAATCTTTTTCAGCTGAAATACCTATATACCAATCAATTCCTTCTATTTTTTGTAAAACACCATTTACATTTCTATCATCTATTGTATAGCTTCCACTTATACTCTTTGATGTATTTTGAGCTTTTTCAAAAAAATCAATATATCCCTGAACATCGATATTGTAGACGCTCTTTTCTACTAAAGATTTATCCCCTGTGTGAACTAATATTTCTCCTTCTTCATTTACTATATAGGCATAACCAGTACCATCTAAGAGTTGACTTTTAAGGTACCCATTAATATTGTCTAGAAATATATCTGCAGCCATAACTCCAACTAGAAGATCGTCAATATATAATGGTGAACTTATAGTCACTAATTTTTTTCCTGTTTCTCTATCTACATAAATATCTGAAATAATTGTCTTGTCTTTTGATATGGCATCTATATACCAGCCTCTTTGTCTGGGATCATAATCATCTGGGGGAATCCAATCGCTACCTGTAACAAAGCCTCCATCACTTAATCCAATATATATCTCTGAGATATCTTGGTTGTTAGAATTAATATTCAAAAAAGCATTGTTAGTTTTCATTTTTACTATTTCTTCATATTCTAGGTTATCCAATATATCCTTGGAAGTATCTATTATAACTTTTTTAGTAATTATCCATTTATTAAATTTATCCTTTGTTTCTTCCATTTCAGATATAAGTTGATTTTTCTGGTTTGTATTTGTTTCTTGTATTAATTCATAAGTATTGTATATTCCAAAAAATAAAATTGAAATTATTAATATAATTACTGAAATATTATGTTTCAAATGATACCTCCTTTCTTGCGGCTTTGCTTATTTCTTTTAATTATATTATTTATAAGCATTATATTCAACTTGTATTACTGGATTTAGATAAAAAAATGACTCCCTTTAGGGAGCCAAATTTAAATTTTCAAGATTCTTTTTACACTTATATATGTAAATATGAAATATGCGCCATAAAACAATATTATAAATACAGCTGTCATAGTAATGCTACCAAATAAATCTATATTTCCTAATAGTTCGATTGTGTTACTTACAACCTTTAATCCAAATATAGAATGGAATGCTGCAAGTCCAAGAGGAATCATGAAGGTTATAAATATTTGTTTAAGTAATGCTTTGCTTATTAAATCTCTTCCTGTTCCTAATTTTTTTAGGAGTTCAAATTTTTTATAGTTATCTGTAGATTCTGCCAACTGTTGAAGTGATAAAATCGAAGCTCCCGTAAGGAGAAACACAACGCCCAGATATATGCCTAAATAGGCAAACATAGTACTTATTCCTCTACTTTCGTCGTAGATTATTCTTTTTGAAACTAAGTTAACAAAACCTAATTCAGATTCATTTATTTTATCTACTGATTCTTCCAGTATGTATTCCGTATCTAGGTTTTTTTGTTTATAGTTTCCGGAAAGCATCATCATATGAACATCAAGTTTTTCAGCAAGATTATCCTGTACTACTATATTTCCATAGTCCATTCTTGCAAAAGCATTTGATAATGTTTCATTTACAGCTTTATTAAATTTCGGATTTAAGTTTTCACCTGCGATTTTTAACTGTATATCTTTTGATAAAAATTCTTCCCAGGAATTTTTAAGTTCATTCATATTTGATACGATGAAATATTCATCGGAATTTAATTCTATTGTTTCTTTACCTTGAATTTTCATAAGCTTATTGTATTCGCTAATTCTTATTGCAGGTATCTTCAGTTCTTCTTCCCCGTCGTATTTAAAGTCTATATTTCCTATTTGTGAAGCTTTTATTATTCCAAAATCCGTGATGTATTGATTGTAAACTACAAATTCTTCAAAGTAATTAAGTATGCTTTTATCCCTTTTTCTTAAAAATTCATTAGCATCTTGATATTCATCTTCCACATCTTGAATCTTCAAAGTAGCATCGTATTTATTTAAATCTATCATTTCTTTATTATAGTAGCTGCCTAGAGCACTTCCGGTTGAAAAAACACCTATGGTTAAAAACAAAAGCAAACATATTATAGTCATAGAAAAATAGGATGTATTTATCCTGCTTTGTATATGTTTTATTATTACAATGTTTAAATCTTTATAGTATCCTTTTCTTCTTTTCTTAAAAATTTTCAGCAATATTCCCGATATAGAAACAAAGAATAAAAATGTACCTATGGAACCCAATATTACAGAAAACAATACCATTTTGTTGTCTAAAAGACCGTATTTTAATATGGTATAGTAAGCTGTAGATAAAGTCAGAATTGACAATATAAAAAGCATTATTGATTTTTTTACTGATTTTATTTTTAATTCCTGGTTTTTTCTGTCTCCATATATTAGTTCTATGATTTTTAGTTTTGATAGATTAAATGTGTTAAATAGAATAACTACCAAGAATATAACACCAAAGTTTATTATAGCTTTTACTGCCGCCGAATTAGAGAATATAAAGTGAAAGTCCTTCATATTTACTTCGAACATTCTTGCTGTAATAATTGAGAAACCATGGGATAATATAATTCCTAATACCAATCCTGATATTAGAGAAAGTAGTCCTACTATAAATGTTTCAATAAAAAGTATTTTGGAAATGCTGCTTTTATCCATTCCTAAAGTTAGGTATACTCCGAATTCTTTTTTTCTTCTATTTATCATAAAGTTGCTTGAATAGATTACTAAAAAACCCAACACAACTGATACAAATACAGATATTATACTCATTAGTTGAATTAAGGTTTCAACGTTTCTGTTTTGACTGCTATTAATTTCCAACATTACAGTTTGAGAATCTATAGAATTAAATAGATAAAATATGGTTATGCCAAGAGTTAGGGTTATAAAGTATGTAGCATAATCTTTGAAGCTTTTTTTTGCATTTCTAAAGGAAAGTTTAAATAACATTGTCCATATCTCCTCCCAAAAATGATGTTACTTCAATAATATTTTTAAAATAATCTTTTTGACTGTCTTTACCTTTTATTATCTCATTAAAAAGTTTTCCATCTTTTAAAAACAGTATTCTATCGGTATAGCTGGCTGTATATGCATCGTGAGTTACTAGTATTATAGTAGCATTGAACTCTTTGTGAAGTTTTGAAAAAGTATTCATCAGTACCTTGGATGATTTGGAATCCAGGGATCCTGTTGGTTCATCTGCTAAAATTATACTAGGATCTTTGATTATTGCTCTTGCCGCAGTGACTCTCTGCTGCTGTCCTCCTGACATTTCGTAGGGATATTTATTAAGTACATCTTCTATTCCCAATTTTTTTGATACTTTTAAAATTTTTTCTTCAATTATTTCTGGTGATTCTTTTAGTATAGTCAGTGATATAGCTATATTTTCAAAACCTGTCAGTGTATCTAGTAAATTGTAATCTTGGAAAATAAATCCTAATTTATCTCTTCTAAATTTTGATAGTTTTTTGTTTGATAGTTCTGTAAGATCTGAATCATCAATTAAAATATGTCCAGATGTAACACTATCGATAGTTGATATGCAGTTTAGCAATGTTGTTTTACCGCTTCCGGAGGAACCCATAATACCTATGAATTCTCCTTGGTTGATTTCAAAGCTAATGTCATCTATAGCTTTTGTTATGTTTCCTTTATTTCCATAGTATTTTTCAATATTTTTTACTTCTAATATATTATTCATAAGAACTCCTTTTTTATTTGATTGTTTAGATTATAAGCATTAGCATTAAAAGTATCCATTGATTACTATGACATTAACCTTACAATTGTGTAAGAAAAAAAGAACCTCTTATTTACGATTCTTAATTTGAAATACTACTTTTCGGAAACAATAGAGTTACTTCAGTAAATATATTTTCTTCAGATTTAATTTTTATATATATACCCAGTTTATCGCATAATTTTTTACACAGATATAAACCTATACCCGTGGATTTGCTTTTAATTCTTCCTATTTTACCTGTGTATCCCTTTTTGAATACATTATTTATGTCCTTTGAATCTATCCCCATACCGTTGTCTTTTATTGATAATCCTATATTGTCTTTTTCTTTAAATCCTTGAAAGGTTAAAAGCTTATCCTGTTTCTCCATATACTTTATACTGTTGTTAATGATTTGGTCAATAATAAAAAGGATCCACTTTTTATCTGTATATATGTTGAAATTTAGATTTTCTTTTATTATTTTAATTTTAGATTCAATTAAATATGAGGAATTCTTTTTTACCGCTTCATTTACAATGTTCTCCAGATTGTTTGATTTTATTATATAGTCTTCATTAGCATGAGAACTTTTTGCATAATAAAGTACCTGCTCTACATATTTGTCTATACTATCTAAGCTCTGGTTTATGCCCTTGTAGTCTTCATTTTCTATGTTTTTTATTGTTAATTTAGCTGATGATAGAGGTGTTTTAACTTCATGAACCCACATTTCTATGTACTCTTTATAGTCAATATTGTCTTTTTTATATTTATATATTTCATCATTCATTGATTTACTGATATTTTTTATTATATTATAAAATATCCTTCCTTCATTGAAGTTGGGTTTTTCTATCATTTCTATTAAAAGATATTTTTTATCTAGATTATTGTTGATTTTTATTAGCTTGTCGTAGTAAGTCTTTTTTCTAAAGTAGTTGTAAAAGATATTAATAGAAAAGGTTATAAAAAGTAAAAATATAATAATATAGGAAGCATGAGTATTGAAATTCAATACTTTTAAAAATATATAGATGAATGGAAGTATTGATAAGTTTAATATAACCAAGAATATATTGTCTTTAATATAATGTTTTAATTTCATTTTATTATATAACCCTGCCCTCTTTTAGTTTCTATGATGTCTTTAACTCCTAATGATTCTAACTTGTTTCTAAGTCTATTTACGTTTACAGTCAGTGTATTATCGTCTACAAATTCGTCAGTTTGCCATAAACAGTTCATCATTTGATTCCTAGTTACTATTTTGTTTCTGTTTTCAGCTAATGTTTTTAAGATTCTATTTTCATTTTTTGTTAATTCTTCAGTTTTTTCTTTGTATTCAACTAGACTTTTATCTGGATAGTATTTTATGTTTTTTATTTCGTAGGTATTTGTTTTATTTGTTTCGTAGGTTCTTCTTATGATTGACTCTATTCTGGCTAAAAGTATTTGGGTATTGAAAGGTTTTGTAATAAAATCATCGGCTCCAAGGTGCATCCCCATAAGTTCATCCATTTCATTGTCTCTACTGGTTATAAATATTATTGGTAGGCTATTTTTTCTTCTTATTTCTTTACATATATAGAAGCCATCTTTTTGAGGTAAGTTTATATCCAGAAGTATTAGATGGATGTCTTTTTTAATTTTTTCTGCATCAAAATTAGAGAAATCATCGTAGATTTCTACTTTGTAGTTGTATTTTTCCAAAAATGTTTTAAGTTCTTTTCTTATTTTTCTATCATCTTCTATTATTAATATTTTATACATGTAATCTCCAGTTTTTTTGATTTAAATTAAAGTTTTTCTATTGCTATATCCTTGTAAAGAAGTATACTATCATTGCTATTTCACCTAATAGCTTAAATATAGTTCCACCTATATTACCTACTACTGTCCCAAATCCTGAACTAAAGGCTTGATCCATATCTTTTCCCTGTAGTAGTTCTGCTATCATTGCCCCGGCAAAAGGTCCAATAAGCAAACCAAAGGGACCTAAAGTAAATAGCCCAACAAAGGTTCCTATGAGTGCTCCTAATGCTGCTTTTTTACTTCCTTTGTATTTTTTAGTACCTATAGATGCTGCTAGGAAATCTACTCCTAAAATTACTATGGTAGCTAATCCTTGTATTATGTAAAATTTTGGTCCTAAATTTTCTATGCCTGTCATAAGTCCGTATACTATCATACCACCGTATACTAGTACAACTCCCGGCAGTACAGGAAGTACCGTACCGGCAAATCCTACTACAAACATTATTATTGCTATGATTATAGCTAGTGTATTCATATTTTATTCCTTTCAGTTTATATAAGTATTTAGTATATTTTAAAGCTTTTAAGCTTTTCTTGCAATATTATAGATGTTTTTTAATTATATTTTAATATAAACAAGAACAAAAAAAGGATGAAATAAAATTCATCCTTTTTTGATTTTTTAATTTATTTAAGCTGTTATTCTTTTTCTAGTTATAATTAACGCTACTAGAGATAATATGGAAATTACGAAGTATAGTAGCTTGTGAGTATCAACTCCTAAATCTGGCAATTCTACAATATCTTCTAATGGAATTAGGTCTTCATTTATTTCAATTGTTATTATTTCTTCTGTTCCATCATCTTTAGTTACTTTTATGACTATTTTATCTTCTCCATCGTAGGTGTCATCTGGAGTGTATTTAACCTTACCATCTTCTATAGTAACTTCTCCACTTCTTGGAGGATCTACTACCTCAATGATTTCATTTTCAGGATCTTCTGTTTCGTATACATCTGTTCCTTCGTCTTGTGGATCTTCTGGGTCTTCTGGGTCTTCAGTATCCTCGGGTTCCTCCGGATCTTCTGGATCTACTGGTTCCTCTGGGTCTTCCGGATCTACTGGTTCCTCTGGGTCTTCCGGATCTACTGGTTCTTCTGGTACTACTTCATCCAATTTCTCATTTGTAATTTTCACCTGTACATCTAAGGTATATCCAATGAATACTTCCTTTACCGTCTCATCAGAAGTATATC
>Ga0209931_1000788_pt1 | contig 18328 bp, 16 predicted proteins | sample SalPonR1_B_D1_MG_FD_185697 | JGI IMG/M metagenome (GOLD analysis project Ga0209931, IMG submission 185697) | Salt pond soil microbial communities from South San Francisco under conditions of wetland restoration - Salt Pond MetaG R1_B_D1_MG... ...
ATTGAAAACTAAATATTTCATCTAAAGGGTATTCCTCACTATTATCGAAATCATGTTTATGAGGAGGAAACCCTACCCATCCGCCATTACAAGAAACAGATTCACCAACTATTAATTTCTTAGTAACATCATCGTTTACTTTTCCTGGAGAACCAAATATATATCTATATTTTCTCTTCATTCTTAAAGCTTCATTACCAGGTTCACCTTGTTCTACATCTTCAGGCCCTACTAACTTAGGTTCATTTCCTTCTTCGCACTTAACTGTGAAAACCCTGAATTCTGAATCTTTTGTTGCCTTGATTCTTGCAACTGCTTTAGGTGGAACATATACGGCATATGGTAAGTCGTCAAACACATTGCCTCTTACACCTTTCATTCCATCATATTCCTTGCCATTGAAGTTAACAGAAGCTTGGAATTCACCAGATTGTAGTACAAGAACTGCTTCTCTGCCTGGAGAATCATACTCTACTGTTTGTCCTTCGCTTATTAGAATTCTGTCAAATCCCATCCACTTCACATTGGAGTTTTCTTGATTAATAACCCTCTCAATACCGTTTTCATTTTTAAATTTGTGTACACTTATATTAGACATAATGCCCTCCTTAATCGTTTAATAATTCTTTATTTACAAGCCACTCAGGTGTTTCCCCTTCTAAAACTTCGCAAATGCCCTTTGCTGCATGAGTTGCCATGTTTACCAAAGCCTGTTTAGAAAGTGCTGCGTTATGCGGTGATACCACCACATTGTTTAATCTGAATAGTGGGTTATCTGAACTAGGCGGCTCAGATTCAAACACATCCAATGCTGCTCCTGAAATAGTTCCTTCCTCCAATGCACTATAAAGTGCTTCTTCATCAATGGTTCCTCCCCTAGAAGCATTGACTACTATTACATCCTTTTTCATCTTTGCAAACTGCTCAAAGCTAATCATGTGCTTTGTTTTTGGCATTAGTGGTACGTGTAGCGATATAAAATCAGATCTCTCATATATCTCATCCACAGTTTTTACCATTTCCGCATATTCTGAAGTTTCCACATATGGGTCATAAGCAATTATATTTAAATCAAACCCTTTTAATTTTTTTGCAACTAGTTTTGCAATATTCCCCATTCCTATAAGGCCTAATGTTTTACCAGCAAGTTCCACTGTTGGATATATACTTCTATCTCCAAAATGAGAAAGTTTAGTTTGTCTATCAAGCAGTGGAATATTTTTAGCAGCGGCTAATAATATGGATACCGTATGCTCTGCCACAGTATTCGTATTAGATTTAGGAGCGTTTACAACCATAACTCCATTCTTTGTACAACATTTAATATCTATGTTATCAACGCCTATTCCGTGTTTCGCAACTACTTTAAGATTGGGGTTCGAAGTTATGATTTTTTCAGTAATTTTTGCCACTCTTATAAGGATGGCATCAACATCTTTACTTTCTCTTAAAACTGTTTCCTCATCTTTACCAGTGCCTTTTATAACTTCCCCAACCTTTTCAAGCATTTCATAGCCTTGTTTATCAATGGGCTCTGTTACTAAGATTTTCATTTACACATCGCCTCCACATCTTTAACAACTGACTTATAGAAATTTAGTACTGTGCTTTGATCATTACTAACTAGCATGTATCTCATTCCTAAATCGTAGTACTTCTTAACTGCATTAAGCCCACATACTGTTCCCACTGATTTGCCAGCAGCTAAGGACTTTTCAGTAATTTCTTTTATTACTTCCTTAATTAATGGATCATCAAGTTGTCCTACCATGCCAAAGGATTGAGTTATATCCATAGGACCTATGAATATAGTATTTATTTCTTCTATCTTAAGAATTTCATCTAAATTTTCATATCCCTCTTTACTTTCAATATGAGCTACTACAAGAACATTTTCTTTAGCCCATTTTAAATAATCTTGAAGACCCGTTGCTCCATATCTAGCCGCTCTTACGTTGGGAGAAAACCCCCTCTTGCCATAAGGCTTATACCTCGCGTAATCTTGCAAATCTTTGGCATCCTTAGGTGTATCAATATTAGGTACTTGTACTCCTATTGCCCCAGCATCTAAAGCCTGTAAAATGTTAGATGCTTCGTTTTTCATTACCCTTATAATCGGCTCTACATTATATGCTTCTGCCGCTCTAACAATATTTGCTATGGATTCCTTATTCATAGATACATGCTCATTATCAAGAACAAAGAAATCTATTCCCGAATTTCCAAGAACCTCAGCCATGGCAGGGTCACTTGATTTCATAAAAGCTCCCAAAACTAATTCATTGTTTTCCAAACGCTGTCTAATATTCATTTTATTCTCCTTTGATGTTAACAACTATTTTTACACTCATTTCATCTCTGCTTTCCATACATTCAAATGCATTCTCAATGTCTTTAAAAGCAAATTCTTGAGTGATTAATGGCTTTGCGTCAACTAGTCCATTGGCCATATTAAGTAATGTTCCATTGAACATATTAGGACTAGCTAATATCCCCTGAATTTCCGCATCCTTAGTTATAATATCGTTCATTTTTACTTCTGATGACTTGTCATAGAAACTAACCATGCCCACAACTCCACCTGGTTTAACTAAATCAATGGCTTGGTTTATAGATGAAGTTTTTCCAGAACAATCTATTACAACATCAAACATTTTGTCTTTCATAACTGTTTTTACTTCGCCTATTGCATTGCCCGTTCTATAGCTAAAAGCATAATCAGCGCCTATGTTTTTTGCTACTTCAAGTTTTTCTGGCCAGCTACCAATTAATACTATTTCGCCTGCGCCAAAGGCTTTGCAAGTTTCAATAGCAAATAGTCCTATGGAACCATCACCCATTATTAGGACTCTATCTCCATATTTAACTTTGGATTTTTTTGTCGCATACGCTGCTGTTGCTGCAGGTTCTATTGTTGCAGCTTCCTTTAGCGTTAATTTATCAGGTATCTTATATAAACTTCTTCTATGAGTTCTTATATATTGCGCAAAAGCACCTTGTCTATTTCTAAAAGATCCAATAACATCTCTAGTAGGGCAAAGATTAAATCTTCCAGTCTTACACATATCACAGTGTCCGCAACCCAAACTTACATCGCCAACAACTCTATCTCCAATTACAAATTCACTTACATCCTTACCAGCCTTAACAACTACACCTGACCACTCATGACCAGGAATTACTGGATAGAAACAGTTTTTATTAACCATATGAGGATGTGTCCCATGTAAAAGCTCAATATCAGATTTACATATACCGCAGTAATATACCTCTACTAATATTTCATCTTCGCTTTCTAATTCTGGAATCGGAACATCATCTATTATCATTTTGTTCGGTCCCGTCATTTTAAGTGCTTTCATAACTCCACCTCTCCTTATTTATTTTTTTAGCATTACACTTTTTTGATTTTTTTTAAAGCCATATATTTCTCCAGGTGATATGTAATCTACCACAGTATTCACACCTTGTTTTTCTATTTCAATATCTATTAGTTCAGGATTTCCCAAATGTTGGAAAAATGTCCAAAAATGACACGGTATCATATGTTTAGCTCCACAATAATCAGCTAATTTAACTGAATCTCTGTAGTCTAAATTTCCAAAGGCACCGTTTATTGGTGGTATAAATACATCCGGAGCTTCATTCTTGACAGAATACATCATATCCGGTCTAAACCCCGTGTCGCCTGTAATATATATATTGATATCATCAACTACTAGCCAATATCCGATTGCATGGGGTTCCTTTTCTCCATGATCAGCATAAACCCCTTTAATGGAAATATTTTCAGTAATACTCTCTTTTTTCGCCGTTTCCATCAATGTAGTATTGTCAGTATTTACACCCAATGTTTTCATCTCAGCTAAACATGAACATGGTCCATAAAATTTCGGATTATACTTTTCTCCTACCTCTTTGACAGTTACTGGGTCTAAATGATCAAAATGATTATGAGTAATTAGGTAAATATCAACATCCAAATCTTTTGGCTCAATTATAATAGGAGACATTCTCTTAAAGTTCATTTTTTCTTCGCCAAAATGGCTAAGATACGGATCAACTGCAATTATTTTATTGTCACTTGTTTTAATAAGAAAACCCGCCTGGCAAAGCCATACAATCCTCAATTGATTTTTCTCTACTTTTTCTTCTTTTAGCCTTTTAATAATTTTGTTCATGATTAACCTCTGCTTATTTTTATTGTAAATTCATTAAAAAAATGATATAATTTCTAAATTCATAAAACATTTACCACAGGAAGGAACTCGTTATGGAAAACATTTCTTTAGATTTTCAAACCACACAAGAACTTTTAGATAATTCCTATGATGGAATTTGGATTACCGATGGCGAAGGCCGCGTGCTTTATGTTAATGCAGCTAACTTAGCTTTACTTGGCTTAACTAAGGAAGACATACTCGGCAAAACCACCGAAGAACTCCTTGCAAATAATATACTTACAAATTCTGTAGTACTAGATGCTATTAGGTTTAAGCATGCAGTTTCAAGAACTTGCTATAATAGTAAAACCAATTTGACTGTACTAGCCACCGCTTCTCCTATTTTTGATAAAGATGGAAACATCAAATACATTATTAACAACGTTAGAGATGTTACCACTCTTATAAAACTTCAGGACAGTTTGCTCAGTAAAGAGGAAACTATCAGGCTTCAAAAAGCCGAAATTCAAAATATGAAATCTAGGCTAGGCCATGGAGGTATAATAGCCAATAGTAAAAAATTTGTTGAAACCATAGCCCTAGCTGAAAGAGTATCAAATTTTGATAAATCTACTGCACTGATTCTAGGTGAATCTGGTACAGGTAAGGAAGTCATTGCCAAATATATTGTTAAAAATAGTCCTAGGCATGATAAACCTTTTTTGAAAATTAATTGCGGTTCCATTCCTGAAAACCTAATTGAATCTGAGCTTTTCGGTTATGAAAAAGGCTCTTTTACTGGTGCTGATGCAGCTGGTAAAATGGGGCTTTTTGAAGCTGCCAATTCTGGAACTGTGTTCCTAGACGAAATTGGAGATCTTCCAATTCAGCTTCAAGGCAAACTTCTTAGAGTACTTCAGGAAAAATCCGTTACTCGTATAGGAAGTCATAAACCTATCCCCCTTGATGTTAAAATTATAGCTGCTACTAACCGCAATTTGCTTGATGATGTTAAATCTAACTCCTTCAGGGAGGATTTATATTACAGGCTTAATGTTGTCACTCTTAAGCTACCTCCTTTAAGGGAACGTACTGATGACATTATTCCCCTTGCTTATCATTTCTTGCAAAAGGTCAACCAAATGTACGGTATTAATAAAAGTTTTGGCAACGGTACCTTGCAACAATTCTTATCTTACGATTGGCCAGGCAACGTACGGGAGCTTGAAAATCTTGTGGAAAGCCTAGTTATAACTTCAGTAAATGAAGTAATAACTATTGAAGACTTACCTGATAGCATGCGTCCCGCTTTAGATTCAGCCGAATACCTAAGCAAAGAAATTATGCCTTTAAATAAAGCTATTTCTTTGCTCGAAGCTGATCTAATTAATCGAGCTCTTGACGAGTACGGCAGCCTTCGTAAAGCTGCTCGTGCCTTGGAGGTGGATCCTTCAACTCTAACTAGAAAGTTGAAGAAGATCCAGCGCTTCAAGGAAGCTGATAATTAGTTATCCCATTCTACCTGACAAACCAAGTGATAGACCAGGTATGAAAGTTACTAGGAGTAAATCGAGTATACATATAATCAAGAACCTAAGTAGATATTTATTAATCAAGATATCTACTTTTTCATTTCTAAGCCCCGCCGCAACATATAGGTTTATTCCTAATGGCGGTGTTATAAGTCCAACGCACATATTTATTAACATGATAATTCCAAAATGTACTATATCTATATTATAGAATGCTAGTGCAGGCATTAATATCGGTGCTATTATCAAGACCGCCGGAGTTGCATCCATGAAGCATCCTACTATTAATAACATCACATTTGTAAGTAACAAGAACGTTATTGGGCTGCTTGATATTGACATAATAAGTTCTGCTGCCTTCATTGGAATTTGTTCCCTAGCCATAAGAAGCCCAAAGACACCTGCTGCTGCTACTATAAACATTATCATACCTGATGTAGTAGCCGCTCTAGTCGTTGTTGCAAATAGTTCTTTAAGGTCAATTTCTTTGTATATAAAGCATCCTAATATAAGTCCATATGCACATGCCACTGCAGCTGATTCTGTTGGTGTAAATACTCCACTAAATATTCCGCCTAATATGATAATTGGTACCAATAAAGCACCTGTTGCTTGTACTGTACAATGGCCAACTTCCTTTATCGAAAAAGGTATTCTAGGAATATCCATTTTAACTCCATACCAAACAGAGACTCCACACATTAATAGTGTTAATATTATTCCTGGTAAGATACCTCCCATGAACATATCACCCACAGGCGCTCCTGTGGCTGAACAGTATGTAATCATAACTGTACTTGGAGGAATTATTGTTCCTATCATTCCAGCTGCTGCCATCGTTGTTAATGCAAACTTTCTTTCGTATCCCCCTTCTTCAAGAGCAGGTACCATTATTGATCCGATAGCTGCTACAGTCGCTGTAGGAGAGCCGCAAAGGCATCCAAAAAGCATGCAAGTAAATACTGTTACTACCGCCATTCCGCCTGGCAACCATCCCACTAAAGATCTGCCAAAGTTTATTAATCTTCTTGCTATACCACCGCTGCTCATCAAAGCTCCTGCTAACATGAAAAACGGTATAGCCGAAAGTGTAAAGCTGTCTAATGAATTAAACATCTTTTGTGCTACAACTTCCAAAGGAATATCTCCTCCAACAATTATAGCTGCAGTGCCTCCACCGATAAGCGCTAACGCAATAGGCATTCCCAATATGGTTATTACTGCAAATATTAAAAATAGTATAATACTAACCATTATTCTTCCTCCTCTTCGTTTTTATCTGGGGCACATTTATATCTTTCTAACTCTTCTTGTTCTTCAGTTAGAATTTCTTCGCCTTTAATATCTTTTATTAAATTCGATATCGAGTGTAAAGTACTTAAAAACATTGAAATAGGAACACAGGAATACACTACTAACATTGGCAATTCAGTCATCGTTGTCATTTGGTTTGTGTCTACATATTGATTTGACATTTTTATTGATAATACTAAAAGCAGTAAAAATATACCAATAATTACTACTTGCCCAAATAATTTAGTAAATCTTTGGACTTTGCCCTTTAGAAGGTGTAAAACTATTTCTACTCCTATGTGCGCTTTTTTGTTAACACCAACTGCTATCCCTATATATGCCGCGTATATAGTCAAATATCTAGCTATTTCTTCTCCACTAATAAACGGAATGTCTAATACTTTTCTGCATAATACACTCCAACAAACTACAGCTACCATTGATAAAAATAGAATAACAGTTATGAAACTTTCAGCTTGTACAACTTTGTTTTCAATCTTATTTAACATAGTCTATACCATCCTCTATTATTTTACTTACTAGTTGTTCCATAAGTTATAGGTCTTATTAAGATAAATTTATATATTATTTCTTAGTCAATTGCTAAGATTTTGTTTTCTAGATTGATAATTTTTTCAATATTTCTTTCTTAATTAATTATAACTTTTTATTGTTTTGATTAATCTGTTAAATAAATTCATTTTTTTAAAAATGGCGTTGCATGACAGCAACGCCATATAATTTGTTATTACTTTAATGCTTCTGCTTCTTCTTGTAATTTTTCTACCAATTCTGGATCAATTCCATCTTCTCCTACAAAGTCGTCATACATACTTTCTACTTTAGGTGCAAATAAGCTAGGATCTACTTTGATTATAGTAGCGCCGTTTTCTTCCATGTCTGCTTCGCAAGTACTTAAGATTTCATCACAAACTTCATAATGATAATCTCTAGCTTCATTTGCTGCTTCCATAACTATAGCTTGATCTTCTTCAGATAGTGAATTCCATAAATCTAAATTCATCATAAGAGGAGCAGGCGTATACCCGTGATTAGTTTCAACGATGTATGGAGCTACATCATAGAAATTCATAGAATACATGTTAGGTACTGTTGTTGAGTCAACACCGTCTATTACGCCGTTTTGAAGCGAAGTATAAATGTCACCCCAAGTAAGTACTACTGCATTGGCATCAAAATTTTCAAAGAATCCTGCAGCAACTGCGTTATCGGCAGATCTTATTTTTAAACCAGCCATGTCTGCAGGCTCATATATAGGTTCTTTACTTCCAATTGCTAACATGCCATTTTCCCAATAATTAAGGCCTTTAAATCCAAATTCTTCCAGTACATCCAACTGACCTTGAGCTGTTTCGCCAGCAAGAACTGTTCTAGCTGTATCAGCATCTGGGAATAAGTAAGGTAAATCATACACTGTCATTGCATCCGTAAAGTTAGACATTGATATTGAGCTTTCTACTATCATGTCTATAGAACCCATCTGCACACCTTCTAGAGCTTCTTTAGCTCCACCTAATGTACCGCCGGAATAAATCACAAGTGACATTCTACCATCTGATTTTTCCTGTAATAATTCATCAAACTTAATTAAGCCTTGATCCCATGAAGATCCAACAGGTAATCCCGAAGAAACTGTCCATTCATATGTGGCTTTTTCAGAATCTGTGTTAGCTTCTTCGTCTTCTCCACATGAAGCAAGAGTAAATGTCATTACTAATGCTAACAATACTAACAATAATTTTTTCATAATACTTCTCCTTTTCTTTGATTGCTTCTTAATATTATTCACTATTTCTTTAATTGTCCCTTTTCATCATGATCTTTGTCATATTCAAATGTGCTGGTTCCGTTATATCCCATTGGGTTTCTGAAACCAAGTGGGTTAATTCCGCAAGGATATTTGTCCATTACTTCTTTAACCAATTCAGCATATCTGTCAGATACTCTATCCACCAATTCGTCGCCTTTTTCTTTATTTGCAAGGGTTGGGTCACCTATTACTCCTGTTGCTAGGTCGTCTTTTTCAGGAAGTCCAAAAGTACCTTCAAAGTGATACATCATACCTTCACTAGCTTGTTGCCCTGGAGCAATCTTCCACTTAGAGTCGATGATTGGAGTACCAGCACCTTGAATTGCTAGATCCATATGCACCTTATCACCATATAGTGATAACGCTACTGAAGTTTCTGCCTCATCTGCGTGCCACATGTATGTATCTAATGTTTTCTTATCATCTCTTAAGAAGTCATACCAAGTAGAACCCATTGTGAAGAATCCTTCGATACCTGCTTTATGTACTGCTACTGTCATTGACATAACCTGACCATGAGCTGATATTACTAAGAACTTATTATATCCTGCATTTGCAGCACCGCGAATGATATCAGTGATTAATCCGATATGTGTTTCAAAAGTTAGCGGAATAGTTCCTGGCATACCCCAGTGATGATGCGGATGACCACCATACATAGGGCAAGGTAGTAACATAGCACCAGATTTTTCTGCTACTGCTTCTGCAATACCCATTGCGTTAAAAGTATCGGAACCTGTTGGGCAATGTGGTCCGTGTTGTTCAATAGCACCTATTGGTAATATCGCAAGGTCACATACTTCTTTAGCATAAGCGATGTTTACCGCTGCAGAGTTATCTTGGAACCATACAGAGTCCCTTTTGTTTAGTTTGAATTCAGTTTGCTTTTTTAATTCAGCCATTCTTCTTTCTCCTTTTCATAAAAGTATTAATACTAGTTATTTTTTTGATACCTCAATATTAAGCAATTAATATGCCAAATTTTACTAAAACTTTAATTATTTTTAACAAATATAAATAAAGCCTTGTTTTTCAAGGTTCATTCGCTACAAAATAATATTAATTTATTACACAAGAGTTATTTCCTCCAAAAACAAGAAAAAAAATGCTGCGTATTCGCAACATTCATCTTGATTAGACTTTCTTTCGTTGCATTTATGCAACGTTGCAACGCTTAACTTTTAAAAGCGTTAGAATTTAAACGTTTTTAGTTTTCAAAACTTGGACTATCTATAATTAATCAGATTAATGCAATAATGCAATGGTAAGAACGTTGCATTATTGCAACGCTTCCTCGAATTCATTCATTACTTCTCTAACAGAAACTATTCTATCCACCATATAAGCCTTCGCTCCAACAAATATTAAGCCATCATCTGTTTTGCCTTCCACTGAATTAACCAGAGCTTTAGTTATGCAGAAAGGAGTGCTTAATGGATCACATTTGTTAATGCACTTATAACATTTATCCACTTTTATTCTTCCATAAGTTTCTACTTTATCTAGAAATTCATTTTTAATAGCTCTACCAGGAAGTCCTACCGGAGACATCATTATTTTGATATCTTCCTTTTTGCAATTTATATAGGCATTTTTAAATTCATCGCTAGCATCACATTCATAAGTAGCAACGAACCTACTAGCTATCTGAACCCCATCCGCTCCAACGTCCATAACATCCTTTATATCATCCCCATCATGTATACCACCTGCAGCTATTATCGGAATATCTAAATCCTCGCTTTTAATATATGAAGATACTTCAGATACTATATCTTTAAGGCTTTGATATGTTTTATCCATAAGTTCTTCCTTTTTAAACCCTAGATGTCCACCAGCCAATGGTCCTTCTACGATTATACCATCGGGAAGTCTTAGATGTTTTTTCATCCAACTTTTCATAATTAGCCTTGAGGCTTTAAGAGACGAAACAATGGGCACAATTTTAACATTAGATCCTTTTACCAATGCAGGTAAATTCATGGGAAGACCTGCTCCGGATATTATTAGATCAATTTTTTCTTTAACTGCTACTTTCACAAACTCTTCGTAATTTTCCATTGCAACCATTAGGTTTAAACCTATAATCCCATCGGGCGAAAGTTTTTTTGCCTTCCTTATTTCTTTTACCAAGGCTCTTTTATTCGCTTCTAATGGATTTTTTTCAAAGTCATCTTCTCTAAATCCAATCTGAGCTCCCGATATCACCCCAATGCCACCTGAATTAGCCACTGCGGAAGCTAAAGACGATAACGAAACGCCTACTCCCATTCCTCCTTGTATTATAGGTAATCTAGGTTTTAAATCACCTATCTCAAAACTCTTAATCATTTATTTCCCCTTCGACATTACTTTGAATTTCAAACTATTCCAATTATAACATAAACGGGACAACTTTCAACCTTTATTTATTCTTCTAAAGTTGCACTCAGATATTTCTCCAGAGACAAAACTATGTTTCATTCGGTTAACACAGTTTAAATTGGAGCATCTCTCACAGGAATGGTCAACTCCGTTACTCACATCTTTATCCAATAGGTTGTAAAAATACAGCAAGGACTTTTTTGGATTTAACATATTACCTTCAGTAATTTTTACATCAACAGTAAAGTATGATTTAATGTTATTAAAGATGTCCTTTTGTGTTTCCATATTAATATTCACATCACCCGGTTCCTGTCTTGTAGACATATACAATCCTTCATCTTTTACATCTTCTTTTAGCCTCTTATATAACATGTTTGAACTTTCAAACAAAACAGAATCTCCAAAACCGTTTAAAAACAAGGCTTCCAAATAATCAAAACAATCAAAAGACTCCTTTACAAGCTTATCAATATCACTACCTAAAGTTACAAGGCAGCTTATCACACCAAAGCTGCCTTCCTTCATGTAATCATTTTTTTCTTTTGTAACAACATATGCTTTAGGTATAATTTTATCTCCATGCTCTTGGATTAACTCTTCTAAAATATTTAAATAAGTGTAATAATTAGGATTTTCTTTATTACACTCGGCTAATCTTAAAATCTGCTCTTTGCTGTATACCAAATCCAATACATATTCTTTAATTAACTTTTTTGAACACATCATAGTCACCAATATTTAATATACCCTTATAGGTATTTCTTTAATAATTCAACAAAATCTTTATGTGCTGGAATAATTGAATTATATTTTAATTCTCCATTTACATATATACAAGGCAAATTAGTAACACCAACTTTAACACATCTAGCAATATTTTCTTTTTCAGTAAATCTGTACTCAATCATATCCACTTTGTCAGCAATTTCCGGATCTTCTAATACTTTTTCAGTTCCCGTTAACATGTAAGTACATGCGGCACATGATAATGGATCCAAAGTGTATAATTCGATAAGGGGCTTTTCCAGGTTTGCATAATCCGGAATAACAACACCCGAAGTATCGATTTCTTCAGCCGTATAGTTAGCAACCATATCTCTTACATTATCTAAATCCGTTACTGCTTGAGCTACGCCAACAGTATTATCCACAGGAGTAGCATATGGCATATCACAACCTGGCGCTAAAATATATCCAGTTTTCTCTTCCATACCATCTAACAAATCAACAACCCACTTCATATTGTCCATTTGATTACCTGTTAGCATAACAGTTGTCAACGGAATATTACCACCTATTACAACACCATGCTTTCTGCCAACTTCTAATGCCACTTTCAAATCTACGTTTTCATCAATGGATATAGAATCTGGCTTGGTAGCACACATTACTTCTAGATTTCTGGTAGCATCACCACATACGAAGAATGATGATTTAACACCTTTCGCTCTAATAAAGTTAAATACTTCTGTAAACGGCTCGTCCATGAACTCCTCAAAGTGATTGGCTGAAATTTGCGAAATAAGAGGATCAACAACGGCTATGACGTCCATGCCTGCGTCAATCATATATTCCGCAGATGCCATGGTAACTTTTGAAGCATAGCTTAATAAATCCTTTACTTCATCATCCCAATCATACATATCTGTAAAAATATTATTGCCCCTTAAATGGGATGCAATTGTAAAAGGGCCTGTAACTAGACCGTATAAAGCAGTTATATCTCCAACAGCTTCTTTCATTCTTGTCATTACATCCAATATAATTGGATATCTTCCACTTTCCGGAGTGGGTATTGTGCAAAGACAAGGGACTGTAGGTGGCTCATCCTCATCACCATCAAGGGGATGGGTTTTTACAGAAGGCGGACTCATTTCTTCCCATTGTAATTCACAGCCTAAACATTCTACCTCCAACTGAAGGTCAAACACTACAGGTTGTCCATCCGGTTTATAAAGTCTATTTACTTCCAGTAATGATTCAAATAACTTATCTCCATCTTTTAAAACTTCTTCCGCAGTATAACCTTTTAATGACCCTGCATGGACTCCTGCGAACGGCACCCAAGGTACTCTGTCAACGGACTTACCACTCAATACATTCAATAATCTCTCTTTTGGTTGCATAACACATCTCCTTATAACTTCATCTTAAGCTTGGCAATACTTATATGCCACCTCTGCAGCTTCAGCACCATCCACAGTATAATTAGTCGCTCCAATTTTTTCACAAAATTCCTGGTTTACCGGAGCACCACCAATCATAATAGGAATATTAGATAAATCGGAATCTTTAACTGCAGCTACTACATCTTGCATATAATCCATTGTTGTCGTTAAAAGCGCAGAACATGCAATTACCTGTGCATTATTTTCCTTAGCTGCTTCTACAAATTTCTCCGCAGGTTGGTCAACACCAATATCGATTACCGTAAGACCCTTGCCCTTCATCATTATACCAACTAAATTTTTACCTATATCATGTAGGTCACCTTTAACGGTTCCTAGGATAACCGTACCTGCTCCATCATTACCATCTTCCAACAATAATGGTTCTAGAATTTCTAAACCCTTATTCATACACCTTGCAGATACTAAAACTTCTGGTACAAAAATTTCATTTGCCTTAAATTTCGCACCTATCACATCCATGCCAGCTAATAAAGCATCATCTAGAATTGTTTGGGCCAGAATCCCTTGATCTACAGCTTCTTGTACAGCTTTTTTACATTTCCCTGCTTTTCCTGCTTGTAGTAAGCTACTAATCTCATTTAATATCTCATTCATCTTATCTTCCTCCATATTTAATATTTTTCATCCTCTTCAAATAACATGCCTTCTATATAATAATCCGAAAACACTTGCTTTCCAGATAAATCAACCTCCGTAGATTTATTAATAATTTCTTTTATATATTCTTTCTGTTTATTATCGAAAAGCAACATAATCGCTCCAGATAATGCACCATTTCCTATTACTTCCATGCACCGCTCTAAACCTCTAGGAAACAATCCAATATTAGCTGCATTTTCTCCATTCATATGATATCCAAAACCACCCGCAACATAAAAAGTCTCGATATCTTTTTCTTTCAGTCCTGCTTGATCAAGTAAAGTCTTTATACCAGCAAATATTGCCGATTTTGCCAGTTGAATTTGCCTAATGTCCTTTTGCGTTATATAAACTTCAGTTGATGGAATCTTCCATGCAACTTCACCATCGCCTATATAACCTTCGTCTATTCTACCGGTTTCATTAATGACTCCAAGCTCAAGCATTACACTTACTGCATCTAAAACACCAGAGCCACAGACACCTTTTGGCTTTCCATTTCCAATTACTTTAAATAAAACTTTCCCATCGTCAACCATCATTTCGGAAATCGCTCCTAGTTCTGCTCTCATACCATGGCTAAGATTAGCTCCTTCAAATGCAGGTCCTGCAGCCGTTGAAGCACAATACATTTCACCCCTATAATTCAAAACCAACTCCCCATTGGTGCCTAAATCAGCTAAGAGCTCAATTCTATCATTATGCCTTTGCATACCTGCCGCCAGTATAGAACATGAAATATCTGCGCCCACATAAGAGCCGATACAGCTAGGCAAATATGTTTGACTTCCTGATAATTCAAAGTCACCATTTCTACCAAATAGTGATTCAGTTTTAAAAGGCGCTACTGCAATACTTCTCGTTTCCAGACCTTCATAAAAATGAAGCATCACCGTATTACCTGTAACAACAGATTTGTTAATCTCATAAATCTCAGCCTTATGCATACATTCTTTAGACATATCAAGTAATTGTTTATGTATAGAATCTTGCAAATACTTAGTTCCATTTTCAGTGGCATATTTTATTCTTGATATCACATCAGCCCCAAATATACACTGTGCATTATTTCTTAAATCTTCTCCCAGCAGCTTCCCAGTCCTAAGTTCATACAATTGCATAGCCACTGTTGTTGTTCCGATATCAACGGAAATACCATATCCTTCTTCAGTGAATTCCAAGTCTCCTTGTTTCACCATTGATAGTACATTCGCTTCTGTTTGATCTAAAAAAATTTCAATATCTCCATTAACTTCTGCAAAACATGCCAACCTAATATTATTCTTGATTTCTTCATCCTTAAGAAGCATTCTTTCTTCATCTGTCATTTCAGACAAATGGCCTTTTACTGTCACTTTACATTTGCCACAAGTGTGATTGCCAGAGCAAGGCATATCCAACATTAAATCAAGCTCTTTCATCAGCTTATCTAAACGCATAGTTTTACTAATACTGATTGTCTCACTGCCATTGTTATCATTTATATTTACTATATACATCGTTTAAACACTTCCTGTTACTATGTTAATTACACTATTCGATTGCTTAAACCTTTAATTTAAAAACACTATACTACATATCTTGCTTTTTGGCAAGAAAAATTTTAATATTTGTTGAAAACCCTTGAAAGCAGCTTGAAACTAGTGTATCATAGCTTTAAATTAGAATTAAATACATTTAAACATCAATATAATTTGTCTTTATATAGATATCTTGCTTTTTAGGAGGGCTCAAATGATTAAGTTTTATCTTATTACCGGCTTTCTAGGTGCAGGGAAAACCACTTTTTTAAAAAAGTTTATTCCTTCTTTAGTTCCTATGAGAATGCACTTAGTTATTAATGAATTTGGAAAAGAAAGTGTTGATGGGTCACTACTAGAAGTTTTGGATGCTACCATGAAACAAATAAACAACGGATCAATCTTTTGCACATGTAAACTTGATGCTTTTGAAGAAGAGCTTCTAATTGCTTTGGACAGTGAACCTGATTGTATTATCGTCGAAGCATCCGGTTTGGCTGATCCAACTAATATAAGGGCTATAATTAACAATCCTAAATATGAAGCTCAACTTGATTACGCCGGAACAATATGTCTAGTTGATGCTGTTAGATTCAAAAAAGTGTATACGACTGCAAGATGTGTTAAGAAACAGATTGCATCTAGTGATGTAGTGCTTTTAAATAAAACAGACAAAGCCGATAAATCTCAAATTGAAGAAACCGAGTCTCTAGTTAAAACTCAAAGGCCCGATATTCCTATTTATCATACTGCCCATGGAAATTTTGATTTTGAATGGTTAAAAAATATAGATTTTTTAGAAGATAAAGATACAAGCTACGAGGCTCATATTCCAGATATATCACTACAAAAGATTCTTATGAATATAAAAAAGGAAACTACATATGAACAACTTATGTACTTTTTAAAAGAAATTGCAGAAGAAACTTATAGAGTAAAAGGTTTTGTCAATATTGAGGGCGAGCTCTTACTTGTGAATAATGTTGGAACTATGATTGAGATTACGCCTTACAAGGAGGGCAACGAAACGAATGTAGGAAAACTGGTTATACTTTCTGGCCAAGGCCTACCAATAAGAAAAGCTATTAAAAAAAGTACAGAACACTACAGCAATCTATTCACCATTGTTAGAAATTAGTATTAATATATAAAAGGCAGTTAGTAAGGAATCTTACTAACTGCCTTTTTTCTATAGTCCTAGATGTTCTTTAACAGCTTTTCTAAACTGGCTCGGCGTCGATCCTAATCTACTTTTAAAAGCAGCTATAAACGTAGACGAATTATTATAACCACAAACTTCAGCAATTTTTTGTGTGCTCAAGTTGGAATTTAGTAGCAACTTCTTCGCATTGCTAATTCTCTGCATAATTAGATATTCATACGGGGAAATACCGAACTGTTTTTGGAACTGTCTTGTGAAATAAAATAAACTCATCTCCACTTCATTTGCAACATCCACTATGGAAATCTGCTTATTGAAATTCTGTCTTAGGTATGACTCAGCCATGGATAAAGCTTGCTCTGTAGATCTGGTTTGAGTTGATATTTTTTCAGAAATCGTAGCTAAAAACATATGTATTTCTGCCGATAAAGTATGTTCAAAAGTGTTATTACCTCTTAAATTCCCCATTAATATCTTGAACTCTTGAATAATTACAGATGAAGACTTTATTACTATTGGGGTTCCAAACCTTTTTGTAAGTATTTCTGAATATGCAAATACTGAATTGCCTTGAAGATGCACCCATCTAAGAGAAATATTATTCTTTGAATAATAGCAATGCGGTTTTCTACAGTCTATAAACACAAACTCTTTTGCGGCTACAACCAAGGTGTTACCTTCATATTCAACCGTTAGTTCCCCTTCATCTATATGCATAACCAGCAAACTGTTATAGAAATCTCTTTCAATTCTATAATCATTAATATTAGTATATTCCCCAGCTAGCTCTGCGTAAAATAGATGATCTTTAGCAAAGTCTGATGGATCACTTGAATAAATTCTTGTTATACCGTTATTTGCCATATTCCCTCCGATACATAATTAAAACAGTTTTCCATATAATGTTTAATTATATATTACCTGACACTTTCTGTAAAGCAACATTTCAATGTTTAAGCTTAATAACCCTTTCTATAATTATTGATATTTGAGCAAAATGTTCATTATTCAGCTTTATATAAATTCACCTAAAAAGCAATATTTATATATCTTTTGCATTTATTGATTATAGACTTTGCATATTTCTTATGATAGAATGGCCTCAATAAAAGAAACTATTAGAAAAGGAGCGATAAAATGTCAACTTTAAGAGAACGAAATGCAGAACGTTTGAAGGCAAGTATAGCAAGCGAAAAATGCGATGCCCATGGAGTGTTCAATTTCTACACCTTCCCGTTCTTCAAAGCGCTAACTGATGTGGATTTAAAAGAATACTTCCACAATCCACAAGTGACTTTAGAATGCCAAATTGAAGCTTATGAAAAATTAGACGGAATAGGAAATCCTTTACCAGATATGGGCGCTGTAGCGGAAGCTAGCGGACTAGGTGCAGAAATCGTATTTGATGGTAACGGATTTATTGCGGCACATCCAAATCCAAGAATTGCAGAAGCCGATGATGAAGATGATCTGGATTGGTTAAAACCCGCAGACCCTTGGGCTGATAACTATATGACAAGAGCTTTGGAAACATTACAATATATGGTCGATAATTGTCCTAAGGGCTATAAGGTAAACCCTCATCCTATAATGGGCCCATTTACAGTTGGCGCTACAATAAGAGGAATA